>ULRQ01063674.1_pt1 | contig 17232 bp, 8 predicted proteins | sample 1955491 | NCBI WGS metagenome assembly ULRQ01 (sample SAMEA4835684, study PRJEB28245) | human gut metagenome | biome: gut microbiome; material: fecal sample | place: Denmark | collected 2008 | reverse complement strand
GCATCGCCTACCCCCTCATTACCGGTAGGCGAGCCCGCACTTAGGAAATAACGTCCATGGCTGCTGCCGTCCAAACGCAAGGTATACGTATTGTCCGACAGCTCCGTACTTTTACGGGTCACGGCATCGTACAGGTAAAGCGTCTCCGCCCAATCGCCGATACCCTCTATCGTCAGTGTAACCTCGCCCTTACCCTCGTCGGCATATACGCCAAGGGGCACTTGGTCGATCCGTCGTACTACGTTCACGCCCACGGCACGAGTCCCGGCGATAGTGTACACCTGCGGGATCTCCTCCAGTTCCGTATCCAGCAAGATTACGGCATCCTTATCTGCCTCATAGCTGTTCGTAGCATCATCCTGCCGCGTCAGCAAGGCCGTGCTGCGATATGCATCCCGCTCCGCTGTCAGCCTCAATACCGGGTTCTTGGCCATAGCGGTACGCAAGGAAGAAGAGACCTTCTCCGGCTCTCCTTGCATCATGGAGGGATCGAAACGAACGACCTTCAGATCGGCACCGGTTGTCGTACCTTCCGCTTTCGTTTTGGCCGCATCTTTCAGCTCTACAAAGAAGGCCTGCATGGGGGCGATAACGGCTCCGGAAGTAGTATCAGTATCTCCATTTTCCCATGCCACATCAAGCGTACCGACAACAAGCCCCTCTCCAATCTTCGTATCCAATGTCCAATATTTTTGCGCTAAGATAGCCTCATTCCCTTTCAAGAAACGAGCGATATCCAACAGATACATATACGGATTACCCAGCAGGAAGTGCTTACCGTCACCATCGGCGATGGCACGGACGGTTCCATTATCCGTATTCCACCATTCTTCCGTTCCATTCGCATCTGTCAATACCACCTCGATAGGCTCGTTATCCGCCAGCTTGCCGGCATTGATCCGTTCCGCTAAAGTCGGGGCTTTGGTCATGGCGGCTCTCAATGTAGCGTTTTTCGTCTCCGGTTTCCACGGTTCATAGTCGTAAGAGTCATCCGCTTTCGGCAGGCGTACCAAGACATTTCCATTCAAAGCATCCGCATTCTTCTTTTCTACGCTGGCATAGAATCCCTTTCCTAATGCGTAAGGGACGTTCACATCGTTGTATTCACGGCTCCAGTTGGATTGGACTACCTCGTAATGAGTTGTATCCAAACCATTCTCCGGAAAAGAAGCTATTTGATCTGCTTCGCTCTTCGGCACGTACATCGTGATCGCCTTGTCCCAAGCTTTCTGGTAGAAGGCAGGAGCTTGGCGGTCGTTGTCAGCCGTGCTGTAGGTGATATCGGCGAAAGCATTGGTGTTCTGACGGCCCGTGTTCTTCACGGTGTACATATCGCCGGCGAATACGCTTTGCAGGGGCGATGCCATCCAATATTTCGCATTAGGTGTCATCTCGAATTCCACGCGGGCGGTGTCGTACGTCAGGAGTTGCTGACGGCGTAACTGCGCCTCGGGTTTGAAATAGATAGCCTTTACCTTATTTATATAGTACGGAGCTACGATAAGTCCTTTATCATTCTTATTTACCGCCATATCATATTGGATATATTGGGTAGCCTTTGTTTTAGATGTCGTATCAATTCCTTGCAGTAAATTCTTATCCTCTTTCAAGTCTTCCAATTCCAGCGTCTGCCCTCCCGGGATCGTGATACGGGTGAAATGAAGCGGGGCGAAGGCGGCAGTCACAAGATCTTTACCGTTGGCATCCGTACCGTCTGTTCCGTTCGGATCTATATACAATTCCCCTTTCGTGGATTGATGCCAGTTCATGTCATTATACCATGCCTCGCCGGTGTTTGTACCCTGCCAAGTCAGATACTCCGGTACGATCTTGACAAGCAAGGTAGCATATCCCTCGCAAGAGCCTTTTACGAAAATTCCGTCCTTATATTCACCGAATGGAATATAGAGTGAATAGATTTGGCCTTCGGCGAAGTCTTTATAAGCATCCTCATTAAAGGTCATCGAGAATAATCCGCCGCCATTATCACTTCCACCTTTAGCTTTCGCAGACAAATTCGTCAACTTACCTACCGCAGTATACGTCTGCCCTTGTCGCAAGAATATAGTCGTAGCCTCATCATCCTTGTCACCATACGGCATACCTAATTGGTTAGATTCTTTCATACCCATTGTCAGGCCTTCTCCTTGAACGGGAATATCCGTTATGCTTCCCTCCATGATATTCGGCAAGCCGATACGCAGGGGTACATAGGGATAATACTCCATTCCTTCCGGGTACTCCACATCCGGGAAACCGGCAAGTAGTGTCGGAGCGGGAGCGGCTTCCATTGTTAATTCGTGAGGCTCATTACAAAAGAGCCATATACGTCCCTTTTCATCCTCATGATCATCAGGCAAGTAAGGAATCGCCACCACCTTTTCTGTCCAGCGGAACTCTGCTTTTCCATACTCACCACCAATCACTAATCGTGGCTCGTTGTCTACATCACCCAAAAGCAATTCCTTCAATTGTCGGGTTACCTCTTCCTTGTAGTTTTCTTCGCAGTACCGAATCAAACCATCCGCAGAAGCTTCAGAACCCTTAAGCTCATCTCTATAAGAGCGCAATATATCCGTTAACCCCAGCTTTCCGTCAAGAGTTGCAAAAGCCGACGAATCTCCCAAGAACCAATCGAATGTATATGGAACATCAGGGAAAACTTTTTCAAACTCATCTGTTACCCCAAGTGAATTATTGTCGTCATCTACTTCTTCCACCAACACGGTAGCCTTTTCAATCACGCTGATCCGTCCCTCGCAAGCGATCGCACCCTCCGGGAACTGGGTCTTGGTATTTGCCACGATCGTAACGGATGGGAGTACGGTGAAAGGAATCGTCAGAAGGCAAGGATCTTGGAAACTACTTCCCGCATATTTATTCGGGAAATCCACGACTCCTTCATCAGTTACAGTAGCGGCCGCACTAAAAATCACCACATCATACTGGCCGGAAGCAGCATTCTCTTTACTTCCAAAATTTCGCTCGCCTTTATACCTCAGCTCTGTCTTGTTCACATCAATGGCACTCAACTGGATGATATTTTCATCTGCCGCATCCCACCAAGGCACACGAGGACGAGAGATACCCATCACCGAACATACGGCTCGTATCAATTGTTCATATATCTCATAACCGTTCATGACCGCATCTATATTAATATTTTGCGGATCCGGTACGATATAGTCCCAATTTTGTTTTTGACAAAGTGTTTCCAAACCCTCTGTCAAATAGTTGATATAGGCTGCCTTATCCTCGTATGGTCCACCATATTTTTTTGTAACGAGTGTGTCTATATCCGCATTCCAAACGTTGGTCTTGGCATCGTATAAGAAATCATTGATCATACGTAGGTTGACAACAATCTGCCGATGCATTGCGGTCTCATAACTTGTCAGACCTTGAAATCCATCATGATTTAACCCTTTCTCTGTCGGAACGATGATACGATACACTTTGCTTCGATTGTTATAGTTCTCATTCGCATAGTCCTTCAAATCCGTATTCAATGTAATCCAGTCTTCAGGCTTGTCTATATCCCCGGTTTCCTTTTTATCGGTAGCTCCGACATAAACGTTTCCAATCGTTTCATTAAGACTCTCTTTTCTTTTCTTCGGATCACTCCCCATCAAACCATAGCGGTATTTCCATATATGCTTTGAGTCTTCCGTAACACCGTCTTTCATTCTATCTTTAATGGTAGCCAACGCATCCGGTTGAATGCTCCAGCCCATATTCTGAAGCAAAAGCTCATATTCCGTAGAAACGGTCAGGTTGGCAGAAGAACACACGTCTACTCGTTTCACGTCGATCTTGGGCTTGGTGCGGTAGATACGCAGACCATCGATGGCGTAGTCCGCACCGTTAGAGTGAAGGGTGTTGTTTTGTACTTCCAGATAATATTTTTCATAACCAACAAGCGATTCGGGCACAGAGAAGGTGTACATTAATTGTTGCCATTTGCCGATGTTACGATTTGTCCAAGATCCCCCATTTACAATTGAATCTTGGAGCGCATTTCCCGAAGAAAAACGGTGTAAAATGACTTCAACCTCTTTACCATCCTCCCCCTTCTTCACTCCGATAAAATTCATATTAATATTAGGAGGAAGAGTACTTCTAGCGGAGGAAAGAGTCATATCATTCACCCAAAAATTAACCAGAATACCAGTATGCTGGCATATCGTACCATCCAATTCCATTTTCACCAAGCGTCCCGGCAAATTCGCTGCATCTACATAAAAGAAATAGCCTAATGATTTTTTTCCCGTATTATAATAAGTCCGATCGTAGATTCCTTCTTTACTAGGAGAGCTACCAAGGAGCATAATCCAACGATATTTTCTGTTAGCAATTGATTCATTATTCGTTGATATTCCCTCTATATTCGCAGTACGAAATAATCCATATTGATTTTGCAGGGGTTTAAGATTATTTTCTATGATGTGATTCTTATAATCATACGGGGCATACTCTGTAATTCCCAAATCCAACCATTTCCCGCTTTCTGGAAAACCAATCGGTGCTATATTGTTCTCCGAGTTTAACTCATCTACGGATATAGTATCACCCCGGTCGAAATTTATATGCCCGATTCTCTCATAAAGATCCGGATGATTATCCGGGTTACGTCTTGTATCATCGGATATTTCTTGCCCCGACTGCAACATAAAACCATAATCACCGGGGATAAGCTTGTATTGAGCTAGCACAGAACTCTTCTTGCCACTTGCACTTATCGCCCGCACATCATACTTCACAAAATCCGTGTTTACCTCTATCGAACTTATCATCTGCTTCCAATGAAGTTTATCTCCCGATTCAATATTTGTCCATGTCCCTCCATCTTTGCGATATTGGTAATAATCTCCCTGCACAATAGTTCTATTATCATCATCGTACCACGCATAGTTATTGGCAATTTGGCCCAATTGTATATTGATCGTCTTGCTGTTTTCAGGAACGTATATATCCTCTTTAATAAAAGGAATCATATCATTCGCTCCGGAAGCTTTTATTCGCTCAGCGATCTCCTTAGCCGGACGAATAACGAACTTATAGCGTACGGAAAGGGTTGGTTCTGTAAATTCCTTGGAAGCTATGTTTTTATCATTATAATCTGTATTTTGGCTCACATCACAAAAAACAACATCGTCTTTCACCGTCTGTACTTGATATTCAATCGTAGACGCTCCCGGTACATTTTTGCCTGTGGCAAAACCTTTATACCAAAAAAGAGAAGTTCCTGCATCCCGTAAACAAGTAGGATACTTGTTCGGTTCTAAGGAACCTCCCTCCACAAAAGAACCATCATCCATAGGATTTACATCTTTACCTTTTATATTATCCTTTGTCAAGGTTTCACCATCCAATCGATACCAACGGACATACCAATCATACTCTGATAGATGAACACTTCTCAACTCCGGAATAAACAACTCCCTCGCTTCCCCGTCCGCTATATACACCGTATCCACACGTTCTGTAATATCGGTTTGGGGTGAACCATTCTTATAATTGATTGTGTACGTCTGCCCCCACGCCGGCGCAACCGCACCGGCGGACAGGATCAGCAAGCAAGTTAATAACAGGGATTTATATCGTAGGTTGATTGATGGTTTCATCCGTCAGGTCCTCCTTTCTTAGTTTGTTGTTGTTATATTATGGTTGTTGTTGTTGTTCGTAGTTTCTTATTTGAATGGTGTAAGGGATTTGCATCTCTTGCTCCATGTTATCGCCGTATTTTATCACAAGTGTGAGGATGACCGTGGCATCCGCTTCTCCGCCCAGTTCTTGGGTACGGACCGTGAAAGAGCCAGCTTTCTTCAGACCGCCTTGTCCCGTACCCGGCGTAAGCGCGGTTTCGGGAATATCCAATTTCGCATCCGTCTCAAAGCTCGTTCCGTCTACGTTTATGGCCGTGATTAGCGGTTTATTCGCACTGGCATTCTTCCAGCTGACGGAACTGTACTTCTCTGTCGCGACATTTCCCCCCTCATTTACCTCATAGCCCTTGATGGAGAAATCTCCTGTCACGCCATCTATGTTGGATATCTCGAAACGGATCGACAAGTCGCCGGCGGCTTGCAGGGTGTGTTCTACAGGTGTCAGGATCTGCACGCCCGTCTTCTCACCATAGACCAAGGCGGTCGGGTAGACTCCGATGGGGAGGCGTTGCTCGGCTACTTCCAATTTTGTCGTGATGTTGGTTATCAAGACCGGGATAATCAGCAGGTCGTTGCGGCGCACGAAACCGAAGCTCGTGGTATGCTCCGTGCGAGGACGGCCTTCGATATCGACACCCAGCAGGATCTCTCTCGCCCCCGCATTGCCTTCGGGGATGTAGCGGGTATAAGTCTTTATGTTGTGGCCTTCCGCACCGTCCTTGATCTTCGCAGGTACCTCTTGATTCGCTTCGGAAGGGATGATCTCCTCTTTAAATAAATCCGTTTCCTCTACCGTCTCTCCAGTCGGAAGATTCGGGGCCAGTCGCTCCGCACCACCTTCTCCGGCAGTCTCCAAATACTTGTTATTTCCCCAAGGCAAGAGCCAGATCGGCAGGCTTCCCTTGCGGAGGTTCATGATGTCCAATTGTTTTACGGTTATAGGTTTGTCTAAGTTGTTAGTTATCTTCACTTGTACCTTGCCGATCATGCGGATCAAGGGAATCTCGAATTTGTTCTCTGCCGGAGCGGGTTTCAGCGTATACTCCTGGGCGTAGCTGCTCATGGGGATGCGCTTTCGAGACGCTTCCTCGCCTCCGAATTTACCCTTTTTCTCCTCATTCCTTGTATCGATACTCGTTCCCGAGTCCAATATCTTCACCTCCGACAGTTCCGCCAAGGAATGTGCCCCGGTAATTTTTTGATACAACGATGTACCATCTTCCAGCGACTGCAAATTGGCGAACGCATAAAAAGAGTATTTGCCGAGGGGTAACCTCATCTCTACCTCCGTATGAGAATCATCAGGATCATTGACATCCGGCGTCCACGTACCCTCTCTAGATGTATATCCGGCCAATTCAGCGTTCTCATCATCATACGCCACCACCAGCCAGTCCGTGATGTCTCGCTCGTATTCATCATCATCTTCCCAAGTAATTGTCTCGCCGGCTTTCGTTTGCGGCGGTCGTGCCGAGCGGGAAGTCCGCAGGGTGATGGTCACGACACAACTGTTCGGGTCGTCGTCGGGGAGATCGCCCCCCCGGTCTTCGCCGCAGGCTACGCGGAGCCAGCAGAGGCAAAGACCGGCGGCGACCGCCATCAATTGGTTATATAGGGTATAACGTCTCATCATTCGCGCTATTTAATAAATCTCAGTTTACAATATACCATCGTTGATACGGATCACCCAGTCTTTCACCTGTATCTTGAAGCAGGCGTACCCCACGATCGTAGGGTCTTCCGGATCAGGCCCATCGGGATTATCCGGGTTGTCAGGATTGTCCGGTCCCGGCGGATCCGGAGGCGTAGGCTTATCCGGGCAATCGGGGCATACCTTCGGCGTAAGGAAGAAGATGATCGAGTACTCATCCTGCCGGTCCAGATACTCCTGCGGGGAGATACGGTGCCCCTCCATCTTGGTGAGAAGGAGGTAATCGTTGAGGTTCACGTTCAGCACATCCTTCTCCCATCCGTGATGACGGATGATGAGGCGGTAGTTGCGACCCGCCATCAGGCGCATGGTGTTCATCTCGGCCACGGCCACGTATTGCCCGCCCACGGTAGCGCCGGGAGTCGGGTCGGCTCCCAGCTCCACGTTCTCCGTATAATAAGGCAGGTAGTGGATGGTGGGATCTTGCAGCAGGGAATTGTCGTAATCCATATACCCGTTGTCGGCCACGATCCGGAAGGAGAAGTTATTCACGTCCATGTCCTCCCCCATCACGTTTTGCAGCACGACACGTAGCTTGTTGGTATTCTTGGCGAGGCTGATCACCTTCTCCTCGGGCATGTCGCGCGTCACGGTGAAGGTATCGAGGCTATGCCAAAGCGGGTGCAGCTCGTTGGGTTGCGTCGTATCGTCCTCGCGCAAGGTACGTACCTTGACGTCTTGCGCCCTCTCGACAACCCGCGACGCCTCGGCGGGATCGTTCCATGCGTAACTGCCCTTGTCCAGCCCGGCCCAAGAGACTACCTGATAGGTACCCGGCTCCATGTCGAGGGCGATGGAGTTCCGCTCGTCCAGCTCGCTCTTCTCGATCCGCCGCTGGAAGAGGAAGTTCCCTTCTTGGTCGCAGAAGAAGAGCGTAACGAAGTCTACCTCATGCTGGAAAGCGTCGGCGAATTTCATATTATAGTCGTACTTGAAATACAGGCGGAACTCGCAAAGCGGCAGCGAGTCGTCGTGTATCCAATCGCAAGCGTATAGCCCCACGGACAAGGCAGCTACGCCAATCAACTGTTTGCAGGTATGAAATAAACGGTTCATAATCATTTTATTAAGATACACAGTAATCCTCCGCCCGTACTACCGGGGATGGAGGTAAACCATGATGCCCATTATAAGGTTCTTATGATGGGCATCGTAAGGTGGCTTGGATGGGCATCGTAAGGAGCTTACAATGCCCATCGTAGGAATCCCCCGGAGGGGTAGGGTTAAATAATGATGTCTTTGTTCGTGCGTTTCACCCAATCTTTCACGTAGATGGTGACGTCGATGGTAACATCATCCGTCTCATCCGGTTTGTCCGGCGTATCCTTACCCGGCGTGTAAGGCAGCGGGTCACCTAAGCCACGCACACCCGTCACGTACAATTGGTACACGTTGTTACGCACGATACAGAACTCCATCACGCCCATCATACCATCGTTCCCGTTATCGTTATGACGGATCCAGAACTTGTAATAGCTCTTTCCGCCTTTGTATAAGGAAACGTTGTAGAATTGGTACAAATTACCGATCTGATCCGGGGTGAAATCATTCGGATCAGTGTAGGTATCAGGGAGATGACCACCGCCATTCTCATTTTGTTTCTTTCTAAATTCAGTATAGCATAGGCGCATTGTTAGCTCTTCCTTCCAGTTTGTTTCGCCCTTAATCATGTCACTAAGATATTTCTTAAACGCGATCTCAAATCCGTTCTGATCAGACATGGAATTAATCGCCTTTTGTACATCAGCAAAATCCGGTAATGTTGTCATCCCATCCCAGCCATTCATTAAGCCTTTCAATAAATTAGGATTCGAACCCTCTTCCAAATTAAATGCGCAAGCGGCAACAGACGGAAGATCTTTATAGACAGAACGGACAGTCGCACCCTCACCGTTCTTATGGACTGCCAAAAGGAATGTTTTATTGTCATCTAAAGGAACAGACTCAATAGAACCCTTCTCTTCATTATAGAAACTGACCGTAAAATTATTATCTGGCATAAACTCAGACTCGAAAATAACGCCGGTAGAATAACCATTTACTTGCGCCTCACGATCCAACGTGTTCTCCTTGGTGTACACGACGGGGTAATATATTCTATCATTCAATCCTTTATAAAAAGCTTCAGTATTAGCATCAGGAATCTTAGCCATATTCTCAACCCTATTTAAGTCTTTGTTTTCCGGATTAAAATAGTTGATATAAGAGTCCTTGAATTGAGCCCAAGGATTATTGCCTTCCCCCGTAGGTACCTCTTTTTTGCTGATCGACGGATCCAGCACATAATTATAAGAGCCATCCGCATTATTTAGCACCGTCATAGACCATACTTCATCACCCAAATATTTAAAGTCATTACCACTTTTAGTATAACTTCCAACCATCGCATCCGTTAAACTTGACCCTTCGCCAAAGTTCTTTGTCGCTTTAGGAGAGACCTGCTTAAACACGTAGCAGTTACCCTTCCATTGGTTCACGACCTTGTAACCCGTCAATTTGAATGAGCCTTTATTCTTTACCGGAGAGCTTTCGAGTATTTTATCTGTCTCTAATACAGCAGCATATCCCAAGTCGATACGTGCGGCCATACGCTCCACGAATACGGTTGTTGTCGCCGGTTTCGTCTCATCTGTATTTTCCACGGAAATGCGAACAAGCGAATTCCCTATGCCATCTACGCCTTTCATCTTGTGCGTAGACATAATGAAGTGATCCGCTTTCGAAACCTGATTAGTGCCAGTCCATAAATCCTTTAAAGTTACTCTGTCTCGTAAGTCACCCAAAGTAGTAATACCCTCTATTCTATTTCCGGCATTAACTACCGTAAAGACTTGATACGTATGTCCTTCTGCTGTCAGCTCCTCATTCATCGTCACCTTCATCGTCACTTTTCCGGCACTGTCATGATTAGGCTCGCCACCTCCACTCGGATCAACACCGGTCTTAGATTCATACCAACCCTGTCCGGCAATCTCTAAACTTTTATTTACGTCATCATTAAAGAAGTCCAAGGGGTTAGAGTCAAATGTATTACCGTCATATTTCACCAAGAAGATATTAACATCATACACCTTACCCTCATTAGCGCCATCGAACTCTTCCAAGAAACCGTTGCCGTCCTCGCCCCAGCCGGCACCACCGCCATTAGGATTAGAAGGAGTTCCTCCCGCCTTCGTCAATGCCCCCTTCGACACCGTGGAGACGTTCACTGTCATATAGACTTTGCCGCTATCGCCCTCACCACCGGAATTGCCTCCGTTTTCGATATCATCGGAGCAACCCGTAACCGCCAGCAAGAAAGCGGCAGCCGCGCTTAATAAATAATTCTTTTTCATGTTTCTCATCCGTTTTTATATTTGACACTCATTATTATCATCCTACGATCACGACTCTCGTCATCAATCAGCCAGTTCCTCCCGCTTCGCGGCGATCTGCCTCAAGTTCTCCTCAACCTGCGAGGCTACGGAAGGATCGTCGGACAACTTACCCAGCAGAGCCTCCGCCTCGTCCAAGCGGTTCTCCAGCATGGCGATGGCCGCCTCCGCCAAGGTACGCTCCGCGGAATCGGAAGTCTTCGCCAGATAACGGTGGGCCGATTCCAGGCGACCCACGTCGATCGCCGTAAGGGCGGCGTTCAGGTTCGATACCGGATCGTCCGGATACATGCGCACGGCAATCTCGAACACCTCGCGGTAAGCGTCGCTACCCGGTTCCATCGTCTGCGCCACCCGGAACATCTCGTTTAGACTCAACTGCCTAGGGTCCGAATAGATCAACTCACGGGCCTCTTCTACCGTAAACGAACGGATCGTGTAGCGCACCGCGTAATCCGAATGGCGCAAGGCTGGATAAATATCGCGCAAGAGCACCCGATACGAGGCCCCCCCGTTCAACGCCTTCAGCTTCGCCTCGCGGCGGTCGTAATCCTTCGGTTCGTCCGCACGGATGATGGCCAGCAGCTCCTCCTTGTCCGCAAGCGAGGAGTTCTCCACCCGTTTCTCCAATCCGGCCCAGTCCTCCGGCTCGAAATCCACCGTGAAACGGGCCTGCTCGAAGTGGTAAAGACCCTTCACATATTCGATCAACGCCTTGGCGCGATGCTCGGCCAAATAAGTGTTATGCTTATAGGTACCTTCCGGCGACGCGAAACCCTTGATATATACCTCCGTGATGGTAGCGTAAGGATCCTCCTTCACCGATGACACGGTCTCGAGGATCTTGCGTAACTCCGAGGGATTATCGCGATACTCGGGATATATCTCCGTGCGGTTCACCGGGAAGTCGAGGAAGGCGCTTCCTTCCTTCACACGCTCTTTCACACGCTCCGCCTCCGGCGTGACGTAGGCCAAAAGCGGCCGCAATACCACAGGCTCCGCGATTCGGATCGGGAAAAGCGGCGACTTGTCATTACTCAACGCCTCCCAACCGCAACCGCAAAAATCGGCTACCAGCGACACCTCCGAACGCTCCATCCACTTGGCGAAAGGAATGGAGGCATGGTAATCGAACGTCTGCTCCTTCCCATTGTGACGGCGTAAGACAAACTCCCCGTTCGCCGTCGCGTCGCGCCCGGACCGGTCGTACTGGATCTGGCGGTTACGCCCGTTCACGATCACGGGAGGCAAAGCCCTTACGCTATCGCCCCGCTCGATCAGCGGCGTACAGACCAAACTCCGGTTGGCCGATAGCGACAACTCATCCAGCGCTAGTTTCATATCAATTATCAAGCGATCGCCCACATGCTCCACCAACCGCTCCTTCACGACGATGGCGGTAGCCGTCTGCTGCGCCTGTACGGGAATCGTAGTACCCACACAACCGGCCAAACAGGCGATCCCAAGTATCATCCATCCTTGTAGATTCTTCATTTTTCAGTCCTCCATCGATTAAAATTGGTAAATGAGATTGATCGCCGCCTGCGTAGGCCCGAAGTAATGCTTCTTGATCCCTTCTTGCTTGCGGCCGCAATTCGCGCAGGGATACTTGTCCGACTTCAAGTACAGATAGCCCACGCCCACCGTGGCCTCCAAGTTCCAATGGCGAGACAGCAGCCACGAGTATCCATAACTGATACCGGCTCCCGCGCCCCATCCCTGGTGACGCTCGCCCTCTGTACCCAGCCATTTGATATCGGCTACATTATATAATAGGTACGGAGTATGCACGCCGAGGAAATGGCCGTTAAACGTCTCGCAAAACCAATACCTCAACTCCGGGTGCAGACGCAAATGCTTCAGTGAGCGGCCATAACTCCCATCATCGTTCTTGCCGCTGAACGGATTCAAGCCTGCCTCCAACTCAAGTGTCCAATGACGGGCGAGATAAACTTCAGCCCCCAAATTAAACGTGGCAGTAGCCCAATAAGGAATATTACTCTTGATCCCAATCATGGAGCCTTTCCCTTCGACCGGCACCTCCTGCGCTCTCGAAAGAAACGGGACTGACAACAAGAATAGCATGAAAATCGTCTTCTTCATTCTTTCTTATTCATTATGGTTGTTAATCTTATATCTTCTCACCCTTCTGCCCCTCAAGACCCAACTTCCTAAAATCAACTAACGGCAAGAATGGCCCGTGGACTTATTTATGGAATAAGGTTTAGCGTTTCAAAAACGTTAGAGGAGAATAAGCGTTAAACAACATCTTATTGTCGTTTATATAGTATATCAATAAACCACACGGAACGTTTCAGAAAAACATGTACATGTTTTCCTGAAAAGACGTACATGTTTTTTGGAAAACACGTACATGAAATCCAATAAATATTATGGTGTTTCTATACAGCTACCAATCAATGGCTTACATATAGGCCTATCCAAACGAGCTTATTGTATTATTTGTTTTTGATATTCAGGAGGAATTTGTAGAGTATAGAAATTCCTCTTTAGTTGAGAGAGTGAATCAATAAAGGTGAATATGGTTCATTTTAAAGACATAGCTTCCCCTAAATTCCTTATTTGGTGAAAAGAACTTGACAATTTTAATGCAGAAAAGTTGTGATAATAAAATATTTATTATGTATTTTTGTGAACTAATAGGGAGGAAGTTACTATTTTAACGCTAAAACTCCTTATTCCATAAATAAGTTCACAAACCATCCATCCTTTTCTCTAAAATCCGATTTACAGAGCCTATCACCTTCATGTTCGCATGAGCCAAACGTGATATATCCAATTCTTCCAGATAAAAACGAGTCGTTTTCTCCGACGAGTGCCCCAACGCCTGGCTGATCAAGGCCATCGGCATATCGCAACGTAAAGCTTCTGATGCCCAGCTATGGCGAACAACATACGACGTAAACGGATTCGGTAACCGTAAAGTTTGCCCAATCCGTTTCAGCCGGGCATTATGCCGAGCCAAGCTACGCTTATACCTCAAATGGTCCGGATTCCCGGGCGGAAGAATCGGGAACAAATACGACGATCCGGTCGCTCGCTGCCGATCCGCGTATTTCCGGATCAATTGCAACATACTACTGGTTATCTCCAACCGGATCATACGTCCTGTCTTATGACGGTGATATACCAACTCATTCCCCCGGATATTCTGCCTCGTCAAGTACGCTATATCCACAAAAGGCATCCCGCAAGCCATAAAACTGAATAGGGAAAGATCTATCGATAATTCCACTTGCGGGTCATCCGCCACCTTGATCTGAGCGATTTGCTGGAACAAAGATGCGGGAATCGCACGCCTCGCCGTCATCGCACGCCGGAGTTTCAAATTCTCAAACGGATAATACGACGCAGGAATCAACGACTCTTGGCAAGCCGTATTATAAAGCGCCCGCAAACTACTGATATACGTATTTACCGTATTAGTAGCTAATCCTTTTCCCTGAAGATACGTGATGAAATCTATCACCAACGCACGATTCAAATCGGCCAAACAGAACCCCGGGTTCTTCACGAATCTTAAAAAATGCCTTACGGCCACCTCATACAACTCAGCTGTCCCTTCTTTCTTTAACTGCCGTTTCATGTCTCTTCGTTTTCCCATATAATCCATCAATGAGATTGCTAACTTTTTCTTACGTCCTCGTTTCATACTCCTTTCACTAAATTATTTATACTTTACACGAACAAATTAATTCAAATTATTACTTTTGCTCCTGAAAATAAGAAAATAGGTAACAATTAAAAGCATAAAAGCAACAATAAATAATATGGCAAACAATCGAGTCACATTCGGTAGTAAATTGGGCGTAGTACTAGCTACCGTAGGATGCGCCGTCGGATTGGGAAGCGTATGGCGCTTCCCGTATATGCTGGGAGCAAACGGAGGTGCGGCCTTCCTACTGGTCTACATACTTTTCATGATATTCTTGGGCATTCCGGTAATGATAACCGAGTTTTTCATCGGCCGGCATTCCCGCAGCAATACGGTGGGTTCTTTCAAGAAAATGGCTCCCGGTACAAAATGGTGCTGGATTGGGTACAACGGTATCTTGGCCGCGTTTTTGATCTTAAGTTATTACTCGGTCGTCTCCGGTTGGACGCTTGAATATGTTTGGCAAACGCTAAGTGGCCGTTTGTATGGACAGCCGGATATAGACTATACGGCCGATTTTCAGGATTTCGCTTCCAATGTCTTCCGTCCGATCTTTTGGATGGGCGCTTTTATCGGGTTGACTCACTTCGTGATTGTCTCGGGCGTAGAGAAAGGCATCGAGCGGGCCTCTAAGATCATGATGCCGCTTTTATTCTTGATCTTGCTGATCATGTGCGTACGTTCCGTGACCTTACCGAACGCTGAGGCCGGATTGTTTTTCCTTTTCAAGCCAGACTTTAGCAAATTGACTTCCTCAGTGGTCTTGAGCGCACTAGGACAGGCTTTCTTCTCTTTGAGTTTGGGTATGGGCTGCTTGATCACTTACTCCTCTTACTTCGGGAAAGATACGAATATGCAGGCCACCGCTTGGCAGGTGACAATCATTAATACGCTTGTCGCCGTATTGGCCGGTATCATGATATTCCCGGCGGTATTCAGTTTCGGCATCACCCCTTCCGCTGGCGCGGAACTCGTGTTTATCACGTTACCGAACGTATTTGGGCAATTACCGCTGAGTGGCTTGTGGTCCTGTATTTTTTATATCTTGCTAGCGATGGCGGCACTGACTTCCACGATCTCTTTACATGAGGTAGCTACGGCCTACGTTCTTGAGGAGTTCCACATGACACGCAAGAAAGCGGCTTTGATCGTTTCCTTAGGGGTATTCTTCTTAGGTATTTTCAGTTCTCTCTCATTCGGGGTGATGAAAGGGTTCACGATCGGAGGCTTGGCCTTTTTCGACGCGCTGGATTACTTGACCGCCAAGATCATGCTACCGCTGGGAGGTATGCTCACTTGTATTTTCGTAGGTACACGTGTCGATAAAAAAGTATTGAAAGCCGAGTTGACCAATGAAGGGACTCTTAAGTTCCGTCTTTTCGGCGCTTACGTATTCTTTATGAAATACGTGGCCCCAATCGCCATCGGTATCGTATTCCTGAACGAATTAGGGATCTTGAAATGGATTACCGGTAAATAATACCGAGAATTCCTTGTCAATAGAAACGGAACTTCTACCTTTGTCGGTGGAAGTTCCACAAATCAAAACATAAGACTATGAAATGGCGTGATTTACTTTATTTCTCCAAGGGGGAAAGGCAGGCTCTTACCCTACTCCTTTCCTTAATAGCGATGGCATGGATCGCAATTATCGGGACGGATTTCTACTGTTCCCAAATTCAAACAGTCCCATTGGCAAACACCGGAATCAAACAAGATTCCTCACGGATACATTCGAATAAAACAGCTTCAAATTCCATTCGGAAAGAAAATGAATCCCATTCGAACGAAACTAAAATCCCTTCCGAATGGAAATCTAAACGCATCCGAAGGGAATCAAAGCCCGATTTCCCCTCTTATCCCAAGATAGAAAAATGGCCGCAAGGAACGGTTGTCGAACTAAATTCGGCTGATACCACCACCCTTAAGAAGGTTCCGGGAATTGGTAGCGTTTTTGCTAAGCGGATCATTAAATACAGGGACTTATTAGGAGGCTTTTATTCCGTGGAACAATTGGGAGAAGTATATGGTATCGACGAGGAACGCTATGAAGCGATGAAATCGTGGTTTTCCGTAGATCTGTCAGCTATCCGTCAGCTATTTGTCAACCAACTGTCAGCTAAAGAACTAGCCAGTCACCCATATGTCAGTTATAAACAAGCTAGGATCATCGAAAAAATGATCCGGAAAAAAGGGAAATTACAAGGTTGGGAGGATTTATCCCTATTGGAAGAGTTTCCGGAGCACGAACAACAACGATTACGATATTATCTTTCATTCCATTGATATTTTCACTATGTTTGTAATAAAACATATTCTGTATGATCTATCTGAAGCAAGTAAAATTACTGGACCCGGACTTGGTAGCCGGCAATCCCGAAGAGCTAAAGTATCCCTATAAAGCTCCGGCGGTACGTTTCACGGAATCATTCATTTTCCGCAAGCCGGTTACTTTCCTTGTCGGGGAAAACGGGGCGGGAAAATCCACCCTGCTGGAAGCGATGATGAGTAAATATGAGGAAAGGGATGAGGAAGAACCGGGTATGCTCTATGACGGAACCGAGGCCTACAAGATTTACGCCAATGTCTTACCCGAGCATATTAAGCTGATCGAGACCCGAAAACCGGAAAAGCATTTCTTCTTCCGGGCAGAATCCTTTTTTAACCATGCGGCCGAATTGGATAGGCAAGCCCAACTGGAATTACGTAAGTACAGCAAGATCTACGCCTATAAAGCTTACGGTGGCAGGAGTCTATTGGAGCAATCGCACGGCGAGAGCTTTCTCAGCGCTTTCCTGAATTACG
>ULRQ01036418.1_pt1 | contig 17375 bp, 10 predicted proteins | sample 1955491 | NCBI WGS metagenome assembly ULRQ01 (sample SAMEA4835684, study PRJEB28245) | human gut metagenome | biome: gut microbiome; material: fecal sample | place: Denmark | collected 2008 | reverse complement strand
TTCTGAGCATTGTTAACAGGAGCACCGTTATTCATATTGTTGTAGCCGTTGTTCATATTGTTTTGAGCATTGTTAACAGGAGCACCGTTGTTCATATTGCTCTGAGCATTGTTAACAGGAGCACCATTATTCATATTGTTCATATTAGGAGCAAATTCCACTGTTTTAATAAGCCTGAATTTGCCTATAACAGGAAGCTCATTTGCTCTGCCCTTTACAACATTGTAAATACCAAGCACCATATAGCCTATTACCGCTACATAATATACCAGCCACATTATTACATTGACTATTACTCCAAGAACAGGTATAAAACCAAAGATAAAAGTTACAATAGCAACAGCAATAGAGGCCGCAACGGTAAACAGGAAGAGAAGCAGGCCCTGGTTGGCATGGAAGCGTGCAAATCTGGAATTTTTACTAGCCAGCCACGGAATGAGGAACAACAAACCAAAGTACGAAAAAATAGAAAGCGTCTTATTGTCGGAAATATCTCGAGGGCTGATTTGGTCCTTACATCTTGGTGTGTTAAGAATAAAATTCTTTATTTGCTCTATAAACCCGCCGCCATTACTGCCGTTCGGCTGCTGATATTGATTGTAGCCCTGCTGACCGTTTGGTTGCTGATACTGATTGTAGCCCTGCTGACCGTTTGGCTGTTGGTACTGATTATTCTGCTGATTGTTCATATAATTTTCCTCCAATAAATATAAATACAATATATAATCATAAATTAAGCGAATTACTGAATAATCTGCTTAATTATTTCCTCTGCCTTCATAGCGTCTGCCTTGCCACGACTGTTTTTCATTACATAGCCCACTATTGCCTTTACAGCCTTTTCCTTGCCGTTCTTATAATCGGCAACGGCATTAGGGTTAGCGTCTACTGCCTCTTGACAAAGCTTTTTGGTTGCCTCTTCGTCCAGTCCGCCCATATCCTTTTCGGAAATAAGCTCCGAAGCCTTCTTGCCTGTTTCAAGCATTTTATCAAGAGTAGACTTTGCAAGGTTCATTCTTATTTTCTTGCTGTCAAGCAGCTTAATGAGCTCTCTTAGGCTTTCAGCCGAAACAGGTATGTCAAACTCTTCCTTTGCAGACTCGTTTTCAATAGTTCTGAAAATTTGTCCTATAATAAAGTTTGCCGCTGTTCGTGGGTTTGCTGTACCCTCGCTTGCCCTTTCAAAATACTCTGCAACTCTTCTGTACTTTACAAGCAGCTGTGCGTCCGACTCAGGAATACCCAGCTTTTCAACATATCGCTCAAGCTTTTCATCAGGCAGTTCAGGAATAGTTTTCTCCAGCTCCTCTACCTCTTGGTCGGTTACATTTATTGTAACAAGGTCAGGATCACGGAAATAACGGTAATCGTTAGCGTCCTCTTTACCACGCATACTTGATGTTGTGTTTGTTGCATCGTCATAACGCAGTGTTTCCTGCTGAACGCTTCCTCCGCTTTCAATAATATCAATCTGTCTTTCCTGCTCGTATTCAATAGCCTTTGCCATAAATGCTATTGAATTCATATTTTTAATTTCTGTTCTGGTGCCAAACTCCTTTTGACCTTCGGGACGAACAGAAATATTAACATCGCATCTCATAGAGCCTTCCTGCATTTTACAGTCAGAAACGCCTATATAACGCATAATAAGCTGCAGCTTTTCCACATACTCTCTTACCTCGTCTACAGAGCGGAAATCAGGCTCGGTAACAATCTCGATAAGAGGCACGCCGCCACGGTTATAGTCAACATAGGTATCGCCCTTTTGGTGAATAAGCTTACCTGCGTCCTCTTCAATGTGAATACGGTTAAGTCTTATTCTTCTGCCGCTGCTAAGCTCTATATATCCGTTTTTGCACAGCGGCTTGTCATACTGTGAAATCTGGTAGGCCTTTGACAGGTCCGGATAGCAGTAGTTTTTTCTGTCCATTTTTGAAATTCTTGAAATTTCGCAGTTCGTAGCCAGTCCGGCCCTTATAGCATAGCGAACAACCTGTTTGTTCAGCTTTGGCAGGGTACCCGGCAGACCTATACATATCGGACAGCAGTGTGTGTTAGGGCTTCCGCCAAATTCTGTGGTACAGCCACAGAAAATCTTAGTTTTTGTACTTAGCTCCACATGAGTTTCAAGTCCTGCAACAAGCTCGTATCTCATAGCTTAACCCCCATTTCTGCACTTTTAAACATTGTTGAATGTGTGGCGTTTTCATAGTGCCAAGCGGCATTCAAAATGGTAGACTCCGCAAAGGTATTGCCAATAAGCTGCATACCTATAGGCATACCCTTAGCGTTAAAGCCGCACGGTACAGACACTGCCGGCAAGCCTGCAATGTTAATAGGTACTGTGCAAATATCTGTAAGGTAGGTTTCTATAGGGTCGCTTACAGCCTTGCCAACCTCAAAGGCGGTCATAGGTACTGTAGGGGCCAAAATTACATCTACCTTTTCAAAAGCATTTTTAAAATCCTTTACTATTGTGCCACGCAGGTTTTGAGCCTTTTTATAGTAAGCGTCATAGTATCCGGCACTAAGAACATAGGTGCCAAGCATAATTCTTCTTTTAACCTCGCTGCCAAATCCCTCGCTTCTGGTTTTGCAAACCATATCGTTTACATCGTTATATGTTGGGGTTTTGTAGCCGTACCTTATGCCGTCGTATCTGCCAAGGTTTGAGGAAGCCTCGGCACAAGCAAGGATATAGTAAACAGGCAGTGCATACTTCAGTGCAGGCAGGTCAAACTCTACAATTTCGGCACCCATACTGCGGTAAAGATTGCAGGCATTTAAAACAGCCTCCTTTACATCGTCACGAATACCCTCAAGATACTCCCTTGCTATGCCTATTTTCATACCCTTAATATCATTTTTAAGTGTGGCGCAGGCACCTGCACCCTTGTTTCCCTGTGAGGTAGAATCCATTGGGTCAAGCTTTGCAACAGCGTCATAAACAATGGCTGTATCCTCTACTGTTGTTGTAATAGGGCCTATTTGGTCAAGGCTTGAAGCATATGCAATAAGACCGTATCTTGACACACTGCCGTATGTAGGCTTTAAGCCTACTATGCCGCAAAAGCTTGCAGGCTGTCTTATAGAACCGCCTGTGTCCGAGCCTAAGCCATACACGGCAATGTTGCCGCCTACTGCCGATGCTACGCCGCCTGACGAACCGCCGGCAACATGGTTGAGGCTGTGAGGGTTTTTAGCCCCGCCAAAAACCGAGGTTTCGCAGGAGGAGCCCATTGCGAACTCGTCCATATTTGTTTTTCCCAGCAAAACCGCATTTTGCTGCTGCAAAAGCTTCCAAACGGTTGCGTCATAAATAGGCTTATAGCCCTCAAGAATTTTTGAACAACAGGTTGTTTCGATTCCGCTTGTGGATATATTATCCTTTAATGTCATTGGAACACCTGCCAGCAAAGGAAGCTCTTCTCCCCTTGCAATTTTATCGTCAACGGCTTTTGCAGCCTTTAAGGCTGTATCTGCCGTTACATTCACATAAGCGTTCAGGTCGCCGTTGGACTTGTCAATAGCGTCCAGATACTGCTGTGTAAGCTCTGTACAGGTAATTTCTTTTCCTGTAAGCATTTCGTTAATAGCCCTAATTTTGCTTTTAACCTCTGCCATTGGTATCAATCCCTTCTGTGGAGTATCGGCTCTGCTCACAACTGAACAGGCACTATGCCCATTACAAGCAACGCTTCTTTACAAGAAAGCAGTCTTCTGCCTTATCGCCGGCATTTTCAAGGATTTTTTCGGTAGGGTACGACTCCACTACTACATCCTCTCTAAAAACATTTGACAAATTATTAATATTGTCAAACTCCTCACCGTCTGTAGGTGCGTTGTTTATAGCGTCTGCAAAGTCTACAATGCTTTGCATTTCCTTTGTCATTGTCTCCAGCTCATCTTCCTTTACAGAAAGCTTTGCGAGGCGGGCAATTTGTATTACATCTTCATGAGATACCATTTTTGTTACCTCCCTGTAAAATTATCTTAGTTTTATATGAACCTCTCTAAGCTGCTGCTCAGAAACCTCGTTAGGTGCACCCATAAGAACATCCTGTGCATTGCTGTTCATAGGGAACGCTATTACCTCACGAATATTTTCCTCTTCTGCCAAAAGCATCAGCATACGGTCTACGCCAGGTGCCATACCTGCGTGCGGCGGTGCACCGTACTGGAATGCATTATAAAGTGATGAGAATTTCTCCTTTAGGTCGTTCTCTGTATAGCCTGCAATTTTAAACGCCTCTATCATAATGTCAAGGTCGTGGTTACGAACAGCACCGGAGGAAAGCTCTACACCGTTGCATACAATGTCATACTGGTAAGCAAGCACCTCTGTAGGATCCTTTTCCTTTAGAGCCTGCATACCGCCCTGCGGCATTGAGAATGGGTTATGTGTGAATATTACAGCACCCGTGTCCTCGTCATGCTCAAACATAGGGAAGTCTACTATAAAGCACATTTCAAAGCGGCTTGTATCTATAAGCTTTAGTCGCTTTGCTACCTCTGTTCTTATTTGACCTGCAAGCTTTGGTGCGTCCTCTTTGCTGTCGGCAATAAAGTAAATAACATCGCCTGCTTTTGAACCGTTAATTTCTATAAGCTTTTCACGGTCGCCCTCTTTTAGGAACTTATCTATAGGGCCGTCAAAGGTTAGGTCTTCTCTTACCTTTACATAGCCCAAGCCCTTCATACCGATAGAAAGGGCGAACTCCTCCATATTTTTAAACCATTTTTTAGACTGTGCTGCTGCATTAGGAACATTAATGGAACGAACTGTTTTCTTTCTGAACGGGGCAAAATCAGTTTCCTCAAACATTGGACTGATGTCCTGAATTAAAAGAGGATTTCTTAGGTCAGGCTTGTCTGTACCGTATTTAAGCATAGCCTCTGCATATGGTATTCTTGCAAACGGCGGCTTTGAAACCTCTTTGTCAGAGAATTTTGTAAACACATCATACAAAACCTCCTCGGCTACAGCGAACACATCCTCCTGAGTGGCAAAGGCCATTTCAAAGTCCAGCTGATAAAACTCGCCCGGAGAACGGTCTGCTCTTGCGTCCTCATCTCTAAAGCAAGGAGCAATTTGGAAATACTTGTCAAAGCCCGAAACCATCAGCAGCTGCTTAAAAATCTGCGGTGCCTGCGGCAAAGCATAGAACTTGCCTTTGTGCTTTCTGCTTGGGATAAGGTAATCTCTTGCGCCCTCAGGTGAGCTTGCGGACAGTATAGGCGTGTTTATTTCATTAAAGCCCATTTCAGTCATTTTACTTCTTAGGAATGAAATAACCTGACTTCTCATTAAAATATTGTTATGAACCTTTTTGTTACGCAGGTCAAGGAAACGATATTTCAAACGAATGTCTTCCTTTGTTTCGGTTGATGTAGCCACCTCAAAAGGCAGTACATTGTGGCACTTACCTAAAACTGTCAATGTTTCAACAGTAATTTCAACCATACCTGTTGCTATTTTAGGGTTGATTGTTTCTTCATCTCTTTTAACAACCTCACCGCTTACAGTAACTGTACACTCTTTGTTTACATCTGTAAGCATATTGTCGTCGTGTACCACTACCTGTACTACGCCGTACTGGTCACGAACATCCAAAAACATTACGCCGCCGTGGTCACGAATATTTTCAACCCAGCCGGCAACTCTTACCTTGCTTCCTATATGTGATTCTCTAAGCTCGCCGCATAAATGCGTACGATATATATTTGAGCTATTCATTTTCATATTCCTTTCAAACAGCATATTTATACATTTAAAAATTATAACATTAAGCAATGCGTTTTTCAATATTTGCCATAGATTTTTTTACTTATTTTGCCCTTTTAATTTACCTGTATTTATAGTATAATATACTTATATCAAAAAATAAAGGTGATATTTATGACAGAGGCTGTTAAAAACACCCTTGAAAACCTAAAAAAGAACAATATGGAGGCGTATTTTTGCAGCAGCAAAGACGAAGCCCTGGAGCTTGTAAAAAAGCTGATTAAAAAAGGCGACACCGTAAGCAACGGCGGTTCGGTAACATTGGCAGAAACAGGCGTTATGGATTTGCTCAAAAGCGGCGACTACAACTACCTTGACAGAGCAAGGCCGGGAATAACCCAAGAAGAAATTGAGCAGGTTTACCGTAGCACCTACAGTGCAGACGCTTATTTTGCAAGTGCAAATGCCGTAACTCAAAGCGGTTATATTTACAATGTTGACGGCAACTCAAACAGAGTGTCTGCCATACTTTACGGCCCTAAAAGCGTTATTTTATTGGTAGGCACAAATAAGATAGTAAAAACTATTGACGATGCCGTTGAGCGTGTTAAAAAAATTGCCGCACCTAGTAACGCCCGCAGGCTAAACCTTGATACATACTGCTCCCATACAGACAGCTGTGTTTCATTAAATAAAAACGACAGCGAAATATGTGACGGCTGTGCAAGCACAACAAGAATATGCTGCAACTATGTACTTAGCGGCTACCAAAGGCACAAAAGCAGAATTAAAGTTATAATTATAGACGGCAGCTACGGCTATTAATTGCCTACACGGCAAACCAAAATCAATACCCTAAAACAACATACAGCCTTAAAACACCAATATAAACAACCCAGGGTGGGTATCAGCCTGTGCACCGATACCCACCCTTTTGCGGTAATAAATAAAAATCAGATTATCAGAAATTGCTGTTGCGGTTTTTGTTTTGGCTACTTCTGTTATTCTGATTGTTATTCTGATTGTTATTCTGATTGTTATTCTGGTTGTTATTTTGGCTATTGCTTCGGTTATTGTTCTGGCTGTTATGCTGGTTATTGTTTTGACTGTTGTTCTGACTGCTCTTGCTTTGGTTATTCTGGCTGTTTTGATTGTTAAATCTGTTGTTCATTGTAAGCACCTCCTTTACGAAAATTATTATTAGCACTAAGCTTAAATATATTCACTGTAGATTGAAAGGAATTATTAAATATGGACGCTTTACTTCCTGACAAATTTTTACAACGAATGAAAAATATGCTAAAAAGCGAATACAGCGACTTTTTAGCTCAATACGAAAAGTCGCCTGTAAAAGGACTGCGTGTAAACACGCTTAAATGCAGTGCAGAAAAGCTGCTTCCGCTTTTACACTGCAAAACAGCTCCCTCCCCCTTTTCACCTGTCAGCTACTATATAGCCGACAATGTTAAGCTTGGCAACAGCCCGCTGCACCACTGCGGTGCGTTTTATTTACAGGAGCCGTCAGCGTCCGGTGCAGTTACCGCCCTTGATGTACAGCCCGGCGACAGGGTGCTTGACCTATGTGCCGCACCGGGTGGAAAAACCACACAAATAGCGGCACTGCTGCAAGGCGAGGGGCTAATATGGAGCAACGAAATAGTAAAAAAAAGAAGTCAAATACTACTGTCCAACATTGAACGAATGGGAATAAGAAACGCTGTGGTATCCTCAATGTCCCCTGAGGCACTGTGCCCAAAGCTGCAGGGATATTTTGACAAGGTGCTGGTAGACGCACCATGCTCCGGCGAGGGTATGTTCCGCAAAGACCCGCAGGCGATTTCAGAATGGTCAGAGGAACACACAAAAGCCTGTATGGAACGGCAAATACAAATTTTAAACAGTGCAAAGCTCTGCCTAAAGGAGGGCGGCGTACTGGTGTACAGCACCTGCACCTTTTCCACCTACGAAAATGAGGGCACTGTAAATGAATTTTTAAAAAATAACCCTGACTTTGAATTGGTTGACTGCGGCGTAAGCTTTGGCAGAGAAGCAGAAAATATGCCGAAAGCACGCAGAATATACCCTATGGACGGGGGCGAGGGGCATTTTATAGCCAAGCTGATTAAAGCAAGCCCGGAAACAGGCTATACGCCCGAGCAGATTTACAGCATAAACAGCCGTGACAAAAACTGCGTTGCCGCTGTAAAGTCGGCACAACAGCTTTACAGTGAAATTTTTAACAGCAAAACTACTCCTAATTTCACAGTAATTAACGACAAGGTGCTTATACCGCCGCAAAGCACGCCGGCACTTGACGGTATGGGTGTTATACGAAGCGGTGTTCTGTTTGGAGAAGTAAAGAAAAACAGAATAGAACCGGCACACAACCTGTTTACGGCGGCAAAGCCGGAGGAGCTGAAAAGCACAGTGAACTTCACAGCAGACTCCCCACAGCTTAATTCATATTTACTGGGCGAGGAAATTGCGATAAGCTCCGATTTAAAGGGCTACACGGCAGTATGCGTAGAGGGAATTACTCTGGGCTTCGGCAAATGCTCAAACGGTCGGCTGAAAAACAAATATCCTAAAGGGCTAAGAAAGGTTAAATAACAATGGAGCTTTCAAATATTGGTACAATAAAAGATATTTTAGGCAGGCACGGCTTTACCTTTTCGAAATCGTTAGGACAAAATTTTCTTATAAACCCAAGCGTATGCCCAAAAATGGCAGAACAGAGCGGTGCCAAAAAGGGCGTAGGGGTTATTGAGGTAGGCCCCGGCATAGGTGTGCTTACCTGTCAGCTTGCCGAGCGTGCCGACAGGGTGGTGGCAATAGAGCTGGACAAACGGCTTCTGCCCGTTTTGGATGAAACCTTGGCCGAATATGACAACATAAAGATTATAAATGACGACATTTTAAAAATAGACCTAAAAGAGCTGATTGAAACAGAGTTTAGCGGTATGGAGGTTGTAGTGTGTGCAAACTTGCCATACTATATAACATCACCGGTTATTATGAAGCTTCTGGAGGACAGACTCCCGATAAATGCCTTGACAGTTATGGTGCAAAAGGAGGCCGCACAGCGTATATGTGCAGAGGTTGGCTCTCGCCAAAGCGGTGCGGTAACTGTAGCTGTAAATTACTATGCAAAGCCGCAAATACTGTTTGGCGTATCGGCAGGCAGCTTTATGCCGGCACCAAAGGTGGACTCGGCGGTAATAAGGCTTGACATTTTAAAAGAGCCTTGTGTACAGGTAGAGGACGAGGAGCTGTTTTTCAAGGTGGTAAAGGCCGCATTTAGTCAGCGTAGAAAAACCCTGCCAAACTCCCTTTCGGCAGGACTTCAAATATCAAAGCTTACAGTAACAAACGCCCTTAATCGGGCAAATGTGCCTGTAAATTACAGAGCCGAGCAGCTTACAATGGAGCAGCTTGCCAAAATATCCAACGCTATCGGCTCTAAACAGTAGGAGGTTATGTTATGGATAAAGACAAAGGACGCACCTCCACATTTCTGTTTTCAAACAAGTCCGACAGCAGAGTTCGCTTTGGTTTGGAGCAGGGCAATGCGGTTTACAGCAAATCCTCCGACCCTACACAGGATATTTTCCAAAGGCGAATAGCACGGCTTTATAATACGCACGGTGTATTCAGCTGTGACACACACCGTGTAATATCCTCACTTTTAACAGCGTTGGCAGGGTGTAACGAAAAAATAGCTGTCAGCAGCAGCCTTATTCCTCCGCTTTATTTTGCCATAAAAAAGGCGGCAAAAGGCATTGGAATAAATATGGCTGAATTTGCCACAGAGCAGGAGCTTGAAAAGCTTACGCAGGACGGTATTAAGGCAGTTTTTGTATCGTCTGCCTCCTACACAGTGCAAATGCCTCTCAAGGTATGCAGTACCTTCTGCCGAAAAAATCATATTCCCCTTATTGTAGACAACACAATAGCTACAGGCTATTCCTTTATGCCTTTTATGCACGGTGCGTCTATTGTTTTGGAAATGTCGGAGCTTTTATCCTCCGGCAGTACAGAGCACAGCTATACAACAATAATTGACAAGGGCGGCTTTCATTGGATGTACAACAACAGCTACAGCAGGCTGTACCCATTTTCAAGCAGTAAATACCCTATGGCACTGTATGTAAAAACAAGCTGCAAAAAGTATAATGCCAAGCTTTACAGCCAATTGCAGGCTGACTATTATATGCTTTTGGAAGGTCTTCGCACACTTGAGGATCGTCTGAACGCCGCCGACAATAACTGCCGCATGCTTATGAGCGTTATGACAAACTACTGTACAGAAATATATTCAACCGACTATGAAAGGTTTGCGATGTTTTTTTCGGCAGAAATTCACAGCAAATATGTAAACGCACTAAAGCAAAGGCTTGGTAATATTACAGTTGCCTCTATACCCCGTTTGTTTCAGTTATACAGCTGTACGGCCGTATTTTTTGACGACAGCACAATATATGTAAAATGCGGAACAGAGCCTTTTGACCATATTAAACCCTTATTCACTGTCAATATTGATTAACACACAGTTGTTTACCACTGCCTGCATCAATTAATACACAACTGACTGCCACCACCCCACATCAGCTGTCATACAATGCAGATTATACAATTCATATATTAACAACAAAAGCGGTAGCGAGAAAAATCTCGTTACCGCTTTTTCGTAACCTGTTAATCTAAATCAATTATCTAATTTAAATTACTCATCGTATTTTTTCTTTTTAAGAAATATCGTACCAAATATTCCTACACCCGATACAAACAGCACCGCAGCCCACAAGAATATATTACTGCTGTCGCCTGTTTTTGCAGGCGTGGTTGTTGTTGTACTTGTGTTCGTGTTTGTATCTTGATTTTGTACATCCTGCTTGCCGTTATTCGGATTTGCAGGTGTTTTGCCGTTTGAAGCTGATGGGGTATTATCTCCCATTTTCGCAGAAGCTGCAAGCTCCGTTGGCTCGGTAGGAGCTGTTGGAGCTATAGGCTCCGTTGGCTCGGTAGGAGCTGTTGGAGCTGTTGGAGCTGTTGGAGCTGTTGGCTCGGTAGGCTCTGTTGTTCCTATAGGAGGAATTTCCTTTCCTTTTACCATATAGCCGCAAACTGTACAAATTTTATCGCCTGTATATCCCGATTCGGTTTTTGTAGCTTCCTTTGCATTTTCCACCTTCATATTGTGGTCAGCCTTATTGCTGACAGCTCCGCAGCTGCATTCATGCCAATGACTGTTGGCGTCCGACTTCCATTCACTGCCATAGCTGTGCTCGTGTGCATCGTCCACAGTAACTGTAATGTTCAGTCTTTCGCTGTAATCCATACCGTCCTTATATGCCGCAATACGGAATTTTGTGTTTTCGGTAAGGGTAATTGGTTCGGTATAGGTTTTTCTGCTTGCACTGTTTTGGCAAGGGCAGGTATCATCTGTAGTATAGTAGATAGTTACCCCGTCCTCGGCCGAAATTACAAGCTGCTCACCATTTTTAACGGTAATATAATTTTCCTTAGGGGACTCTGCCGTAAACTGAGTTGTGCCAATTTGTGCTGTTGGCCTCTGCGGACGGTTTTCATCCATAGTTATATGCAGGTCTACAGTTTTTGTAAGGCTTGTTCCCGCTGCGGTAAAGGTAATGTCTGTGTAACCCGGTAGCCTTGTATCCATATTGAAAACTGCTCTTCCGTTTTCATCTGTTACCGCTGTATTTTCTGCCAGCCGAGCAAAATCCGCATTTCCTACGGCAGCCTCAAGAGTAACATTCGGCATATAATTGCCGTCGGCGTCCTTAATACGAACAGAAAGGCGGCGTTCCTCAGCTACCTTCATAGAGATAATGCTTTCATAATTCAAAATTATTTCTGCAGGGCGGGCAGTAACGATTAATTTGCCACTGCTGTACAACGGCAGAGCCTTTCCCGCATAGTTTTGTGCACCGTCAAGAGTAAAGGAAACAGCACTGCCTTTTTTGAAGCCGCCTGTTTGGGTAATATGCAGTACCTTAGAATAGCCGCTGTCTATAGATTTCCATGTGCCAACCATACCTGACGGCAATGAAAATTCCTTTGAAGTATCCATATACTGGCTGAACAGCACCTCTATATAATCCGGATATGCCCTTGCAGACACAACCTTTGGAGACTCCTTAGATACTATAGCGTTTTTCAGTCCTAATCTTGGAGGCGGCACCTGCATCCACTGGGTTTGTGTAGATTCATAACCCTCTTTTTCAAAGCGTACCTGCCACCAACCTGCTGTAACATCCCAAGCGTATGAGCCGCTTTTGTCGGTTATTTGAGGGTTAATTTGATCGTAATTTTCAGCGTCCCACATTTTTGCGTTAGTGCCGTTTTCATCCTCGGCATACCAAACCGACGCTGTTACACCCTCAAGGGTGTTGGACTCTACAGCCTCGTAAATAATGCCTGATGGATCCATAAGAGCATTTTTGCGGGCTACCTTACGGGTACGGCGCATAATGTCTTCCATGTCGGTTTTCTCACACTTTTGCTTTCTTATTCTTGTCTGCTTATCCAGATCCTCAAGAAGCGACTGAATCTCTGCCGCACGCCTTGCGCCTACTGTATTGGTTGCCTTATCCCAAATATTTCCGACTACATCCGTTGAGCCTGTTTTGTCAAAAATTCCGCCTACAATAAAGGCAGAGCCTGCGATTGAATTTGCTCCGAAACGGAATGCCTCGTTGTCAAGCAAAAGATGAATTTTTTGAGCAATATGGCGTTCTCTCATAATATCATTTGCACAAAGAGGCATATCCGAATAGCGGTTTTCAAAAAGCTCAAGCTCCTGAATATATCCATCCATCTCTGACGCCTTAACTGTAAAGTCTACCATAGCTTCAGCATCCTGCCTTACGCCGTCAATACCTATAAGCGTATTCACACCTTGCAGTCCGCCGCTTACACCGTTAAGTATTCCTGCCTCAAGGGTTCCGCAAGCCGGGTTTTTAATAGCAACTTGGGCAAAATCATCGTAACATTCGGTAAGCTCTGAAATATAATCGTTTCTTATGGACTGTTTAATATTATCAAGAGCGCCTGCCTGGAAATCAACCTGATTGCCGCTTTCATCAATAAAGGTAAAGCCGCCTGTTACACCGCCGGCTCCGCCGCCTCTTGCCAATACTTCTGCACCGCTTACCGCTGCTCTTAACATTCTTACCGGTGCGGCCTTTTCCTCGGTATCATCCCTATAGGCAGTAAAGCCGTTGGCTGTTTCACATATGGTAAAGCCTGCCGCCTGCAGCTCTTCTACTGTGCGGGTGTTTTTGCTTTGAGCTATTCCTATTTCATTATATACCTCGTCCCAATTCTTATATTGGGTTAAATCCTTTTTCAGTCCAAGATTCTTTGAAAGCTGGCTGATGTTTTTGTCAATGGCCTTTTCAAGCCCGTAAGCCGCTGTCTGTTCGGTATCCGACAGCCCCTTAAACCATTCTGTTTCAGACATATGGTATTTTCCGCCGAAAATATACTTAGACGCATCATCTACATTCGGCACAATACCCTCCAGCTTGTCAACATATGATTCTCTTGCAGTTTCTATTTGTTCCCTGCGAGTGGTCATGACTTCATTGCACTTACTGTTTACGGCTTCTGCTGTTTTTGCGTTATAAGTAAAGTACTCTGTGTCCTCATCCCAGTCAATTGCAAAGTCGGTAGCCATAAGCACTTTATTCAGCGAGCCTGCAAATGTATAGCGTTTATAATGGCTTTGATATGCACCTGAGGAAATCGCTTCACTGCTTATAAGTGTCATTGGCACATATTCCACATTGCCGTCCGTCATCACTGCATATGTTATAACATTTGTCGGAGCGGCTTCGCTTATGAGGGTGGCAACAAAATTAACATTGCTGTTGTGGTTATTTACGGTATATGACGGATATACATCGTCAGTAGAAGATGAGCTGTACAAAAACTGCTTATAGCTAGAGCCGTTATAAAAATACCATGCTTCAAGTCCTGTATTTTTTGGCTTGCTCGAGAATGAAACCGTAGTTTCAGCACTAAACTCTCCGCACACCGCTTTCAGTTTAAACTCCTGTCCTGCAAGAACAACCTCCGGAAGATTATAGGTAAGCACCGCATTTCCGTTTCCGTTTGTAGTTCCCCAAGCGACAACATCATTGTCAAGCCACAGCTCCACCTTAGAATTTGGTGCAGAGGTTACAGTTGCTTTATTATTTTTACTCACAGTAAGTATCTGAGATTCCGGCACCAGGTATATACCCTCAACGGCAACAGTTGCACTGCCTATAGGAGCCGAAACATTACCCACAGTACCAAACGCTGTAATGCTTTGCTCTCCTACGCCGGAGAAAATATTTGTAATGTAGAACATTCCCTCGGAATCCTTTACATTTACGGTAACGGTGTTGCCCTTTGCTACATAATCAACGCCCTTTTGCAGAACCTCCTTTTGCGTATAAAGCGTCTGTACCGATGCACCCTTAGGCAGAGCTACCGTAACTGTACCGTTTTTTTCATCGACAAAGCTGTAAAATACCCTTGTGCGGCAGGTTCGTCCTGCTACTGTTCTGTTTTGTTCAGCAACCAAACGGCAGTTGTTTTTGTTGAGTATATTTGATGTAACGGCTTTCAACAAAGGCACCTTTAGGGTAAGCTCTGCAGTTTTTCCGTCGGTAACCTTTACAGTTTCTTCTGCATAGTCGGTACCTTTTTTCAGTCCCATAGCTTCAAGTGTGCTAACTGTGGATATTGCAGAAAAGCTGTCGTTTGCATTAAAGGCAATAACCTTGTATGTTCCTGCTTTTAGGGAGTCGGTAATCAAAATTCCGTTTTTATTAACAACTCCCTGAGCAACAGCGTTTTCGTTTGCATCAAAAACAAGAATATTGTTGTCACCTGCAAATTCACCGGTTGTGGCAACATTAATCTTTCCCCAAGGTGTTAAGGTTACATTAAACACTCCGCTTTCACGCAGTGCCGTAACGGTGTTTGCAGAATATAATAATTCGTCTGCGTTTACAGAAAGGGTAAGCCTTTGTGCTGTAACGGAATCATTCAGAACTATATAAGGGTACTGAACGGTGTAGTCCTTTCCTTGCTTTAAAGCCTCGCCGCCACCCTTTAGGGTAAATGTCAGCTTGTCACCTTCGCTTACAGCAATATCGCCAAAATCAATACGCATTAAATTGTTTGCCGGCACTTTGTCGGACTCTCCGAATGCTATCTCGCCAAGCTCCCAGTCTTCGTTAATGTCGGCTTTAATAAAATTCTTGTCATAATAGCCATTAGCCGTTACTTTTACTGTAACCGTAGAGCCCTCGTCTGCAATTACAGAGAATTTTCCGCTGCTGATTTCTACAGGAACGCTCTGACCATCTATACAAATTTCCACCTTAGCTTTGCTTTGTATACTGCCGGAAACCTTAACGGTTCTGTCGGAAATAGCAATGAATTTATATATATCATCAGGATCCTTGTTAGGGTCATTTACCAAAGCGTCATACAAAAGCTTCATCATAGAGGCTTCGCCGTTTGAATCCTTCTCATATGCTTTAATGATAATATTTGTACTTCCATAATCATTATTAAACGGTGAGTAATACTCCTTATCGCCAACGGTCAACTGTCCGCCATATGGAGCCTCCTGCAGCTTTATGTTGCGGTTTCTGAATTCTACTGTAAGAGGCTTGGTGACACCGTAAAAGGCATCGCGACCAACTAAGGCTACAGACTCAGGAACAACTATTGTGCTTCCCTCAAGCTCCACACATTCATCAAAAGCACGCTCTCCAATAGTTTCTACACCGTTAGCAATGTTCAAGCCGGTAATTTTTGTTCCGACAAAGGCTTCGTATTTTATTTCTCTTACGGTTTCGGGAATATTCAGCGTACCGGTAATTGGGCAGCCGGCAAATGCCGACTCACCAATAGTTTCTACTCCCGTCATTATTGTTAATTCTTTTAATTTATTTTCATATTCGTAATTGTCAGTACTAAAAGCATAATAACCGATTTTTCTGATATTTGACGGGATAGTGACGCTTTCAAAGCTGCAGTTCATAAACGCAGCGTCACCGATTGCACTTACATTCGGCAGTGAAACGCCCTCATTATATACCGACACAGGAAGGGCAGTACATCCGCTAAATCCAGTAAGCGTAGTCAGCTTACTGTCATTTGGCCAGCTTACGCTTGTAAGTTTGCTGCAGTCATTAAATGCACATCTGCCTATTGTTTCAAGGCTTGCCGGGAAAGAAAGAGATTTAACCGATATTTGGTTAAAAGCAAGCTCCCCTATTTCAGAAAGTGATGTACAAAATGATAAGTCAAGGCTGCTAAGTGCCGTACAGGCGCTAAATGCTTCTTTTCCGATACTAACCAGTGCTTTAGACAGCTTTAGGGCAGAAAGTGATGAATCACCGTAGAATGCCCTTTCTTCAATTCTTGTCAGATTTAAGCATGAGGATAAATCTATGCCGGAAAGTGAAGTGCAAAATGCAAATGCTTCATTATTAATTACTGTTACAGAAGCAGGCAGCTTTACCGAAGATAATGCTTTACACTCACTGAACATACTGTCCTCTATTACTGTCAGCCCTGTGCAGGCAGATAAATCTGCATCTTTCAGTTGAAAGCACTGTTGGAATACACCCACTCCAAGGGAGGAAACCGACGATGGCAGTGTTACAGAGGTAAGTCCGGTCCAGCAAAAAGCACCCTGTCCAATGGTTTTAAGTGATGTGCAAGCAGTAAAATTAACATCTGCTAGCTTTTCACATCCCCAAAACGCACTTTCGCCAATGTTTTCAACATTAGGCGGCAGCTTTACAGCAACAAGCTCCTTATTGCAATTAAAAGCGCTTTCACCAAGGGATAGCAGCTGTGTACAGCCGGAAAGGTCAACATTGGTAAGTCCGCAGTTGTTAAAGGCGTAGCTGCCAATATAACGAAGGCTTGCCGGGAATTTCACAGATGTAAGTGCTGAATTACCTGAAAATGCCTCATCACCTATTGTTGTAAGTTCTGTACACGCCGTAAGGTCTACATTTGAAAGGTTTGTGCAATTATAAAATGCACTTTTACCAATGTTGGTAAGTGTTGACGGTAACTTTACCGACGTAAGCGAATCGTGTGGATTATTAAGTGTGTTGTTGTAAAATGCTTGCTCGGCAATTTTTGTTACCGGCAGCTTTTCCAATGAATTTGGTATTTCAATGGCTGTAACCGTAGTATCACAGCCGGTTATAGTGACTGTTTGGGCGGCATCGTCAATTTCATAATAAACCATACCGCCTGTAGCTTCAAATGAGCCTGTGGTATCTGCCGCCAGGACACTGACGGGCAGAATACCAATGATCAAGCTAAAAACCAAAAACACAGCCACGAGTTTTTGTTTTTTTAACATTTGGTCAAACCTCCTTTGCTTTATTGTTTTTTCGGCTTTCTGTATTTGTTGTAAGCTACGCCTCCTGCTACTCCGCCGCAGAATACAAACATTACGGCAAACCATAGAGTTATATCACCCTCATATCCTGTATTTGGAGAGGTTATAGGATTATTGCCTGAACTAATCGGATTGGTTGGATTAGTTGGGCCGGTTGGATTTACTGGAGTTGTCGGGTTGGTCGGAGCTGTCGGCTTTGTT
>ULRQ01063948.1_pt1 | contig 17423 bp, 16 predicted proteins | sample 1955491 | NCBI WGS metagenome assembly ULRQ01 (sample SAMEA4835684, study PRJEB28245) | human gut metagenome | biome: gut microbiome; material: fecal sample | place: Denmark | collected 2008 | reverse complement strand
TCGTGAAAGCCGGAATGGAGACAGGACGATGAAGGAAACCTGTTTTCAGAATATTCGCGCAGTGGTAATAGCACAAGGAATTGAAAAAAACATAACAAATCCGCGTTTTCCTTTGTTCGTCAAATTTTAACATTTTGCTACTTGCATTTCAAACGGCGTTATGTTATATTCCATCATGTTAGAGAACTTTAATTTGTGCTGACAGGAGGTTTTCACAATGAAACGTCTCGGTTTATTCGCAGCAGGCGTGCTGTTTGGCACCGCCGGTCTCAAGATCCTTTCCAGCAAGGACGCCAAGAAGGTCTATTCCCATACCACCGCCGCAGTGCTGCGCGCCAAGGACTGTGTGATGCAGGCTGTGACCAATGTCCGTGAGAACGCTGAGGACATCTACGCCGACGCCAAGGACATCAACGAGCGCCGCGCAGCGGAAGAGGACGCCGAAGTCATCGAGGACGCGTCCAAGGAAAAAGCGGACGAGGAATGAATCGAAGGAGAGCCGCGCTCGCGGCTCTCTTTTACATTCGGAGGAACTGATACACTATGAAATGCAAAATCATGCATGAATCTGCCGGGCGCATGCGCGTACATCTTGCTTGCCGCCGCATGTCGCTGCATCAGGCGGACGTCCTGGAATATTACCTGCGCAATGTGGACGGTGTGAGCGAGGTTTCGGTTTTTGACCGCACGCAGGACGCCGTGATCGTCTACCGCGCAGACCGTGCCGCGCTCGTGCGCGCACTCGCGGCGTTTTCGTTTGACACGGCCGAGGCGATGGGTCTCGTCCCCGACCACACGACGCGTGCGCTCAACCGCGAATTTGAAGACAAGCTCTCGTGGACGGTGATCCGCCGCGTGATCTCGAAGCTCTTCTTCCCGCTCCCCGTCACCACGGCGCTCGCCATCTGCCATTCGATCAAGTACATCCGCGAAGGCATCTCCGCGCTGCTGCACGGCAAGCTCTCCGTCGCCGTGCTCGACGCCACCGCCGTCACCGTGTCAATGGTGCGCGGCGACTTCCCGACGGCGAGCTCCGTGATGTTCATGCTCCGCCTCGGCGAAATTCTCGAGGACTGGACACACAAAAAGTCCGTCGCGGATCTCGCCGGCGCGATGTCGCTCAACGTCGATCACGTCTGGCTCAAGACGGGCGAAACGGAAACGCTTGTGCCCATCGGCGATATTCAGGCAGGCGACTGCGTCGTCGTGCGCACCGGCAGCCTCATTCCGCTCGACGGCAAAATCGTCTCCGGCGAGGCGATGGTCAATCAGGCATCCATGACGGGCGAATCCATGCCCGTGCCCAAGCGCGAGGGCAGCTATGTCTACGCAGGCACCGTTGCCGAAGAGGGCGAGTGCGTCGTGCGCGTAGAAAAGGCTCTCGGCGGCGGTCGGTACGACCGCATCGTGCACATGATCGAAGAGTCGGAAAAGCTCAAATCCACGGCCGAGGACAAGGCCTCGCGCCTTGCCGATAAACTTGTGCCTTACACGCTCGGCGGCACGATCTTGACCTATCTCATTACGCGCAATATCACAAAGATGCTGGCTGTGCTGATGGTCGACTTCTCCTGCGCGCTCAAGCTCTCCATGCCCATCGCGGTGCTCTCTGCCATGCGCGAGAGCAGCAGCTATCACATCTCCGTCAAGGGTGGGCGCTTCCTCGAAGCCGTTGCCCAGGCGAACACCATCGTCTTCGACAAAACCGGCACGCTCACCTACGCCACGCCCAAGGTCGCGCAAATCGTCACCTTCGGCGGCAACGAGGAGAGTGAAATGCTCCGCCTTGCCGCGTGCCTCGAAGAGCACTATCCCCACTCCATCGCCAACGCCGTCGTAGCCGAGGCCAAGAACCGCGGCCTGACGCACGAGGAGTATCACTCTCAGGTGCAGTACGTCGTGGCGCATGGCATTTCGAGCATTGTGGACGACAAGAAGGTTCTCATCGGCAGCGCGCACTTCGTCTTTGAGGACGAGGGTTGCCGCGTGCCGGAGGGCGAAGAGGATAAGTTTGAATCGCTCCCGCCCGAGTTTTCGCACCTGTACCTCTGCATCGCGGGTGAGCTCGCCGCGGTCATCTGCATCCATGACCCGCTGCGCAAAGAAGCAAATGCCGCCGTGCGTGCGCTGCATGCGCTTGGCATTGACAAGGTCGTGATGATGACCGGCGACAGCCGCAAGACCGCCGAGGCCGTCGCCGCCGAGGTCGGCGTCGACGCCGTCTACGCCGAAGTGCTCCCCGAGGATAAGGCCGCATTCGTCCGCAGTGAAAAGGCCGCAGGCCGCAAGGTCATCATGATCGGTGACGGCGTGAACGATTCCCCCGCTCTGTCCGAAGCCGACGCGGGCATCGCCATTTCGAGCGGCGCCGCCATCGCGCGCGAGATCGCGGATATCACGATCTCGTCCAAGGATCTGTTCGCGCTCGTCACGCTGCGCTCCCTCAGTCAGCAGCTCATGGCGCGCATCCACCGCAACTACCGCTTCATCGTGAGTTTCAATTTCTCGCTCATCGTGCTCGGCGTGCTCGGCATTCTGCCGCCGACGACCTCGGCGCTGCTGCACAACATGTCCACGCTCGCCATCAGCCTCAAGAGCATGACGAATCTGCTGCCCGAGGGCGAACAGAACAGCGTCCACTGATTTTTCTCAATAAGCAAGGCCCTATGTTTCTCGCGCACGCGTCAAACGCGTATGTGGTCCCTCCCACCAGAAGCCGAAGATGTCTTCCAACGTCTGGTCAAGCGCCTGTCTAAAGCGGAAGGAGCTGTGTGTCTCCGCCAGCGCGGGCTTGCAGGAAATGCTGGAGATATGACATAGGATAGCTCAGTTGGATCGCAAAATGTGCAGCAGTGGTCAAATCAGGTTTCAATTCTCCTGATTTTTTGCATATAAAAACCGTCTCAAACGTGTCGTTTGAGACGGTTTTTGTGATTGCCCACAACTTTTGTTGTCCGCACCCCCGCATATCGCAAGGAAGGGAATGTGTGCAAGGGAAACCTTAGTCGGGTTTCCCTTGCGCGTTCAGTCACCCGCCCGCAGGCGACCGGTTTTGCGCTGCAAAACCGTACCAACACGAAAAAAGACACGCAGAAGCGTGTCTTTTTTCGTGTTGGTACGCCCGACTGGATTCGAACCAGCGGCCTTTAGAGTCGGAGTCTAACGCTCTATCCATCTGAGCTACGGGCGCATATTCGGTTGTCGCTTACAGCTTTACTACTATACCACCTTCTGGCGGCAATGTAAAGAAAATTTTTTGCTTTCAGATTGTTAAAAAAGTTGACAAGTTGGTAAACTTGTTGTAAAATGACAACAACATGAAGGCGCCGTGCGCCATACTCCATTCTGAAGGAGGATAACCTGTGAAAAAACAAAAGATTTCTGATGCTGTTATCCACCGCCTCCCCCGCTATTACCGGTATTTAGACGACCTGTACAACAAGGGCGTGGTGCGCATCAGCTCCAATTCTCTGGGCGCTAAAATGGACATCACCGCCTCCCAGATCCGGCAGGATCTCAGCTGCTTCGGCGAATTCGGGCAGCAGGGCTACGGCTACAACGTGGCGGAGCTGCGGGCGGAGATCGGCCACATTCTCGGCATCGACAGCGGGCACCGCATCATCGTCGTCGGCGTGGGGCATCTTGGTCATGCGCTGCTGCAAAACTTCGACTTTGAAAAGGTGGGCTTCCGCATCGACTCCGCCTTCGACGTCTCCCCCGCGCTGATCGGAACGGAGATCCGCGGCGTGACCGTCCACTCCATGGACGAGCTGGAGGACTATGTGGCCAGCTACCATCCCAACGTGGCGGTGCTGACCGTGCCGCAGAGCGTGGCGCAGCCGCTGGCCGACCGGCTGATCGGTCTGGGCGTCCGGGGCTTCTGGAACTTCACCAACGTGGAGCTGTCCACCAAGGAGGACGGCGTTTTCTTCGAGGACATCCACTTTGTGGACACCCTGCTGACACTCAGCTATCGTATCTCCCAGCCCTGAGGAACACTTTTCCTGCGGCGGCATACTATGAGAATGAGACCGGACGGCGGTCAAATTTTCATAGGAGGTTACGATATGTGTAATCAGAATTCCTGCTTTGGCGGCAGCAGCTGCTGCTGGATCATCATTGCGATCATCCTGCTGTTCCTGTTCTGCGGCAACGGCTGCGGCAGCAACTGCGGCTGCGGCGGCAACAACGGCGGCTGCGGGTGCGGCTGCTGATCGGCTCGCACAATAGCTGTGCCCCCGCCCTTCGGCGGGGGCTTTTTCCTGTAGGAACATCCGCAAAACGGCGCGTTTTGCGGGAGAAAGAGGTGCAATATGGACATTTCCGGACTGCGTGCGGCCTACGAGGGTCACACCCCCACGCTGATGGGCGAACGGGGCGGCTCGGCGGTGCTGGTGCCGTTGGTTCGCCAGAACGGGGAATACTGCCTGCTGTACGAGATACGCTCCGCCGCGGTACGTCAGCCGGGCGAGGTCTGCTTCCCCGGCGGCAAGCGGGAACCGGGCGAGACGGCCATCCAGTGCGCCCTGCGGGAGACGCGGGAGGAACTGGGCATCCCGGAGAGCGCCGTGACCGTCATCGGTGAGATGGACTTCCTGTACATCCGGGCGGGCAGCCTGCTGCGCCCTGTGCTGGGCGAGGTCGACCAGGCGGCGGTGGCGGCCATGCGCCCGGCGCCGGAGGAGGTGGCGGACACGTTCCTGCTGCCCCTGCGGGAGCTGCGGGCGCACCCGCCGGAGGTGTACGCCTACCAGCAGCCGGTGGCGATACCGGACTTCCCCTACGCGGACGCCGGTGTGGCGGCAGACTACCCGTGGCGTCCCTGCCGGATAGAGGTGCCGGTGTACCGGGGGCTGCCTCACCCGCTGTGGGGCATCACCGCCCGCATCACCATGGACGTGGTGGACAAGCTGTAACGTCTGCCACGGCATCCCCGGTGCCCCGTTTCATAGGGGCGGACGACCCTGTCCGCCCGTTCCCTGTCATTCCGAGCCAGTGCGCGCCGCGAAGCAAGTGCCCTTGGGGTAAACACTGGCGCGGGAATCCGTTTTCCCATGCGCCGTGCGGCCGTGTCATTTTTTCCTGGGATACGGCGTTTTTTCGTCGGTACGCCCCAGCAGGTAGTCCACGCTCACCTGATACAGGTCAGCCAGGCGGCACAGCACATCTATGGGATAGTTCAGCACGCCTATCTCGTACTGAGAGTATGTGTTCTGCTTCACATTCAGATATTCCGCCACCTGCTGCTGGGTCATGCCGGCATCCACACGCAGGCTGCGGATATTTTCATACGGTAAAACTTCATAACGCATCATATCACCCTGCAACAGGATAAAATATCTTCTTTTCAGATATTGCATTTTATCTTGTTTTCAGATATACTATGTGCGTAAGGGGGTGACACAATGACCGATTACAAGCAGATGTATATGAAGCTGATGGATGCAACAGAAAAAGCCATGGATATCCTGATCGCCGCACAGCGGCAGTGCGAGGAGATTTACATCGAAACGGAGGATCCTTCCGATGGGGAGGATGCCTGATGCGGCATATCAAAAGCAAAAGAGACGGCGAAAGCCGTCTCTTTTCCGTTTCTCAGCGAAGGGCGGCGCGGCGCGACGTAGGGGCGGATGCGGGCATCCGCCCCTACGAAATCGCCATATATACGCCGTTACGCCACATGCCAGCGGGCGGCGTCCTCGGTGTCCACGCCGTTCTCCGCCAGCGTCTCCATGACCGCGGCAATGACCTCATCCACTGCGGCGGTCGTCTCCTCCGTCTCCGCGCCGTACAGCTTCAGCTGCGCGGGGTCGATGTCCGGCAGCGTCTCCTGCCCGTCCCAGACGGTGGGGAAGCGGCTGCATCCGTTGTCCTCCATCAGCTCCATGCACTGGGGGGACAGGGCGAACTCCTGCCAGAGCTTGGCGGCGTTGGGGTGGGGCGCGTCGGCAAAAATGGCGGTGGTCTGCACCCGGCCGGGCACGCCCTCCGCCGCCGGCGCCCACATGGCGATGGCGCTGCTGCCGCTGTTCCGCTGGGCGGTCAGGCCGGTGCTGAGCCAGCCGATGCCGATGACGCATTCGCCGGTGGACAGGCATTTGGCGGCGGTGTCCGTGCCGGTGGTGTAGAACTGCACGCTGGTGTCCAGCTGGGTGAGATAGTCCGCAGCGTCATCGCCGAAGTATTCCATCATCGCCCGGACGAACAGGCGTCCCTCCGCCGTGTCGTAGGCGGGCAGCCACACCAGCTCCCGGTACACCGGCTCCAGCAGGTCGTCCCATGTGCGTGGCGCGGAGATGCCCATGCGGGTCAGCACATCGCTGTTCACCATGATGCCCAGCGCGTCGGCGCTGATAACGCAGTAGTCCTCATGGCCGTAGCCGGGGTCAATGAGAGCAGATGCGGCCTCCGGTGTGTAAGCCATCAGCCCGCCGCTTTCGGACAGGGTGCGGCACAGGGCTTCATCGCCGCCGTACCACACGTCCGTGCCGCTGCCGTTGGGCAGGGCGTCCGGCTCCGCCGTGCGGACGGTGACATTGATATCGAACAGCTCCTCGAATTTCTCGCAGGCGGCGGTCAGGAACGGCTCGTCGCCGGAGACGCAGACCGTCAGCCGCCCCTCCTCCCGGGCAGCGTCGATCTGATCCTCCAGACCGGCAAAGGCGGCGGGATAGGTGGGCCCGGTATCGCCGCCGCTTTCGCCGCAGGCGCAGAGACTCAGCGCCAGCACCAGCGCCAGCGCGGAGCACAGGATTCGTTTCATAGGGGGTACCTCCTTACAGAGCCGCCCGGCCGGGCGGCGGTCGTCACCGCCATTATAGCGGAGATGGCGTACCCTGTCAAATCCCGCCGCCGGACGGGGTTGCACCGAATGTTTGGATGATGTGCCCAAAATTGGGGCGTCATATTATGCACTATACACAAAATTAAATTGGCGCGCACACAAAAATATTCCATGGGAGGGGGGTTGTTTTGTGTAATGCGCTGTGTTATACTGGCTATCACGTTCGGATGTTTCTATTCTGTTAATGTATAGGAGGGTGCGGGCATGAGCAAGACCGTCACGCGCCGGAGGGCTCTCACTGTGGAGATGACCTCCGGTTCACTTTGGAAAAATATTCTGCTTTTCAGCTTGCCGCTGATGATGACGCAGGTGCTGGAGGTGCTGTTCAACCTCAGCGACGTGGCCATCGCCGGTAAGTACGCGTATAACACCTATATCGCGCTGGGCGCGGTGGGCTCCACCACCACGCTGGTGTCCCTGTTTACGGGACTGCTGATCGGCGTGGGCGCAGGCGTGAACGTAGCCGCTGCCCGGGGTCTGGGCATGGAGGACAACGACAACGTGGAAAAGACCGTCCACTCGTCCTTCCTGATCTGTCTGGGTCTGGGCGTGCTGGTATGCCTTGTGTGCGTGTTCTTCGCCGAGCCTATGCTGCGGCTGCTGAACACCAAGGAGGAATTTTTGCCCGGCGCGGTGCTGTATCTGAAGCTGTACGCCATCGGCCTGCCCGGTATGGGGCTGTACAACTGCGGCAACGGCATCCTCAGCGCCACCGGCGACACAAAGCGGCCGCTGGTGTACCTGTTCATTGCCGGTGTGCTGAACGTGGTGCTGAATCTGGTGTTCGTCATCGGCTGCAACATGTCCGCCGAGGGCGTGGCCATCGCCAGCGCCATCGCCCAGTGGGTGTCCGCCATTCTCATCGTCATCCACCTGCTGCGGCGGCAGGACGCCTGCCGGCTGGACATGCGCAAGCTGCGGCTGCACCCCATGGCAGCCAAGCGGGTGCTGATGATCGGCATTCCCTCCGGCCTGCAGAACGCCATCTTCGCCGTGGCCAACCTGTTTGTGCAGGCGGGTCTGAACTCCTTTGACGAGATCACCGTCTCCGGCGCGGCAGCCGCCGCCAACGCCGACACGCTGGTGTTCAACATGATGGGGGCGTTCTACACCGCCTGTGCCAGCTTCGTCAGCCGCAACTGGGGCGCGGGGCACAAGGATCGCATCACCAAGAGCTATCTCATCAGCATGTTCTATGCCTTCGCCGTGGGCAGCATCTGCGGCGGGCTGCTGCTGGTGTTCGGACGGCAGTTCCTGAGCCTGTTTGCCGACAAGCCGGAGGTCATCGACGCCGGTATGGATCGGCTGCGGATCATGGCCTTCTCCTACGGCATCGGCGCGCTGATGGACGCCAGCATTGCCGCCTCCCGGGGTATCGGCAAGAGCATCGCGCCCACCATTATGGTCATCATGGGCTCCTGCGTGTTCCGGGTGATATGGATCTATACGGTGTTCGCCTATTTCCACACGGTGCCGTCCCTGTACCTGCTGTACATCTTCTCCTGGGTCATCACCGGCATCGCGGAGTGCATCTACTTCCGCGCCGCCTACAAAAAGAGCATCCTCAAGGCGCAGATATGGTAATATGGTAAACAACAACGCCTCAGGCCAACGGCCTGAGGCGTTGTTGTTTTGGAGAGCGGTCGTCCGCCCCTGCAGCGGGACGTAGGGGACGCCGTCCCCTGCGGACGTTACGCGGCGGCGTCCGGCTCCGCAGGCTCCTGCGGCTGCGCAGGCTGCACCGGAGCGGCGGTGCGCTCCGCGCTGTCGGCGGTGAGGATGGTGCCCTCGCCGTCGGCGAAGCGAATGGTGACGTAGTCGCCGGTGTTGTAGATGACCACCTCCGGCTGGACGGCGGCGGAGATCACATAGTAGTGGCTGTCGCCGGTCAGTTGGAGGTAATACAGGGTGTTGCCGTCCACCACGGCGGAGCGGATATCGTCCAGCACGCCGGAGGCCTCGTTCTGTCCCGTCAGGGGCAGGTCGGCGTCATCGGCGGCCACCAGTCCCTTTTCCGCCAGAATACGCCGGTAGTTGGCCTCGCACTGCGCCACCGTGTCGCCGGTGGCCACGATCTGATACTGGCTGACGTTGACCATGGCGTACATCTTCACCAGCTCGGCGGCGTCCTTCAGCGCCATGAAATACGTGGGCTGGTCGGAGATGTTCAGCAGCAGGGGGAACGTGGCCGTGTACTTCATCTGCTGCACCTGACCCTGGGCGCTGTCCATGGCGGAGTACTCCTTGGCGCCCGCCACCAGATAGAACCGCGTCTCCTTGGTACGCTGGTTGGAGAGGATAAAGCCGATGTTGGACTCGTCGGACACCACGGAGGTGACGCCGGTGTACATGTACACGTCGTCGCCGATGGCGATGTAGTTATAGCCCTCGGTGGTGACGGTCACGTCCCGCTGGCCGAACAGGGAGTTGATGAAGCCGTTCACATACGCGCCGTGGTAGTCGTACTGCTGCATGATCAGCTCGGCGGTGTAGACGTGATCCACCCAGTTGGGCACATCGCCGGTCTTGTAGTAGGCGCTCTCGCCGGTGACGGCGTTCACCAGCACCGCGCCGATGATGTCCCGTCCGCCGAACAGACCGATGGTGTGGCTGACACGGGGGCAGACCCACCACGGGTCGCCGTTCTCGTCGATCTCAAAGGCCGGCTCGTCGAACATGTAGGTGGGGTAGTGGAACCGCAGGTGGCGGTAGAGGTTGCGGCTGAAATGCTCGGCGGTGGTGTAGTGGATGCCGTCCTCCAGACGCACCACCTCCACGTTCTGGGTCACCATGTCGATGAGCAGGTAGGCGGGCAGACCGTCGGCGCGGTTGTTCAGCCACTTGATGATGTCGCCGTAGCGCAGGGGCGTGACCCGCACGGGGCGACCCTGATAGTTGATCTGGGTGTAGTCGTCGGCTACCTCGAACTGGGACACCATGTCCGCCAGCTCGCCCAGCTTGCGATTGCCCAGCTTGGTGGCGGAGTTGGCGTCCAGCATGGGGATCTGGTCGTAGCTGATCTCCTCCACCTCGGCGGCAAAGTCGCCGTCGGTGACGGTCAGCAGGTCGCGGTAATCCCTGGCGCGGAACAGCTGCCAGCCGATCACCGCACCCACCAGCGCCGTGACCACCAGCGCCGCCGCTATGACCAGCGGCACGGTGCACTGCTTTTTCAGGAAGCCGAAGTAGCCCTTCATGCCGGTGCCCTGAAACCCGGAGGTCAGGATGGCGCAGCCGCCGTACACGGCGCACACCAGCAGCACGAAGATATAGAAATCCTCACTCTTTAGGCTGATGGGCGGCAGGACAACGTAGAAATACACGGCGGCGAACACCAGCGTGACGGCGATGTTCAGCAGCGTCCGTCCCACCGGCGTACCCACGGCATGGCGCTCCCTTTTGGGGCGGGGCTGACGGCCGAAGCCCTGGAAGTTGGGGTCGTTCCAATTTGTGTTCATAGACGTTCCTTTCTCTGTTGCATTTATGCTGTAAACAGATTATACCCGAAACCGCGCCGTTTGTACAGCGCCTGAGGCTGCACGGGCAAAAAATATCCCCCGGCGGTGCCGGGGGATATGCGGTTTTTACTTTTCTGCGGGGGTCTTGGCGTCCTCGGCAGGGGTCTCGGCGGGTGCCGCGGCTTCCGCCGCGTCCTTCGCGATGACCACCTTGCCGTCCCGCAGGCAGATGCGGGCGGTGTCGCCGGACTTCAGCTGACCCTCCAGCATCTGCTCGGCCACGGCGTCCTCCACCTGGTTCTGGATGGCGCGGCGCAGGGGACGTGCGCCGTACTGGGGATCGAAGCCGTCCTTGGCCAGCGCCTCCACCGCGTCGTCGTCCATGGCAAGGGTGATCCCCTGCTGCGCCATGCGCTTGCCGGTGATGGCCAGCATACGGCGGGCGATCTCCACGATGTTCTCCTGCGTCAGCTGACGGAACACGATGATCTCGTCGATACGGTTCAGGAACTCCGGGCGGAAGGTGTGCTTCAGGTCGGTCATGACCGCCTCGCGGATGCGGGCGAAGCGCGCCTCGTCGGACTCCGTCTCGTCCTTCTCCTTGCCGTCAAAGCCCAGCTTGGCGGCGTCGGCGGTGATGTTCCGCGCGCCCACGTTGGACGTCATGACGATGACGGTGTTCTTGAAGTCCACGCGGCGACCCTGGGAGTCGGTGACAACGCCGTCCTCCAGGATCTGCAGCAGGATGTTCCACACATCCTCGTGTGCCTTCTCGATCTCGTCGAACAGCACCACGGAGTAGGGCTTACGGCGCACCTTCTCGGTCAGCTGGCCGCCCTCCTCGTGACCCACATAGCCGGGAGGCGAACCGATCAGGCGAGAGACGGTGTGCTTCTCCATGTACTCGGACATGTCGATACGCACCATGGCGTTCTCGTCACCGAACATGGCCTCAGCCAGCGTCTTGCACAGCTCGGTCTTGCCCACGCCCGTGGGACCCAGGAACAGGAAGGAGCCGATAGGCCGCTTGGGGTCCTTCAGACCCACACGGCTGCGGCGGATGGCCTTGGCCACGGCGGTCACGGCATCGTCCTGCCCCACCACACGCTGGTGGAGCTTTTCCTCCAGCTTCAGCAGGCGCATGGACTCGTCCTCGGTGAGCCGGGTGACGGGAATGCCCGTCCAGCCGGCCACCACCTTGGCGATGTCGTCCGCGGTGACGGTGCCCCTGTTCTGGGACAGGCTCTTCCGCCAGTTCTCCCGCTCGATGTCCACCTGCTCCTGATAGTTCTTCTCGATGTCACGCAGCTGCGCGGCCTTCTCGAAGTCCTGGGCGGCGATGGCGTCGTTCTTCTCACGGTGCAGGGTGCTGATCTTCTCCTCCAGCGCCTTCAGGTCGGGGGAGGAGCTTTCGGCGGTCATGCGCACCTGAGACGCGGCCTCGTCCATCAGGTCGATGGCCTTGTCCGGCAGGAACCGGTCGCCGATGTACCGCTTGGACAGCTGCACGGCAGCGTCCAGCGCCTCGTCGGTGATGGTCAGCTTGTGGTGCGCCTCATACCGGTCGCGCAGACCCTTCAGGATCTCCAGCGTGGCCTCCGGCGTAGGCTCGCCCACGGTGACGGGCTGGAACCGGCGCTCCAGCGCCGCGTCCTTCTCGATGTACTTGCGGTACTCGTTCAGGGTGGTGGCGCCGACAACGCGGATCTCGCCGCGGCTCAGAGCGGGCTTGAGGATGTTGGCGGCGTCCACAGCGCCCTCGGCGGAGCCTGCGCCCACGATGGTGTGCAGCTCGTCGATGAACAGGATCACGTTGCCGTCCTTCTTCACCTCGTTCAGGGTGTTCTTGATGCGCTCCTCGAACTCGCCGCGGTACTTGGTGCCGGCCACCATGCCGCTCAGGTCAAGGGACAGGATGCGCTTGTCCAGCAGTTCCTCGGGCACGTCGCCGGAGGCGATGCGCTCGGCCAGACCCTCGGCGATAGCCGTCTTGCCCACGCCCGGCTCGCCGATGAGCACGGGGTTGTTCTTGCTGCGGCGGGAGAGGATCTGGATGACCCTCTGGATCTCCTTATCCCGCCCGATGACGGGATCCAGCTTGCCGGAACGGGCGGCCTCGGTCAGGTCGCGGGTGTACTCGGCCAGCGCCTTGTTCTTCTTGTCCGCCTCGCGGCCGGGCGCGGCGGTGCCGGCGGGAACGGTGCGGGACAGGTCGCCCACGCGCTTCACCACGGCGCTGTACATCTTGTTGGGATCGACGCCCACGGTGCGCAGAATGCGCAGACCCATGTTGCCGCCCTCCCGCAGGATGCCCATCAGCAGATGGGCGGTGCCGATGGCGCTGCTGCCCATGCGGGCAGCCTCGGACACAGCCAGCTCCACCACGCTCTTGGCGCGGGGCGTAAGACCCTGACTGGGCGCGGCGCCGGACACGCCCTTGCCCACGCTGCGCTGCAGCACGGAGCAGACCATCTCATCGGTCACGCCGAACTCGGACAGCACGCGGTGCGCCACGCCGTCCTCCTCGCGGATCAGACCCAGCAGCAGATGCTCGGAGCCAACGTAGCCGTGACCCAGCTCCTCCGCCGCTTCCTGACTCAGTCGCAGAGCTTCCTCTGCACGGGGGGTGAATTTATTCTCAGACATAAAGGAACACTTCCCTTCGATTTGTTATGTAGTGCGGCGCAGCCTTTAAGAGGCCTTGCCGTTCAGGGACTTCAGCTCGTCCCGCAGGCGGGCGGCATCCTCGTACCGCTCCTCCTCCACGGCGTTGTGGAGCTGCGCTTGCAGCGCGTTGCGCTTGCGCTCCAGCGCCAGAGACATGGCCTCGTCGTGGGGCAGCAGGTCGTCCTTGGCGGGGCTTTCGGGGTCGGCGCTCTGCGCCTGCTCCAGCACGTCCACCGGCTGGGGGAACTCCGTCAGCATCCGGCTGCCAAAGCCGCCGAAGAACGGCTCCAGCATACGGAACGGACGGTCGAACCAGTCATCGTTGAACCAGCTGCTCATGCGGCCGGACATGGAACCGGCATAGCCCATGGCGCGGGCACAGTCGGGGCAGAGGTGTGCCTCGGTCACTCTGCCGTTGATATTGCTCTTATAGTAGAACGTAGCCTCGTTCTTACCGCAGCGATCACATTTCATAATCATAACCTCCTTGCTCCGCCGTCAGACGGAATGGATCAGAATTTGCTTGAATATATCGGCGCGCAGCGCGTCGCGGTTCTCCGGCGGCGCCGCCTGCAAGGCTCGTGCGCCGGTGGCGGACAGCAGCGCCTGTCCCAGCTCGTGGCTGACAGCCTCGGACTGCACCAGGTTCTGCACCATGGCGCGGGCGCTGGCCGCGTCCAGACGGCTGCCGACGGAGTTGATGACGTGCATCAGCAGCGTCTGCCGATCCACCTGTACGCGGGTGATGCGGATGTAACCGCCGCCGCCCCGCCGGGACTCCACGATGTAGCCGTGCTCCGGCGAAAACCGGGTGGACATGACGTAGTTGATCTGGCTGGGCACGCAGTTGAACCGCTGCGCCAGATCGCTGCGCTGCAGCTCCAGCGCACCGCCCGCCTGATCTAACTCCTGCTGGATGAACCCAGCGATAATATCGGAAATACCCAAATCCTCGCCGCCTTTCATTTGTATCTCTCGGTCAAGCTCGGCTCATTTGACTTTGCCTTTCTTTGACCTTGAGCATATATTACACCGCCTTTCCTACTTTGTCAATAGGGTAATTTGACTTTCTTTGACTTTAATTGTAAACATTTTGTGAACGAAAAGAGCCGGGGTCAGGGTCGTCTGCCCGACCCCGCAGACAAAAAAAGGAGACGCGCCGCGGCGCGTCTCCCTCGTCTGTCTGTAATTCAGATGTACTGCTTCATGCCCTCGGTGGCGGTGTCCTCGTCAGCGCTGATGGTGACGGTGAACTTCACGCCGTTCTGCTCGCTGAAGCGATCCAGCCAGTGCAGGAACGTCTCCACCGCCTGCAGGTCGGTGCTGCCGGCGATCTTGCACAGATTGTCCACGAACACATGGGAAATATCGTAATTGCCGGCGTACAGGCCGCACAGGAACCCGCGCAGGCAGTCAAAAGAATCCACATTATACTCACCGGCGTTGACCAGACGGACGTTGTAGCTGACGTCGTAGGTCATGTCGCCCTTGGGCTCGATGCACACCACGCTGCCGGATTCGGACTCCACGCTGGTGTGGATCAGCTCGATGAGCTGCTTGGTTTTACCGGCACCGTTGGCGCCCATGATCAGTCTAACCATAAGAAATCACTCCTTTGTCTTTGGTAGAGACGCTCTGTCCCCGCATACAGCATACCATACCCACGGGGAAATAGCAATGCAGAAAAATAAGAGTTATTTTTGGGCACTTTTACTTTTCCAGCTTCCGCAGCAGCTCACTGCGCAGCTCCTCGTAGCCGGGCTTGCCCAGCAGGGCGAACATGTTCTTCTTGTACGCCTCCACGCCGGGCTGGTCGAAGGGGTTCACGTCCAGCAGGTACCCGGACAGGCCGCAGGCGTACTCGAAGAAGTAGATCAGCCCGCCCAGCGTCTGCTCGTTCAGAGAGCCGGTCTGCAGCGTCACGTTGGGCACGCCGCCCTCCACGTGCGCCAGCAGCGTGCCGTCCATGGCCTGGCGGCAGATGAAGTCCATGCTCTTGCCCGCCAGGAAGTTCAGGCCGTCGCCGTTGCCCTCGTCGAAGGGGACGGGATTCTCGTTTTTGGAGGCGCCGAAGCGCACCACCGTCTCGAACAGGTGCCGCTCGCCCTGCTGGATATACTGCCCCATGGAGTGCAGGTCGGCGGTGAATTCCACGCTGGCGGGGAACAGGCCCTTGTTCTCCTTGCCCTCGGACTCGCCGTACAGCTGCTTCCACCACTCGGACATGAACCGGAAGCAGGGCTCATAGGCGGCCAGCAGCTCGATCTTCTTGCCGGTGCGGTACAGCTCATACCGCGCCCCGGCGTACTGCCACGTGGGGTTGGCGTTTATGTCCGCCAGCGCGCAGATGCCCATCATGTCCGCGGCACCGGCCATCAGCGCGTCGATGTCGATACCGGCCACGGCGATGGGCAGCAGACCCACGGCGGTGAGCACGCTGTACCGCCCGCCGATGTTGTCGGGCACCACGAACTCCTCGTAGCCCTTCTGATCGGCCAGAGATTTCAGCGCGCCCTTATGGGCGTCGGTGGTGGCGTAGATGCGGCTGGCTGCGCCCTCGGCGCCGTATTTCTTCTCCAGCAGCTCCCGGAAGAAGCGGAAGGCCACCGCCGGCTCCGTGGTGGTGCCGGACTTGGAGATGACGTTCACGGAGAAGTCCACGCCGTCCACCAGCTCCATGACCTCGGTGAGCGCATCGGAGCTGAGGCCGTTGCCGATGAAGTAGATGTTGGGGGTGTCCTTCTTCTTCAGGTTGTAGTTGGGGGAGCGCAGGCACTCGATCACGCCCCGGGCGCCCAGATAGGAGCCGCCGATGCCGATGACCACCAGCGCCTGAGAATCGCGCTGTATCTTCTTCGCCGCCGCCTTGATGCGGGCGAACTCCGCCTTGTCATAGTCCTCCGGCAGGCGCACCCAGCCGGTGAACTCGCCGCCGGCGCCGCTGCCGGTCTGGAGCCGGTCATGGGCGATGCGCAGGCGCGGGGACAGCGCTGCCTCGTAGGGCAGGGGGATAAAGCTGCGGACATTTTGCAGATCGACCTGTATCATAATAAGTACCTCCTCGGGTGTATATCTGATTTGCCCTATATTACAACGTTTCCGGTGAAAATACAAGGGGAATTTCGGCACATTTGCAGGGATATCCCGCCGTTTTTATCCGGCGAATACCGCCATTTTCAGAAGGTCGGTGAACATCCGCCCCCAGCTGCGCCCCGCCGCATCCTCCGCCGCCAGTATGGGCACCGTCATTAGCTCCGTGTCGCCGCTGCACAGGGTCAGCGTGCCCACCTGCTGCCCCTGCCGCACCGGTGCGGGCAGCGACTCCGGCAGATCGATACGCCGCTCCAGCGCCGCCGCCTGCGCCTTTTCCACCACGGCGGTCAGCGCGTCCGGCGGCAGCATCAGGGACACGGAATCCGTCTCCCCCATGGTCACAGGCAGGGCGGGCAGCGGCTCCTCCGGCGCGGCAGAGACAAGGGCGTAGGCGGAGAAGCCGTAGTTCAGCAGCGCCTTGGCGTCGGCGTTGCGCTTGTCAGCCGTCTCACCCTTCATGACCACGGCGATCAGCTCCATGCCCTCCCGCTCCGCCGTGGCGCTGATGCAGTACCCGGCGGAGGCGGTGTAGCCGGTCTTCAGCCCTGTTGCACCGTCGTACCGGCGGATGAGCTTGTTGGTGTTGGCCAGATCGAAGGTACCGTTGCGGATGGAGTCCGTCCATATTGTTGTGAAGCTCCGGATGTCCGGGTGCTTCGTCAGCAGCTCCCGGCTCATGAGAGCGATGTCGTGGGCGCTGGTGACGTGCCCCTCCGCCGTCAGGCCGGTGGGGTTGACAAAATGGGTGTCGTCCATGCCCAGCCCACGGGCGCGGTTGTTCATCTGCTCCACGAACAGCTCCGTCACCCCGGCTACCTTTTCCGCCAGCGCCACCGCCGCGTCGTTGCCGGAGGACACGCACACGCATTTCAGCAGCTCCTCCACGGTGATCTGCTCGCCCTCCGCCAGCCAGACCTGACTGCCGCCCATTCCGGCGGCGTTGGCCGACACCGTCACCACGTCGTCATAGGCCAGCGCCCCGCTGTCGATGGCGTCCATGGTCAGCAGCAGCGTCATGATCTTGGTGACGCTGGCCGGCTCCAGCTTCTCGTGCTCGTTCTGAGCGAACAGGATCTGCCCGGTGGTCTTTTCCATCAGCAGCGCGGCGCGGGAGGTCAGCGGCAGCTCCACCGCCCCCGCCTGCACGGGCAGCAGCGTTACCATGCACAGCGCTGCCAGCAGCGCCCCGATCCACTTTTTCATAGCGTTCCCTCCAAGCTTTTTTCTACGTGTATGCGCCGGGACAAGATGTTCATGCCCATTCGACAGAATTTCCGGTTGCAAAACCGTCACAGGTATGCTACAATAGCCCGGTGAAGTGAATGCAGGGTTGGTATATCGGTATTACAGCGGCTTCCCAA
>ULRQ01007081.1_pt1 | contig 17495 bp, 14 predicted proteins | sample 1955491 | NCBI WGS metagenome assembly ULRQ01 (sample SAMEA4835684, study PRJEB28245) | human gut metagenome | biome: gut microbiome; material: fecal sample | place: Denmark | collected 2008 | reverse complement strand
GTTCCAGCCAGCTGGCTGGAACGCTCTGCTCTTTTTGTTGCTTATTTCAGTTCCATATTGATGGACTTTTCCGTAAAGCCGTAGTTCCGGTACATCTCATACGCCATTTTATTTTTAGCATTCACCTGCAGTTCAATGGTGTCGCATCCCTTTTCCGCCTTGAGCTGCTTCACTTTTTCAAAGAATTGGTGGCCGATGCCTTTGCCCCTGTACGCTTCCTCCACCGCCATGGTACTGACGAACAAAATATCTTTCGTCACCTGTGCCGGGCTTTCCACATGCCGCTTAAACACTTCCAGAACACCAACAACGCTTCCATATGTCTCAGCAACATACCAGTTGTCTCCTTTCAGGAGTTCGCCAAACAGTTCCTTTGTGATCAATGGGCTGGTCAACTTGTAGACATCCGGCCGCCAATCCACGTGCATCTGCTGGACCTGATCCATAATCGCAGAAAAGCGGTCATAATCCTGCATTTGCGGGGTACGGATCGTTATTTTCATCTCGTTTTCTCCTTGTTGTATCAAAAACACCCTGTCTGACACGCTTTCGGGTCCAGACAAGGCATTTTGAGTTTCTTTTCAGTTGTCCGCTTCCACCTTGCTGAGCAGGATGCGGTCGTTGTCGAGGGCCTTGCCCGCGTTTTCACGGAACTTTTCGAGCAGGTCGTCCACGGTCATCTGGCTGCGCTCCTCGCCCTTGACGTCGAAGACGACGCGGCCCGCATCCATCATCAGGGTGCGGTTGCCCAGTTCCAGTGCCTGGTGCATGTTGTGGGTGACCATCAGGCAGGTGATCTTCTTTTCCGCCACGATGCTCTGGGTCAATTCCAGCACCTTTTCGGCGGTGGCAGGGTCCAGCGCGGCGGTGTGCTCGTCGAGCAGGAGCAGCTTCGGGGTAACAAGGGTCGCCATCAGCAGCGTCAGCGCCTGGCGCTGTCCGCCGGAGAGCAGGCCCACCGGCTGCTTCATCCGGTCTTCCAGCCCCATATCCAGCAGGGCCAGCTTTTCGCGGAACAGGGCCTTATCCTTCCGGGAGATGCGGGAGAAGATGGCGTGAGGGGCCGTGCCAGCGCGGAGGTAGGCCAGCGCCAGATTCTCTTCGATGGTCATGTTCGGGGCGGTGCCCTTGAGCGGGTCCTGGAAGAGGTGTCCGATGACCCGGCTGCGCTCAAATTCCGGGGTGAAGGTGATGTCCTGTCCGCCCAGCGTGATGCTGCCCTCGTCGGCGATGAAGCCGCCTGTAATGGCGTTGAACAGGGTGGATTTGCCTGCACCGTTCGAGCCGACGATGGTGGCGAAGTCGCCCGCTTCCATCCGGAGGCTGACGCCGTTCAGGGCCACCTTTTCATTGACCGTGCCGGGGTTGAAGGTCTTGTGCAGGTCGTTCAGTTCCAGCATTTCCATCTCAGACCGCCTCCTTCTTCTGGGCTGCATGCTTCCGCTTTTCAAAGGCCAGACGATTCTGGATGGCCGGCATCGAGATGGCAATGGCCACGATGAGGGCCGACACCAGCTTCATGGCGGCCGCCGGGACATTGAAGCGCAGGGCCACCGCCACGATGAAGCGGTACAGGCAGCTGCCGAACACGACGCCCAGCACCCGGCGCACCATGGTGCGCTTGCCCACCAGCGTCTCGCCGATGATGAGGGAGGCCAGTGCGATGGTCACCATGCCGGTGCCCACATTGATATCGCAGCTCTTCTGGTACTGGGCCAGCAGACCGCCGGACAGAGCCGTCAGCGCACCGGAGATGCACAGGCCCACCGTGATGGTAAAGGCCGGGTTGATGCTGGACGCCCGCACCATAGCGGCGTTGTCGCCGGTCGCCCGGATGGACAGGCCCAGCCGGGTGCCCAGAAAGCCCACCATCCCGACACAGGCCAGCGCAATGACCACCACGGCCAGCACCAGCTTATACCAGCCGCCCGTAAAGGCCAGCGCTGTCTTGGCCAGCGAGAAGACTGTGTCCGTCTTGACCAGCGACAGCGTGGATGAAAAGCCCATGACCGCCAGATTGATGGTATAAAGGCCGGTGTTCACGATGATGCCCGCCATGATGCTCTCGACGCCGAGGCGGGTCTGCAAAAAGGCTGTGATGAAACCGGAGCACACGCCAGCCGCCATCGCCGCCAGCAGGGCCAGAAAGGGGTGGCCGGTCAGTGCGACCTGGCAGGCCACCGCGCAGCCCAGCGTGAAGCAGCCGTCGGTGGACAGGTCTGCAATGTTCAGGATGGAATAGCTCAAGAACAGAGCCAGCGCAACGAGGGCGTAGATGCAGCCCAGTTCCAGCGCGGTCTGGATCACGTTGAGCGAAAAGATACTCGCCAGCATGGTGTGTACTCCTTTAGTTAGAATGTATTTATCCTCCCAAAGGGCAGGCTCTCCTTCCTACAACCTCTCCGTCTCACTTCGTTCGACAGCTCCCCTGGTAGGGGAGCCCTTGGCAAAGCGAAAAACGTTCTCTCTTCGCCAGAGCCTCTCCTACAAGGAGAGGTGGCATTGCAAAGCAATGACGGAGAGGTTGCACAAACGGATAACCTACCCTTTGTGTCCGGCTGTTACCGGTTTATCATTTTAGAAGTTCTCCTGCGTGGTCACTGCCACGATCTCGGTGCAGTAGGGCTTGAAGGCTTCCTTGATCATGTCCAAAGTCTTATCATCCATGCCCAATGCTGCGGCCGTCTCTGTATTGATGGTCACAATGCCGTTGTCGAAGGTCTGGTAAGGCAGGTCGGCGGTGGTCTTGCCGTCGCAGAGCAGCTCGACCACCATGTCTGCGGTGGCCTCGCCCAGCTGGACGTAATCGACGCCGTAGCCCACGAAAGCACCGTTCAGTGCAAAGCTGTCGGCACCAGTGAAGTGCATCACGCCTGCATCGGTAAAGGTCTCGTAGATGGACAGCTCTGCAGTCATGACCGTGTTGTCGGTCGGGGTGAACACGGCCTTGACCCCGGATGCAACGAGGGCTTCGGCCGCCATCTGGACTTCGGCGGTGGTGGTGCCGTTCTTTTCAATGTACTGGATGCCCTTGCTGTCGCAGAAGGCCTTGGCATCTGCGATGGCCTGGGTGGAAGCATCCTGGCTCAGGTCGTACAACAGGCCGATGGTGTCAATATCCGGGTTGACGGCCAGGATGAGGTTCATGATGGCGTCGGTGTTCAGGGCATCGGAAGTGCCGGTGATGTTCTCCTCGCCGTCAAAACCGGCAGAGACCGGGTCGGTGACCGCAGAGTAGACAACAGGGATGTCGGTATCCTCGACCGAAGCCAGCATGGTGGCGGCGGTGGGGGTAGCTACGGCCACGATGACGTCCACGTCATCGGCCACAAGGTCGGCACCGATCTGGTTCAGGTTGGTCTGGTCGGCCTGCGCGTTGGCGTAGTAGTCGGCATAATCAAAGGTCACGCCCTTTTCCTTGCCCACCTCATCCAGACGGCTCTCAACGGAGGCAACGATCTGGTTCAGAGAGGCATGGTCCACATAGTTGACGATGCCCACCTTGAAGGTCTGGCCCGCTTCTGCCGAGGCAGCTGCCGACGAGGCGACCGTACTGGATGCGGTGCCGGAGGCAGCGGACGAGGCCGAACCACCACAGCCAGTCAGGCTGAATGCAGAGACAGCGGCAGCGCCCAGAGCGGCCTTGAGGAAATTGCGGCGGGAGATCATGTTCATGGTTTTCATAGCGGTTGCTCCTTCCCTGGAGCGGGCGGCAGTAAAAAAGACCCGCTCCACTTGCGGAACGGGCCTTTTCATGGTAACAAAAGATCCCGTCCCTGTGTGTTCATCCACAAGGACAGGATCGAAAATACGATTCTGCGGTGCCACCTTGTTTGCTCTGCCCAAGCCAGCTGCTGGCCGCAGAGCCCCTCACGGAGAGCCAACACTCCCCTGCCCTGTAACGGAGGCTTCCGTCCCAAGCTACTGGAAAGCACTGGCTCTCGTTTGCCCGGCCCTCGGCGGCCCACGAAGTCCTGCCCCGCTCTCGCCCGTTTCCATCCTCCGGGCTCTCTAGCAGATGCGCTGTGCAGGTTCTCTTCCGCCTCATCGGTTTGATTGCATTATACACTTTATTCGTGTAAAGTCAAGAGGGAATTTTTCATCTATGCAATGGTTCAGATGAATCCGGTTTTCGTTTCCTTGACTTCTTTTGTGAAACAACGTACACTGTGTTCATTATAATTTTCATAATTTTCCGAAAGAAGGTGTTCTTCACGAATCCGACCGAAAATACACTGCTGCATGGGCCGGTGCGTCCGGCGCTGCTGCGGTACGCCCTGCCCATCATCCTGAGCATGGTGGCCACCCAGTTCTATTCGGTGGCCGATACCATGATCATCGGCCTGCGGCTGGATGCCGACGCGCTGGCGGCGGTCTCCAATGCTTCCACCATCCTGATGCTCTTTCTGTTCATCTCCGGCGGCATGGAGCTGGGCGGCGGCCTGCTGGTGGCAGCGGGCCGGCCCACGGCCACCCGGCAGGAGATGGCCGAACTGCTCTACAACCTGCTGTTCGTCGATCTTGTGCTGGCGCTGGGCCTGACCGCACTGGGCTTTTTCACCCTGCCCGCCCTGCTCCGGCTCATCCGGACGCCGGAGGAGATCCTGGCCGAGGCGGTGCTTTATGGGCGGGTGTATCTGGTCGGCCTGCCCTTTCTGATGCTCTATGACCTGACCAAAGAGTGCATCATGGGCTGCGGAGACTCGAAAACACCTCTCCGGGCCGTAGTCGCCACCAGCGTGATGAACATTGTGCTGGATCTGGCGCTCGTCGGCCCCTTCGGGGTCGCCGGTGCGGCCGGTGCCACCGCCGCCGCGCAGATCGCCGGAGCGGGGTACATGCTGGCCCACCTGCGCAAGACCGAACTGAGTCTGCCCTTCCGCCGGGAGATGCTCAAGGCAAGCTACGCGAAGGACATCTTCCGCCTTTCCGCCCCCAACTCCCTGCAGCAGGCCAGCGGCACCATCATCACGACAGTCAAACAGGGTCTTCTGGGCGGGCTGGGCGTCGCGGCCATCGCGGGCTTTTCCTGCGCGGGCAAGCTCTCCAGCCTGCTGATGATGCCGGTGTACGGTTTCGTGCAGTCCATCGTCTTTTTCATTGCCCAGAACACCACTGCCCAGCAGCCGGACCGGGTGCACACCGGCCTGCGGGAGGGGCGGCGCATCCTGTTCTTTTACTCGCTGCTGGTGGCAGCGCTCTGCATCGGGCTGAACGGCCCGCTGCTTCGGCTCTTCACCACCGACGCTGCTGCCGCCGCCTACGGCTCCACCATGCTGGCCTTTGAGGGCATCTCGTATGTGTTCACCGCGCAGAAGCACCTGTGTGAGGCCCGGCTGCGCGGTGCTCAGAAGATGGGGCTGTATCTGGCCTCGAACCTGGGGCAGATTGGGCTGAATCTGGCCGCCTGCGTTCTGCTGGTGCCCCGCATCGGCTTTTCGGGCTTCTGGCTGTCCACCTGGATCAGCGCCCCCGTCGGCCTTGCGCTGGCCGCGCTGCTGGCAAGGATCGGCGCAAAACAACAAAGCTAACATAAAAAGCACAGTGCTTGTACTGTGCTTTCATTTATGATATACTGTTTTTGCAGCCATCTGGCTGACAGGCGCTGTCTGCAAATGCAGGTGGTCACGCTCCTCTCCCCGGCGAAGCGTTGGGGGGAACGCGTTCTTCTTTGCTTCCCCTGACGCAAACGCGGAAGGGGGGATGTTCTATGACGCTGAGTGAAGTGCTTCAGCTGCTCGCCGTGATCGGCGGTGCAGTTTTTGTGACGTTTCAGATTACATGGACGATTTCCAACAGCAAAAAGAAATGACCGCCTCTGCCCTCACAAAGCAAGCGGTCATTCTTTTTGACACCTGAGCCGAGGAGGAGCTGACCATTTTGCAGCCAGCGTCTTTCTCTATTTGTAGTATAGTAATTTTTTATCGTTTTGTCAAGCAGAAGAGGAACACAATGGAACCTTTGAAGATCCAACACATCACCCTGCCCCACCGGGCCGTGTTCGGCCCCATGGCAGGCTTCACCGATGCGCCCTGCCGCCGCCTGATGGCGCAGCACGGGGCCGGTTTCACCGTCAGTGAAATGGTGTCCAGCCGGGCGCTGGTCTACCACGACCACAAAACCGTCAGCCTGCTCAAGGCCGAACCCAACGGTGCCCCCTACGGCGTCCAGATCTTCGGCGAAGTGCCCCAGATCATGGGCGAAGCAGCAGCCGCCATCGAGGAATACGATTTCGACTTTCTGGACATCAACATGGGCTGCCCGGCCCCGAAGATCGTCTCCGGCGGCGCCGGCAGCAAACTGATGCTGGACCCCGACCTCTGCGGCAGGATCGTCGAGCAGGTAGTGGCGCACACCTCCCGACCCGTCACGGTCAAGATGCGCAAAGGCTGGGACGCCGACCATGTCACCGCAGTCGAGTGCGCCAAAGCCTGCGAACAGGCTGGTGCGGCCCTCATCGCAGTACACGCCCGGACGCGGGAGCAGATGTACACCCCCGGCATCGACCCGGAGATCATCGCCCGCGTAAAATCTGCCGTGCATGTGCCGGTGCTGGGCAACGGCGACATCCATTCAGCTGAAGACGCCGTCGCTCTGGTCAAAGAGACCAGCTGCGACGGTGTGATGATCGCCCGCGCAGCCCTGGGCGACCCGTGGCTGTTCGAGCGGGTGAACGCCGCACTGGAGGGCACCCCGGCCCCCAAAGAGCCGAATCTGCAGGCCCGGATGAACGCCCTCCGCCGTCAGGTAGAGGAGATGGTGGAGCAGAAGGGCGAATTCGTCGCCATGCCCCAGGCCCGCGCCCAGACCATGCACTACATGAAAGGGCTGAAGGGTGCGGCCTCCCTGCGGCGGTACTGCTGCGAGCTGACCCATCTGGAAGACATCGACCGCCTCATCGAGGCAGTGTTCGACCAGCAGCGCAAAGCGGGGCTTGACCCGGACGACGAACGCGAGGTCCCGTTCCCCTGATTTTCCCGGACGATCCGGACTTTTTTTGAAACAAGAGGTTCTCTGCCATGACTTCATCTCACAGCCCCCGGCTTCTGGGGCAAAATCAGAACAAATTCCTGCTCACGGTCTTCCTGTGTGCGCTGACGGCAGCGCTGATCTTCCTGCCGTTCTACCTTCTGGACGGCGGCTTTTTCCACTACGCCGGTGATTTCAACAGCCAGCAGATCAGTTTTTACCGCTACATGAACGGCTTCCTCAAGGGGCTGGGCTACCCGGACGGCGCAGGCAGTGTCCATAACACCTTCTCCTGGGCCACCGACCTGGGCAGCGGGGCGCTGAACGCCTATTCCTTCTACCTGTACGGCTCGCCATTCTTCTGGTTCTCGCTGCTCTTCCCCCAGCGGTGGCTCCCCTATCTCATGGTCCCGCTGCTGGTGCTCAAGTTCGCCGTGGCGGGCGGCGGCGCGTATCTGTATCTGCGCCGCTACGTAAAAGACCAAAACTATGCCGTGCTGGGCGCGGTGCTCTATGCCTTTTCCGGCTGGGGGCTCTACAACATCTTCTTCAACCACTTCATTGATGTGCTGGCCCTCTTCCCGTGGATGCTCTGGGCGCTGGACGAGGCCGTCTACCATGGGCGGCACGGGCTGTTCGCGTTCTGGGTCGGCGTCAACCTGCTGAACAACTACTTCTTCTTTGTGGGGCAGGTGCTCTTCCTGCTCCTCTACTTCATCTGTAAAGTCAGCGCGGGGGATTTCAAGCTCACGCCCCGGCTGTTCGTCCATCTGGCCCTTGAAAGCCTCCTCGGTGTGGGGCTGGGGGCCGTCATCCTCTGGCCCGCCGTCCTCTCGCTGTTGCAGAACCCCCGCACCATCGACCTGTCCTCCGGCTGGGGCTTTCTGACCTACGCAAAGCCCCAGCAGTACCTTGCCATCCTGCTGAGCTGGATCTTGCCGCCTGACTCACCCTATATGACCTCCATCTGGTCTGAGGGCGTCATCAAGTGGACGAGCATGACCGCCTATCTGCCCCTGTGCAGTCTGGCCGGTGCTCTGGCTTACTGGCGCGCCCGGCAGGGCGACAGCAAAAAGCGGATCGTTGCCACCTGCGCTGTCTTTGCGCTGGTGCCGGTGCTGAACAGCGCCTTCTACGCCCTCAATTCCAGCTACTACGCCCGGTGGTTCTATATGCCGGTGCTCATCCTGGCCGCCATGACCATCAACGCACTGGAAGACCCCGCCGTCGAGCTGGACCGCCCGGCCCGGAACATCAGCGGACTCGTCATTGCCACGCTGGCCTTTGCGCTGGTGCCGGTGCAGGATGCCAGCACCAAAGAATGGTCGCTGGGTGTTCTGCAAAATCCCGGCCAGTACGCCGCCGTATTCGGCTTTGCCCTCATCGGGCTGCTGGTCTACCGCTGGGTCGCGCAGCGGTGGCGGCAGGACAAGCACCTGCCCCAGCGGATGCTGGCGGCAGTGCTGGCATTCAGCTGCCTGTTCGGCATCACCCACATCGGCATCGGCAAGTTCGGCCAGTGGAACACCGACAGCGACCTGGTGGAAGAGTACACCAGCGCCCTGGCCCTGAAGGAAGACCTGCCGGAGGGCGACTGGCGCATCGACACCTACAAGACCCACGACAACCTCGGCCTCTGGCTGGACAAGAGCTGCCTGCAATACTTCGGCAGCACCGCCGCCCCCAGCATCCTCAGCTTTTACCCGGCGCTGGACGTCAAGCGGGACGTCCGCAGCCAGCCGGAGCTTTCCAACTATGCGCTGCGGGGCCTGCTGAGCGTGAAGTACCTCATCACAAAGCCCGACCGGCAGGCCGACTTCCTCGAAGAAGCCGATGAGGGCTGGGCCTATTACGACACGCTGGATGGCTACACCCTCTATGAGAACACCAACTACGTCCCCATGGGCTTCACCTACAACTACTACCTCACCGAGGACGATTATGAGTCCACCGTGACGGTCACCCGCTCCAATCTGCTGATGCGGGCGCTGGTGCTCTCCGATGCGGATGCCGCCGCATACAGCCAGTATTTGCAGCCGCTGCCCGCCGCTGAGCTGAACGACCTGACCTACGACCGCTACGTGCAGGATTGCGCCGACCGCCGGGCCTCGGCCTGTACGGTGTTCCAGATGACCAATTCCGGCTTCCACGCCGAGATCACGCTGGACGCCCCGAACCTCGTCTTCTTCTCGGTGCCTTACGACGACGGCTTCACGGCCACGGTCAACGGCAAAGAGACCGACATCCTGCGGGTGGACGAGGGCCTGATGGCGGTGCTCTGCCCCGCCGGGGAAAGCACCCTTGATTTTGTCTACCAGCCGGACGGCATCCGGCTGGGCAAGCCTGTCACGCTGCTTTCGCTCGTGGTCTTCGTATCCTACACCAGATATTCTGCCTGGGACGATCGGAAAAAGCGGAAGCACTGAAGAAAAGGAGAGCGTTCTATGGAACAGCGTCATTGGAAGAAAGCCGACATTACCACCTCCCTGCTGGGCTACGGCTGCATGCGCCTGCCCACCCTGCCGGACGGCCGCATCGACGAAGTGCGGGCCGAAGCCCTGCTGAACACCGCGCGGGACGCGGGCGTCAACTACTTTGACACCGCCTACCCCTACCACGGCGGCGAGAGCGAGCCGTTCGTGGGGCGGGTCATCGCAAAATGGCCACGCGAGAGCTTTTATCTGGCCACCAAACTGCCCCTGTGGCTGTGCGATTCGCTGGAAAAAGCCCAGCAGATCTACCACAGTCAGTTCGAGCGGCTGGGTGTGGACACCATTGATTTCTACCTGCTCCACTCCCTGCACCGGGCACGGTACGACAAGGCCAAGGCGCTGGGCATCGTGGACTGGCTCTGGGAGGAGAAGAAGGCCGGGCGCATCCGGAACTTCGGCTTCTCCTGCCACGACAACGCAGACGGGCTGGAACACATCCTGCGGGACCAGCCCTGGGATTTCTGCCAGCTGCAATACAACTACCTTGACACCGACGACCGCGCCGAAGAGATCGCGGGCGACCGCGGCTATGCGCTGACCGAAGAGCTGGGCATCCCGCTCATCATCATGGAGCCCATCAAGGGCGGCACACTGGCCAACCTTCCGCCGGACGCTGCGGCGCCGCTGACCGCCCTCGACCCCGCCGCCAGTGCAGCTTCCTGGGCGCTGCGCTGGGTAGGCAGCCACAAAAACGTCCACCTGATCCTCTCCGGCATGAGCACCGAGGAACAGCTGGCCGACAACCTTTCCACCTTTGCGCCCTTCCGCCCCCTGAACGCAGCGGAAGATGCCGCTGTGGCCGAGACGGCCCGCATCCTGCACAGCCGCATCAAGATCGGCTGCACGGGCTGCCGGTACTGTATGCCCTGCCCCATGGGCGTGGACATCCCGGAGAACTTCAGCATCTGGAACCGGCTGGGGATGTTCGGCCAGCCGGACGCCGTCCGGCACCAGTGGACCGCCCAATTCCCGGATGCCGAAAAGGCCAGCCACTGCGTCCGCTGCGGCAAGTGCGAGGCCGTCTGCCCCCAGCACCTGCCCATCCGCACCGCGCTGGCCCAGCTGCAAACGGAACTGGATGCACTTTGATCTTCCCGCAAGCAAAAAATACCGTGTCCCCGGCGTGGGGACACGGTATTTTTGCTTTGATGGTTTACCACTTCATGCCGATAGCATCCAGACGGCGGATGCGGTCCTCGGTCAGCTTCGGGGCATTTTCCGCGCGGGCCGTGCGCATCCGGCGGACCCAGTCGCCCAGACCGAAGCCGTCTTCGCTGCGGTAGGTGGCCGACGGCAGCAGATCGCCGTTGGCCTTGGCATAGGCCGCTGCGTGTTCATAGGCCAAGTCCCACTTGGCTATGCGGGCGTCCCACTCCATGCCGATGCCGTCCAGCCGTTTCACATGCTCCGGCGTCACCTGGAAGGAGTCGGGCCGGGTCTTGCGGGCCGCGCGGAGGTTCGACATCCAGACGCCCAGCCGGAACCCACCGGCCGTGACGTAATTGGAGGGCACCAGCAGGTTGCCGTGCTCTTCGGCATAGCGGGCGGCTTCCTCAAAGTTGTGCTCCCAGTTCTTCTCCCGCAGGCTCTCCTTGCCGGAGGGTGCCGCACTCTGCTTGTGGGGCTTTTCGTCCTTGAGCAGCTCGTCCAGCTCGCGGCGGTGCACCTCACCCAGGCGCGGGTCGCCGGTGCGGCGGTACTGGCGCTGGCGGTAGAGCCAGCTGCCCAGCCAGATGCCGTTCTCGGTCTTATAATTCAGCGGGATCTCCAGATCTCCGTGCTCTGTCCGATACTTCTGGGCCAGCTCGAAGCGCTCCCGCCAGGGGTCGTATTTGTCCCAGACCATCCCGATCTCGTCCAGCTGGGCCTTGCGTTCCGGCGTGACGCGGGCGCTGGAGTTATCCGGGTTCTGCCAGGCGTAGCGCTGGCGGGCGATCCATTTACCCAGCAGGATGCCGTCCGGTGTGACATAATTGGAGGGCACTTCCAGATCCCCGAACTGCTCGGCGTACCGCTTAGCGGCCTCGAAGTTCTCCTGCCACTTGCGGACATTCCGGTTGACCCAGTTGATGCCGATGGCTTCCAGCCGCTCGACCTGCTCCAGGGTCAGCTCGCCGTTCTTATAGGCGCTGCGCTGGCTGCTGAGCCAGACGCCCAGCGCGAAGCCATCCGGCGTAACGTACTTGATGGGCGCTTCGAGATCTTTGTGTTCGAGATAATAACGGGCGGCTGCGGCGTAGCTCTGCTCCCACAGGTCGGTGGAAGCGTTCCACACCATGCCGATGCTCTCCAGCCGCTCGATGCGGGCGCGGCTCAGGTTGCCGCTGACGTAGCGCTGGCGGTTATAGACGATCCACTCACCCAGGGCAAAGCCGCTGCGGTCGCGGTAGCGCACCGGCACCAGCAGGTCGCCGTGGTCGTCGCGGTACTTCTGCGCCGAGGCAAAGGCCTTTTCCCAGGCCAGCTCCGAGCGCTGTTTCCAGCCGATGTTCAGCTTGTCCAGCCGGGCGATGCGGTCTGCATCCAAACGGCCCGGCTTCTGCCCGGCCCGGACCTGGCGCTGCGTTTCCAGCCAGCGGCCCAGAGGCAGGCCGTCCTCGGTCAGATAGTTATAGGGCAGTTGTAAATCACCCCGCTCTGCGGCCACAGCCGCCGCCGCTGCATAAAAAGCCTCCCACCGGGCTTCCAGTTCCTTTTTCAGGCGGCAGTACAGGTGATAGCTCTGGCGCATGGGTTTCTGCTGCTGGAAGCCGGGGTGTTCGCTGCCTGCGCGGAGCATGGCGGTGGTGCATTCCTTTTGCAGCACACGGCCATTGCCCAGACCGTCGAACCGGGCGGTCAGGTCGAACACCGGGATGGGCTTGCGGCCGCAGGCCACCAACGCCCGGCAGAGCATCTGGCGGAACCGGCCTGCCTCGCCGGTCTCGCGGACCAGAATGGCACCCGCCAGCCCCTCAATGGGCTGCTGGACGCCCGGCGAGTTGACGCAGAACAGCACCTTCGGCCCCGTTTCGGTGGAGGTGCAGAACTTTTTTACCGCCTCGGCGTCGCGTAGGCAATCGCACTCGGCACGGTAGAAATGGGCATTCGAATCCACGGTGCGGAGGAACTCTTCCAGCTGCTCCTGCACCTCGTCGAGGTAGTCCTCCGACTCAAAGATGGCCAGATAGCGGCCCTGGGTGTCGGTCAGGACGCGGGGCATCAGGGCGATGGGGTTCTCGGCCTGCCGCACCGACCAGTTGATCTCATCGTATTGTGCGCTCAGCGCGTTGGTCTGCGCGGGCAGGTGCAGGTTCTTGATCCGGGCGCGGAGCAGGTTCATCTGCCCTTCCTGCGGCCAGAGCATCGCGGCGTAGTTCGACGGCACCGGCAGGGTGCCCAGCGCCATTCCCTCGCCGACCGTCATCCGGGAGACGACCGTCCCCTCGAAGAGTTCCTCGGCCGCCTGGCATTTCTGGTCGGTGCTGTTGGGCACTGTCAGGCCCAGCAGCTTTGCCTCCGGGCACAGACGGAGCAGCCGCTGGGCCGATTTTGCCCAACAGGCCGCCGTCACTTCATGGTAGCAGTCGAAGATCAGGTAATCCGGCTTGCGTGAGGCCAGCCGGACCCACTCCTCGGCCGACACCTCGGCCAGCACACCGCAGTCGCAGAAGATGAGGTTCTCCGGCAGCACACCGTCGTTGTAGCGGCGGACATCCTCCCTGCGCAGGGTCAGCCGCGCCGCACCGTACACCAGCCAGATGAACGACGCCTGCGGATGGTCCGCGATGAGCTGCCATGCAATGCAGCTCTTGCCCGTGCCGGTGGCATGTTCCACCGCCGCTTTTCCGTTTTGTTCCAGCGCAGCGGCAACCTTTGCATACGCCTTCGCGTTGACCTTGTTCAAACTGATCGGCATCGTTTTTCTACCTCCAGGATTGCTCTTCTTGCAAAGAATTTTTCTTATAAATCTATTATGGCAAAAAGCACTTTCTTGTCAAGCATTCCCGGCAAAAAAGAAGATTTCGGATAAAAAATGCGATATTTTTTCCATTATTTTTTGGTCATCCCAACCAACTTCCGGCATAGCTTCGGGTATCCTCAAAACGAAACGCCGCACAAACACCGGGCGCAGCCCTCCCGCAATGCCCTGTTTTTCCGCAGCACAGTGCCTCCGCCTGCGAAATGTTCCGCCACCCCGGAGGCAGCTGCAAACACAAAGACCGCCTGCCGAACGTTTCCTTCAGCAGACGGTCTTCAGTTGCGCCAGCAGGAGTCGAACCTACGATGGGGGAGTCAAAGTCCCCTGCCTTACCGCTTGGCGATGGCGCATTGTCGTGAGTATAAGTATAGTAGAATGTTCCCCATTTGTCAAGCAAAAACATCGTTGACAAAACCCGCCCGGTCCCTTATGATAAAAGAAAAACGAAAGGGGGATGGTCTATGGGTCCCTGGTATTATGAGGTCGTCAGCTTTGACGGCGACTATGTCAACCTGCGCCGCACCGACATCGCCAGCGACGAGCTGAACCCCGTTGCGCTGGCGCTCCTGCCGCCGGAGATCGAGGTCGGCAGCAAGATCAAGTGCGAATACTTCCAGTACGAGATCATCGGCTGAACGCAGAAAAACGCCCGGAGTGCAGATCGTGCGCTCCGGGCGTCCGTTTTTGCTCTTCAGTTGCGGTAGCAGCGGTCCTGCCCGACGAGCCAGTCCTCGCACAGGCGCTGGGCCTCCTCCACGCTGCGGCTGACACAGTGGAACAATGCACCGTGGAGCGAGCAGTAGGAGTAGCGGACTTTGGGCACCCCATTGGGATCTCGGAATTTTTCACAGCGTTCCTGTCCGGGCATCAGATAAAGTTGTTCCATAAAAGCCGCAGCTCTCCTTTGTTTGATTTTTGGTGTGCCGTGCACACACTGCGTCCTATTGTAGCACTTCCCGCCGCCGGGCGCTATTCGCTGTTTCCACAAAAAACAGGACGGAACTTCGGGGCTTCTTCCCTCTTGACAATTCCGGATTTTGTGATAAGAAGCAGGCTGCAGCTGCTTTCCCTCTTGTAAAATCCGGCCAAAACGGTTATGATAGAACCAAATACAAAACAAAGGAGCATCAACCTATGCGTGCTTACGAGCGACTGTTAAAATATGCCCGCGTTTACACCACCTCTGACCCCAATTCCGGCACCCATCCCTCTGCCGAGCGAGAATTCGACCTGGCCCATATCCTTGTGGAGGATATGAAGGCCATCGGCATCGAGGACGCCTTTGTAGATGAGCACTGCTACGTCTACGGCACCCTCCCCGCCACCCCCGGCTGTGAGGACAAGCCTGCGCTGGGCCTCATCGCCCACATGGACACCGCACCGGACGCTTCCGGTGAGAACGTGAACCCCATCCTGCACGAGAACTACGATGGCCGCGACGTCACCCTGCCCGCCACCGGCATGGTCATGAAGGTCTCCACCTTCCCCTTCCTGAAAGACCTGAAGGGCGAGACCCTCATCACCACCGACGGCACCACGCTGCTGGGTGCCGACGACAAGGCCGGTGTGGCGGAGATCCTGACCGCCGCCGAGACCCTCATCGCCGAGGGCCGCCCCCACGGCAAGCTCTGCATCGCCTTTACCCCCGATGAGGAGATCGGCGAGGGCGCTTCCCTGTTCGACATTCCCGGCTTTGGGGCCGACTTTGCCTATACCGTCGATGGCGGCGATGTGGGCGGCATCGAGTACGAGAACTTCAACGCCGCCAGCGCCACCGTCACGGTCCACGGCTTCTCGGTCCACCCCGGCTCCGCAAAGGACGCGATGATCAACGCCTCCAACGTGGCCATGGAGTTTCATCAGGCCCTGCCCGTCATGGCCCGCCCGGAGACCACCGAGGGCCGTCAGGGCTTCTACCACCTGTGCCAGATGTACGGCGATGTGACCGAGGCCAAGCTCGGCTACATCCTGCGTGACCACGACGCAAGCAAGCTCCAGTTCAAGAAGGACAACCTTCTGCACATTGCTGACTACCTGAACGGCAAGTACGGCGACGGCACCGTGGAAGTGGAGATCAAGGACAGCTACCGCAACATGATCGAGAAGATCAAGCCGCACTTCCACCTGGTCGAGAACGCCCGCAAGGCCATCGAAAAGGCCGGTCTGACCCCGGAGGAAGTCCCCGTCCGCGGCGGCACCGACGGTGCCGTCCTGAGCTGGAAGGGCCTCCCCTGCCCGAATCTGGGCACCGGCGGCTTCAACTTCCACGGCGTGTGCGAGTGCACCACCGTCGAGCGGATGGACAAGGCGGCCGAAGTCCTGCTGAATATCGTAGAGATCTACAGCAAGTAAATACAGAGACAGCAAAAAAGGAAGAGCGGCGGTGTCGCTCTTCCTTTTTTGTTTGTCAGCCCACGTTGATATGCCCCACCGGCAGGATCTTGCGCTTGTTGTCACCGGGCTTGACCGTCAGGCTGATGGCCAGCGAGACCGGGCCCACGCGGCCCATGAACATGACCAGCATGTACAGCAGCTTGGCCCCGACATTCAGCTGGCTGGTAACGCCCACCGACAGGCCCACCGTGCCGAATGCCGAGCAGGACTCAAAAATGGCGTCGATGACAGACACGGCATCCGAGGTGTTGTAGTAGACCACCACCGCCGAGCCCAGCGATGCCACGATGCCCAGCATGATGATGGTCAGTGCGCGGTAAACGGTCTTGGACTCGATGTGGTGCTCGGCGATCACACAGTCGTCGCGGCCCTCTGCCACGCTGCGGATGGTCAGGATCAACACAGCAAAGGTCGTCACCTTGACGCCGCCGCCCGTCGAACCCGGTGCCGCACCGATGAACTGTAACACGCTCATCAGGAGCTTGGTGACCGGCCCGCAGGCCGCCAGGTCGATGGTGTTCATGCCCGCCGTACGGGTCGAGACCGACTGGAAGAGCGACGCCATCACCTTGCCCGGAACCGACAGCCCGCCCATGGTGGCCGGGTTCGACCACTCCATCAGACAAATGAGCGCCGCGCCGCCGACCCATAGAATGGCCGAGAACGCCAGCACGACCTTCGCGTGGAGGGACAGGCGGCGTTTTTTGCGAAATTCGCCCAGCTCCACCCAGACCATGAAGCCCAGACCGCCTGCCATGATGAGGAACATGACGACGGCCTGCACATAATAGTTGTTAACATACGGCGCCAGCGACGAATACGGCCCGAACCGGCCAAACAGGTCAAAGCCTGCATTGCAGAACGCCGAGATGGCCGTGAAAATGCTGATCCAGACCCCTTCCAGCCCGAACTGCGGCACAAAGGCACACGCCAGCAGCACAATGCCAATAGCCTCGAACAGGAATGCCAGCCGGATGACGATCTTCAGCACCTCGGTCGCCTGCGAATAGCCGCTGGCCGAAACGCTCTCGCCCAGCAGCCGCAGGTCCCGGAAGCCCATCCGCCGCTTGGCCGCCAGTGCAAAAAAGCTGGTCAGCGTGACCAGGCCCAGACCGCCGACCTGGATGAGCAGCAGGATCACCACCTGCCCGAACATCGTGAACTGCGTCCACGTATCCCGCACGACGAGACCCGTCACGCAGGTCGCGCTCGTTGCGGTGAACATCGCATCCACCACACCCAGCCGCCCGCTGCGGCTGGCGATCGGCAACGTCAGCAGCAGCGTTCCCAGCGCGATCACTAGCACAAAGCTCCCGCAGATGATCTGTGTCGCGTTACTGCCCACCAGCCAACCTTTGGGGTGGTTCTTCTTTTTTCTGGTTTTTCCCATGAAGTGCTCCTTCTCCCGCACCGGCAGCCTCTGCGCTCCCGATGCAGCATCGTTCTTGCCTCCCCCGTTCCGGGGTCGGCATCTCCCTTATAGGATACACCTTTTTTCTTTTTCGTTCAACTTGATTTTCTCTCCAACTTGCGGTATTATAATGAGGTGTGGTTCTGTCTCTATACCTCAGCTGGATAGAGGGTTCGCCTCCTAAGAATTCGGTCAACCTGATACCTTGGGGGCAGAAGTGATTGCTCTAATCAAAAGCAAGACCGGGAATCGAAGTTTTCTCAACAAT
>ULRQ01055469.1_pt1 | contig 17513 bp, 19 predicted proteins | sample 1955491 | NCBI WGS metagenome assembly ULRQ01 (sample SAMEA4835684, study PRJEB28245) | human gut metagenome | biome: gut microbiome; material: fecal sample | place: Denmark | collected 2008 | reverse complement strand
CAGCCACACTGCATATTAATACAGTGTGGCTGTTGCCATATGAAAGGATGAAGCATATTTTATTTCCACCTAATACTTTCCAAATTGATCTTTTTAATTTTTTTCAGATAATCAATAAGTGCCTGCTGACCGGTAACACCGGCTTTTTTTAATTTTCCCTGCTTTGCCACAGCATCTGTAGTTTCGTTGCATACCACAGTGTAGGCAACATCGTCGTCAAGCCTACTGCCCTCTTTTGTTACCAACACATATGGAAAAGGATTGCCATCGTTAAAAAGGTCATAACCGGTTTTTGAAAGCTGTTTTATTTCCTTTCCTGTCAGCTTCATTGTGTAAATAGCGTCTGACCAGCCGGACGGGTTTATTGCACAAAGCTCCTCGGCATTAATCTTTATGCCTTTAAACAGGCGTCCGTTTACACCAAAAGGGTTTTCCTTTTTCTCGCCGTGATATTCCCCCAGGGAAATTAAAGCACAGTCGGCGTTTGTTTTTACCGCATATGCCGTACCCACCAGACGGGCCGTTTCTTCAAGGGTAAGATTTTCTTCAACACAGGCGTAAACCTCTGCCCCGCCTTGTGCAATGGTTCTTTTTTGAATGGAGTTAATTTTTTCAACTAACCGGTCAGCACCAAAGCTGCCGGATTCCTGTTCAATAACGGCATTTCCTATAGGCTCCAGGTAATTCTCCCAGCCTGTGTAGACAAGAGGTATAACCTTACCCTCTTCAACAGATTTTTCTAAAGACTTGTATATGTCATTTACAGAGTTGTTAAATTCCTTAAGAGGAAGCACTATTGAATCCTTTTTAGGATTTTCCAAGGCCGCCAGCTGTCCCTCCTCTGTAGATAAAAACTCCATTATTTTCAGAGCGTCTTCGAGCTTCTGCGGATTTTTTTCGAGATTTTTATTCAGTCCAAAATATCTGTTGGCGTTGGTTAGGGCTACATTGTTGCTGCCGTCCTCCGAAAGCCATGGCAAAACCCCATATTGGTCGCCTGTTCCGTCATCGTATTGCGATACTCTAAAGGGACTTATTTTCATTAAAAACGCAGTATTTCCCTGTGCGAAATATTCCTCTGCCTTTGAATCGTTGTGAAGCTCCTCCGTATAGCTCAGCATTCCCAGATCAATCCATTTTTGCAAATATTGGGCACACTGCTTAAATTCTCCCGACGCATCTGCCTTACCTAATAAAAAGTCCCTTTTCCACTTGACTCCGTCCTGCGTTGACAGAAAATTAGTTGCTCCCAAGGTAAACAAATATGTAAAGGCACTGCCGGGGTATTGATTCTCTGACACAGACACAGTAACCCCTGCCTCTTTAATTTTCGGAACAAGCTGCTGAAGCTCTCTAAAGCTCTTTGGCACCTCCCAATTATGCTTTTGAAAAAGTGTTTTGTTGTAAAAGATACCGGAGATTGTGTAGCCGTTTGGCAATAGATAAATAGAGCCGTCAACATCTGCCAGGTTAAGAACGCTCATATCATATTTAGACACAAAGCTGTAGCCCGAAAGGCTTAAAAGCTTCTCTTTTTGGAGTCTTTCATCTATAAGGTGAAAAGATGTGAATATGTCGGGGGCGTTATCGGTTTTAAGAAGTGTGGTGGTATAACGGCTTGAATTTCTGCCTTTATAGCTGATAATCTCCAAATTAATTTCCGGATATGCCTTTTTCAGTGCCCGTTTGAAAGGCTCATAGTTTCTGCCAAAGGTAACAATGGTAATAGGCTCGTGCCCGTTTGTTTTGCTTTCCTTTTTGCCGGCAGAATCATCGCTAAGTGTATTTGTACAGCCCGTAATCAAAAGAAAAATTAATACAGCACATAAGGCAGATTTAATATATTTTTTCATATTTAACCCTCGCAATATATTTTATTATTAATTAAGCATAATAAATTATTATGTTATAGTTTGACGGCCCTTGTTGTAGCGGCTGATAACCTCATACATTTTTTTTACATCTATAGGCTTAGCTATGTGGTCATTCATTCCAACCTGCTTTGCTTTTTGTATATCATGAGAAAAAGCGTTTGCCGTCATAGCTACAATAGGGACAGTCTGTGCGTCTGTTCTGCTCAAGGAGCGTATAATCTGTGTTGCTTCATAACCATTTAGCGTTGGCATCATTATATCCATAAGAATAAGGTCAAATTCACATATATGGCTCTGTTTAAAAATACTGACAGCCTCCCTGCCGTCCTTAGCCAAAGTAACCACAGCGCCGGCGTCCTCTAACAATTCTTTTGCAATTTCACTGTTAAGTTCGTTGTCTTCTGCTACCAATATTCTCATACCCTTAATATTGTCTGAAGTGTCGCTGTCGGACTGCTTTTCGGCAAGGGCAGGCGATGAATCTATCTGAAACGGAATTACTATAGTAAATGTACTTCCTACATTCAGCTTACTTTCAACCTTTATTTTACCTCCCATTTTGGTGGTAAGGGCCTTACATATAGACATTCCAAGTCCGGAGCCTTTAAACTGCGAAGCGTAGCTGTTGTTGCCCCGTGTAAACGGCTCAAAGATTTTTCTTTGAAAATCCTCGCTCATACCAATGCCGTTATCCTTAATAACAAACTTGAATATGGCACAGTTACTATAAGAATCAATTTCATCAACAGAAAATTCTATCCTGCCTCCGTTATCTGTATACTTTACAGCATTGCTTAAAATATTTAACAATATCTGCCTTAAATGCAGTGGACTTCCGACCAGACTTTTATGTTTAATGCCACCGTAGCGGGGAATAAAGAGCAAATTTTTTTCCTCTATCTGTCCCATTATTATAGTTATGCAGGCGTCTAACAGAGAGGTTATTTCAAAGCATTCCTTAGCAAGCTCCAACCGTTCGTTTTCTATTTGGCTCATATCCAAAATATCATTAATAAGCAGCAGCAAATGATTTGACGAGCTTCGTATTTTATTTAAACAGTCCTCTACCTTTTCCAAATCTCCTATATGTCGGTCCGCAATGTCAAGCATACCCATAATTCCGTTAATAGGTGTACGAATATCGTGCGAAATATGTGTCAGAAAATCTGTTTTTGCACGGTTTGCACGGTTGGTTTCTTCAATGGCCTTTTGCAGCCGTTCATTCATTTCACGCTCTTTTTTATATATTTTAGACTGACCGCTGCTATAGGTAATAACAAAAACCACAACCGTTACAAGCAGTAAAAACAGAGAGCCGAAAAACACTATAGTCTGCAGCAGCACGCTTGTAAATCCTGAGCTATTTGCACTTACATACTCTCCGGATACCAATATCATAAGCCTTCTGCCGTTGTCAATAGAGCCGTACGCTATAAAATAATCAGTATTATCTATTACTATTTCTGCCACACCCGATTTTCCCGATGTTATATTATTTTTAAAGGTATCATAAGAGCTGTCATACAAAAATTCACAGTTTGCCATAGCCTCAATAACATTGTAGGAATTAATTATTTTTCCTTCCTCGTTGCTTATATTGTCGGGATAGTTGTCATAATATATTCTGTTGCCATTAGATGTAATAAGTACAGTGTTGTTGGCTTTTTGATATGCGGAGGATTTAAAAATAGATTCAAAATACTCCATTTTCTGCAATATGGCAATATGCGTTAGCTTTTTATGGCTTTTACCAAGTAGTATAGGTGTATCCAGCTTTTTCAAAAATAAAACACATACATTCCTGTCCACTGTATAGGTTTTTTCAGAGTGAATCAGGAGCTGTGTTTTTTCCCCTCTTACCAGTATATCAGGCTCTGTCCAACGCCTTTGAACTCCGTTTTTGTAGTAAACATTTCCCTTGTCATCAAATACAACTATTTCGGCAGCTTCCGGCCGAAGCATTTCATTATTATAATCTACAATTTCAGAGGGATTTTCCGTATTTTTATGATTTTCAAAATACTTATGCATTGAAGCATCGGCAATCGAAAGCTGCTTCCATTGATTTGAAATGACATAATCAATCTGACTTATCATTTGCCCGGTGGTTTCCTTTAAATGATAGCAGCGTTCTTTGTAAAGCTCATAGGTAATGGTTTTATAAATTGCATATGTTAATGTAACTGTGATAACAGTACACAACAGCACTATCATAATCACCGCTTTTCGTGTCTTCTTTGTCATATTTTTCTCCTAACCCTATACATTTTCAAAATTGCAGACAATATATACTTGTAACAAGCAAGACTTGCTAAAATATTTCCAAATATGGTATATTATACCAAGATTTCTAACATTTTGCAAGTATGTATATAATTATTATTTATAATAAAGGGTAATATTTAATTCCGTATGTAATATGAGTTATCAATTAGGCGCTTCAGCAAGACATTGTCCCGCTATGATGCTTTTATTGTAAAAAAACTGTTTCTCAGTAACACAAGCCTAAAATAAGAAAAAAGCAAGCGGCAACCTATGCATTGCCGCTTGCTAAAATCAATTTTTCTTTTTGCCCTAATTATACTCTGCTTCATGGTTAAAGTGATTGCTCTCTTGGTTTTGGGATTAAAGGCTAAGCAACTTAAAAGTTCCGGTCATCCGGAGCTTTCATATCCTTATTTATAGGTTCTTTTATTTCAACCATATCAGTTACCTCACCTTTAGGCACCTTGCCCTCAAACAAATATCTGTCTACTTGTTCAAATCCATTCTCCTCTGTAAACAACTGCTCACCCTCTGAAACATATCCTGAAGTTATAACATACTCTGTATCCGTTTCACGAATTACGCCAACTTGCCGTCCCTTATATTTTCCAACATTATGTATGTTACAAAACCACTCAACATCATCTTGAGATACCTCCTTAATGTATTTCCCAACATCACTGGGCTTTGTGATATACAGCAAGAGGCTATTTATTTCAGCGTATTACATGTAATAAACATGAAAAAACAGTGTTAGCGACAAGCTGACGCCGCAAAGAGCCAAGACACCTGCTAAAAATCTCTTCACTAATTCCTCCTAATTTTATTCCTATATTAATTCTCAAACGAGAAAACATATACCATTTGGTCGGCGACTATGCCGCTTTTTAATTCAATTTTCATATCACCTTCAACACAAACAGCGGGACGTATACCATTTTGATCATACGAATTTGTAAAGCCGAGTTTGTTATTATCTCCAATTACATAGGAACAAGAGAGATAATAAGTATTGGGTGTACGCAACCACCAGCTCGAAAGAGCTTCATTAAAATACGCTTTTCTGTTCTCTTCGTTACGGAAATACTCAAGCATTTCCCCTTCCGGTGCTATATTAACCGAATCGCTTATTCCAACTTCGTTACACGACAGCAGAAAAACACATCGATCAATCATTTCAATATCAAGGCCTGATGCACCCAAAGCATCCTCGGATGTGATTTCTACTTTCGATTGAATTATATATTGAGATATCTCTGTTAGTGATTTTAGGTACTCTTCATTCAAGTACAAATCAATTTCGCTGTTGGCGTAGTAAGCACTGTAATTGTTGATTCTTCTGTTCTCATCAAGTATTTCTTTTCGTAGCAACAGAGTGTTACCATTGTAATCGTCCGTCAAAACCAAAAACGGAGTGTATTTACCATTTTCCATAATATAAATATAATTTATGGAATCGGCTTCATCATAAGCCAGGTCTGACACCTTTTTCATTTCTTTTTCTCCGCTGCATGCGCACAAGCCTGAGGCGATAGCAAAGGACATGCACAAAACAATTATCTTCCTTATAGTCATAAAAACAGCCCCTCCCTTATATTTGCATTATATTTAAACGACACCATTATTTCTAAGCCAAGTCTCATCGATAAACCTGATGCCATATTTGCCGAAATCAATCTTAAGTAATGCAGTATCCCTCAATTTATTAATCAGCAGAACATTGCCTTCACCAAATTGAGGATGCAGAACAAGTTGCCCTTCTTTCACAACACTATCATATGTACGTGCATCCCATTCTTCTTTCGTACAAGCAGATGCCTCGAATGTTTTTGAGTAACATGTACTTGGGTTAGCCCCAACAATATGACACGCTGCTTTAAATAATGCTCCATGACCATGGCTATATCCCATTACTACATCCGCATAATAATGAGCGTATTCGTGGCGAATAACATCAATTGCACAAGCTTCAGGAACATCACTATTAAAGAAAGGATATTGCAACTATAGTGTCCCGTGGCTTCAAGCCCTACTTTTACTTTGTCCGAATTTGGTTCGGCTGTCTTGATTTTGAACAGCAAGTCGTTAAACCCGTCTATGTTGTTCTGTATTGTAAACACATCGTACAAAACCTCACCATCGGAATTAATAATAAAGCAATCATGCTTGTCCTTTGCAACGTCGATTCCGACATAAATCATAATGATACCTCCACAGAGTTTATTTGACACTGTATGAACCCACAGGGCACTTTACGTCTTGTAACCTCGTTCTAAATAAACCGTCGTGGCGGTATCTAACTAATTAACAAACCCGTAAAGGACTGTGGTTGGAGCCTTTCTGAAACCGTCGTGCGGTAGGAAGTGTTACCAATCCACAGTGTCCATTACAGTATAGCATTTTTTGTCCTTGGAGAGGGACATTAATAACTACTATTTTATTATACGAAGAAGTGAGAACTTAAATTTCTTCTCTTTGGGATAGTACATTCCTAGCGTGCATCGAGCCCTTTTGGAATATCCTATATCAAGGCTTACGGGTTTGTCAAGAAAAGTGTGTAAGTTTTTAAAAAGTTAGATAGCAGATGTTTTTGTCCCGTGATCATTGCTTTCGTAGCCGAGATGGCTGTTCATCTCACCTTGAAGCATTGCCTCAAACATCGGTCTGAAAATGTCCTTCAAGTCGTTTTGCATGTCTGCAACGCTTTGTGAATTATACTGTTCAATGATCTGTTTTGCGAGCTTCTCGCCGGGTGTGCTTTCTTTCATTCCTTTTTTGTCCTTTCTTTAATTGTAGCACACTTATCCAAAAATGCAAAAGTGTGCAAGCTATTTTTCTAACTTACACACTTTATTTTACAATCACAAGAAAGCCGAAAACGATGTCACAACTTGCCGATGTGTGATACAGAAGTCACAATTCAAATTACGGCAGAAATCAGCACTACAACGACAGCCGATACCATATGCTCAACCTCCACGCAACCTTTACAAAGGGAACGGTTGAATTTAGACTTTTCCAGTTCGACAAGCCGTCAAACGGCAAGCAGAACGGACTTCACGCAGGACAGCTTAAAAGCTACATTCAGCTTTGCTTAGCCCTCAGCCAAATGGCAAAAGAAGTCAGAACGGCAAGTCCGAAACCACAGCAAAGCGAAAACCCAAAATGTGCAATGAGAACAAAAATTCAATGGAGATGTGTGAAAATGAAAAATGAAATTCAGTTAAGAAAATGCCCGAAATGCGGAAAGATATTCGGTGACCGAGGTGCAGTTTCAAGGTTGGATAATGTAACGATTATCTGCTCCGACTGCGGAACACGAGAGGCCCTTGAAAGCATAGGTGTAGATGAAACGGAGCAGGAAAAAATTCTTGATACTATTCATAGAACGATTCACACTAATTGACTTCCCTTTTGTTTTTGATATAATATTATTAGTATTTTTAACTTTACATCTTAAGGATTGAGATTATGATGAATGATAATTTAGTTTGAAAATATGCAGAACTAAAAAACGGAACAATGATGATTATAGATTTCATAGATAACAAAAATGATGTTTTGATTGGACGAGATATAAACAAAAAGGATTTACCAACAATTAAAACATCACCTAATAACATATCAAGAATAATTGATGAGCTTTGTAAAAACATTGACATTGAATAATAAAAATACTTAAATTACGTCACAATAAGGAAATTGAATATGAAGTCAAAAAATGCAATTAAACAATTTATAAAATATGAAACTGGAATAGAAATATCAAATCTGCTTAATAAATATATTGCTAACCCCACTTTAGTTCATACAGCTAATAAGCAAACCTTATTGCTATTGGCAGAAGAATTCGAACCGATATATCAAAAATACATAGGAATATTAGATGGTCCTAATGAGATTGGAAAGATTAAAATATTTGGATTTTTTCTAAAATCTCGAATTGAAAGAATACCCGAACTACAACAATATCTTATGTAAGGATTATAAAGTGCACTTTATTAGCTTGCCAATATAGGCAGGCTATTTTTATGCCATTCGGAGGTGAGATTTTGAGAAAACTTAAAAATTACAAGCCTACAAAATTCAAAGCAAAGGACAGCTATTACGATAAGGAATATGCTGATTTTGCCGTTGCCTTTATCGAAAGCCTGTGCCACACCAAAGGCACTTGGGCGAGAAAACCCTTTGAGCTTATGGACTGGCAAGAGCAGATTATCCGTGACCTGTTGGTATTCTAAAGCCTAACGGATACAGGCAGTTTAACACTGCATACATTGAAATTCCCAAAAAGAACGGCAAATCTGAATTAGCTGCGGCTGTTGCACTTCTCCTCACCTGTGGTGACGGAGAGCAGAGAGCCGAGGTTTACGGTGCGGCTGCCGACAGACAACAGGCGTCAATCGTTTTTGATGTTGCTGCCGATATGGTGCGTATGTGTCCGGCACTGAATAAAAGAGTAAAGATACTCGCATCACAGAAAAGGCTCATCTATGAACCCACAAACAGCTTTTATCAAGTGCTATCTGCCGAGGCATACAGCAAGCACGGCTTTAATGTTCACGGAGTAGTGTTTGATGAGTTGCACAGTCAGCCGAACAGAAAACTTTATGGTGTTCTTACAAAGGGTAGCGGTTATGCAAGAATGCAGCCGCTCTTTTTTCTGATCACAACTGCCGGCACAGATACACATTCAATCTGCTACGAAGTTCATCAAAAGGCACAGGATATTATTGACGGACGAAAAATTGACCCTACATTCTATCCCGTCATTTTCGGTGCTGATGATACAGAGGGCTGGACAAGTCCGAAGGTCTGGAGAAAGTGCGATCCCTCTCTGGGTGAAACTATCGGAATGGATAAAGTTAAAACCGCTTGTGAATCAGCAAAGCAAAATTCGGGTGAAGAAAACTCCTTCCGTCAGCTAAGGCTTAATCAGTGGGTAAAACAGGCAGTCCGTTGGATGCCTATGGATAAGTGGGATAAGTGTGCGTTTGCGGTCAATGAGGAACAACTCCAAGGTCGTGTTTGTTATGGCGGACTTGACCTTTCAAGCACAACTGATATAATAGCCTTTGTACTTGTGTTCCCACCACTTGATGAATATGATAAGTATATCATACTGCCATATTTCTGGATACCAGAGGATACAATTGATTTGCGTGTTAAGCGTGACCATGTAACGTATGATGTGTGGGGGCGACAGGGATACTTGCAGACCACAGAGGGAAATGTAGTTCATTACGGATACATTGAAAAGTTCATAGAACAGCTTGGTAAGAAATTCAACATCAGAGAAATTGCATTCGACCGTTGGGGTGCTGTTCAGATGGTGCAGAACCTTGAGGGTATGGGATTTACCGTTGTTCCATTCGGACAGGGCTTCAAGGATATGTCACCACCCACAAAGGAGCTTATGAAACTGACACTTGAACAGAAGATCGTCCACGGTGGTCGCCCTGTTTTGCGTTGGAATATGGACAACATCTTCATTCGCACAGACTCGGCCGGGAACATAAAAGCAGATAAAGAAAAATCCACAGAGAAAATTGACGGTGCAGTAGCCACAATTATGGCACTCGACCGTGCAATTCGCTGTGGAAATGATAACTGTGCATCTGTTTATGATGACAGGGGTTTGTTGTTTATATAAATTGAGTTGAATCATATATTTTGTTGTGTTATACTTTGGATAATAAAAATGATTATGAGCAGATAGCTGTTTTCAAAAGAAGGAAGTGTTATTTCTGGACAATATTAATTTTGGACAGTTAATAGATAAAGTAAATAAACAATTTCATGATTGTAATGTTAGTCCACCAACTAACACAATAGCACATATTTTCAGAAAGGAAAGTCAAGAGAATTTTATCAGTGATTGGATAGCATATCTTATAGATCCAATTTCCTTTGGAAATGCAGAACCATTAAATGTACTTCTTGAAGTTGCTGGTTTTGATGACTGTATTGATAAAAATGGAATAATTGAAATATCCAGAGAAAAAACTTTTGATGATCAAAGAAGGATAGATTTCTATATTGAAACAGAAGAATTGATTATCGGCATTGAGAACAAGATATGGAGCGGTTTGGGTTATCACCAATTACAAGATTATTCAAAAAGTTTAGAAAAATTATCTAAAGGAAAAGAAATAAGAAAGATTCTCTTGTTACCTCAAAATAATATGAGCATAAACTTAAATAAAAATAATTCTGATATAAGTGTATCGGAATTTGTTTCTGTAACATATGAAGATTTTACCAACGCACTAAAAAATTTGCAGATTAACTTTATTGAAAACTTGCGTTCTTCTTTTTTACTACAAGATTTTATTACATATGTGGAGGAATATTTTATGGGCTCGAATGTTGATATGAAAAAGAATTTTGATATGGTATCCTTTTTATTTGAACACAAAAATCAGTTAAAAGAATTAGAAACCTGCAAAAATAATTTACAAACACAATTTGTAGAGAGTGTAGTGAAAAAATTAGCAGAAGCTTTTGATGAAGAAATATGGAAAATCAAATTTCCAAAAACCGGTTCTTATTTTCAACTATTTAAGAAGCAGTCCGGCTGGGGTGCTCCTGTTCATTTTGAGTTGCATCCTACTGATGGATTTCCTTGCAAATCTATTCTAGTAGTACTGCATACCAGAGAAGGCAAAAATGCCAGAAATAATAAAACTGAAAGATTGTACAATTTGCAAGTGGAAGTAGAGGATTTTGTTCAGAAAAAGTATGGTCAAAAAGGGTTTGAATTAGATTATGAAAATGGATTGGAATCATATAACAAATCTCTTGATAAAGTTTTTTCAGTTTTGAAAGATATAGTTGAAGAATTTACAGACACCATTGATAATGAGATTTTTCTTTATGCAAGTGAAAGCAAAAAGATATCCTCCCATAAATAATTGTCCAGTATTTACTGGTAAATTTTGCATAACAATTAAATAACAGATTTAGGAAAGTATCTATCGAAATGAATGGTAGGTGCTTTTCTTTTGCCCATTTTGAAAGGACAGTGATATTTATGGGTATATTTTCATGACTGTTTCATTCAAGAGATAAGCCGAAAAACAGAACAGCAGGCAGTGCATATACCTTTTACACAGGCAGAGCAACAGCCGGAAAAGCTGTAACGCAGCGTTCTGCAATGCAGATGACGGCGGTGTACTCCTGTGTTCGTATTCTGTCAGAGGCGATTGCCAGTCTGCCCTTACACATTTACAGATACACAGAAAGCGGCGGCAAGGAAAAAGCTACGGAGAGTCCTCTGTACTTTTTGCTCCACGATGAGCCTAACATGGAAATGACATCATTTGTTTTCAGAGAAACTCTGATGACTCATCTGCTTTTGTGGGGTAATGCTTATGCACAAATCATAAGAAACGGCAAGGGTGAAGTAACAGCCTTGTACCCTCTTATGCCGGACAGAATGACAGTTGACAGAGATGAAAACGGCAGACTGTATTATGAGTACATGGTAAGCACAGACGATGCACCTATCAACAAAAAGTCAACCGTAAGGCTGCCGCCCTATGATGTTCTGCATATTCCCGGACTTGGCTTTGACGGGCTTGTTGGTTACTCACCTATCGCTATGGCAAAGAACTCAATCGGTATGGCTATTGCCTGCGAGGAATACGGTTCAAAATTCTTTGCAAACGGTGCCGCACCAAGCGGTGTGCTTGAACATCCCGGTACAATAAAGGACCCGTCAAGAGTAAGGGAAAGCTGGACTCAGACCTTTGGCGGCAGTTCAAACGCACATAAAGTTGCAGTGCTTGAGGAAGGTATGAAATATACACCTATTTCAATCTCGCCCGAACAAGCACAATTCCTTGAAACACGAAAATTTCAGATAAACGAAATAGCTCGAATTTTCAGAGTGCCACCCCATATGGTAGGCGACCTTGAAAAATCGAGCTTTTCTAATATTGAGCAGCAGTCACTTGAATTTGTGAAGTACACACTTGAACCTTGGATAATCAGGTGGGAACAATCAATTTCCAGTTCTCTTTTATCTATTGAAGAAAAAAGAAAATACTTTGTAAAATTCAATGTTGACGGACTGCTCCGAGGTGACTATCAAAGCCGAATGAACGGATATGCAACAGCAAGGCAGAACGGCTGGATGTCGGCAAATGACATCAGAGAGCTTGAAAACCTCGACCGCATATCATCAGAGGAAGGTTGAGATTTGTACATCATAAACGACAATATGTTACCCCTTAAAAATGCTGGTGCATTTGCTGAAACTAATAACAAGGAGAAAAACAACGAAGATGAAGAGGTTCTGGAAGTGGAAGAATCAGACGAAAACCAGTCCGACCGAGAGAGTTCTAACTCTCAACGGCACAATCGCCGAGGAAAGCTGGTTTGACGATGATGTAACTCCACAGCTTTTCAAAAGACGAGTTAAAAAGTGGTACGGGTGATATTACCGTATGGATAAATTCACCGGGCGGTGACTGCGTTGCCGCCGCACAGATTTACAATATGCTGATGGACTACAAGGGTAATGTCACAGTCAAGATTGACGGAATTGCCGCAAGTGCGCATCGGTAATCGCAATTGCAGGCACAGAGGTTTTAATGTCGCCCGTTTCAACAATGATGATTCACAACCCAGCTACCGTTGCTATGGACTACCCCAATAATAACACAAAACATGAAAAAGGAAAACACCTGAAATATGAAGATTATGTGGTAATTCAGGTGCGACTGAGTGCTGACCCTCGGTAAACAAAATAGCAGGCGATATAAAGCTGTCGCCTGCTACCGTCCGAAGAGCTATTAAGGATTTGAAAAACGCCGGACTGCTCAACACCACCCAACGCTACCGTGAACAAGGCGGTAAGAGCAGTTTGCTGTTTAGGTTAAATTAATTAAGTGCATGAATTTTAGAATTAAAATTATTTTTGTATCGAATACACCTCAAAGGTATTGAAATCACATTTGAATGTATCCGTTAATTTCAAAATAAAATTATCTTTTATGTAATCGGGCGTCTTGGTTAATTCGTTCTTAACAAACCAAACCGTATTATCAAAATCAATATCATTTACAATATCCTTTTTATTGACACAATCAACATTGTCAAAAGCCGAAAACCACGGTTCGTAATAAGTGCAGATATGCGTGTTTTCGGGATAATAATATGACAAAATTCCGAATGAGCTGTCGCAATATAAAAATGTATCTGTTGAAGAAGCTATTTCATCAAAGCGGTTAAAAAAATTATTCATTGACGGGTTGTATTCAAATATTCCCGTGCCGATAAAACAGGCTACGTTAAGTGCGCAAAGCAATACGCAAATAATATTTTTAACTTTTTCTTTTATATGTTGTGTGCCGAAAGCGACAAGCAGCGCGAAAATTCCCGATATAACAACGCTGTACCTCGCTATGTAAAAGGGGCGAATGAAAATTGTCACAAGCAGACCTATCGCCTGAACGCTTAATACGCAGGTTATCGCAAATATTACAGATAACCTGCGGTTTTCCTTTTTGGCGAGTATCAGCGTCGAAATAACAATCCCCGATGCAAACACAACCACCGGAAGCGGTTCTACTCCTTTTAGCCAGAAGCTACCGGCAGCCGCCTCGGTTTGATATAACAGCGGGATAATCCACGGAGAATATCCCACCGTCATAGCTATATCAGATATTATGATTGCTTTTATCAGCTTTCCGTCTTTTACAAAAGCATAGATATTCACGAAAATGAAAATCACGCCGACCGCAAGCAAAGCGTAAATGTGGTTGTACGCGGCAAACAAAGCGGTGATAACAAATATAACGCAATGCCGCGTCCTGTGATTTTCAAGAAACAGCAAAGCTTCCGTAAAGCAAAGTGTAACAAAAAATATGGACCATTGATACGATCTCTGCTGAACGCTGAAATAAAGCGACATTGGAATCGCGCCGACGGTAAGCATATAGACTGTTGATGCTTTTCTGCCGAAATGTTTTTTGATTACCGTTAAGCCAAGTGAAAGCGTCGCAATATAGCCAAGTACCGAAAAAGCTTTGGTAATCGGTATTGAATAGCCGAAAATCTCACAAAACACCTTTAGCGATATAAAGTAAAGCGGCGGGTGCATATCTGTTTTTAATATTTTGATTATTTCTGAAAAGCTATGCTGAATCAGAGATAAGGTGTATGCCTCGTCAAACCATAAATTGTCGTTAAAAATAAGGCCTATTGAGAACAAAGATAATATCGCCAAAATTATATACGGCAGCTTGCCACGTTGATTTTTAATTCTTTCCGTCACGCTTTTCCCTCCCTGAACATAATATTTAATTTTAGCATTTAAATTATATAAATTCAAGGATTATCTAAATGATTATGTATACGACAATATTTTCAACACAAAGAAATTATATAAATCTGAGTTAACATATTTTCGCGCGTTGTAAAATGAAGTTGAACATTATTAAATAAAATGAGGTCTATAGCGGACCACTGTGTTAGAATTAAGTTACCACACAAAATACACACAGGAAGAGGCAATCGCTATGGACTACCCCAATAATAACACAAAACATGAAAAAGGGAAACACCTGAAATACGAAGATTATGTGGTAATTCAGGTGCGGCTGAGGGATGGCCGGAAGGCAAACAGGATAGCCAAGGAGCTTGGCTGCGCAGCTAACACAGTCCGAAATATTATTCGAAAGGGAATGACGCCGCTGTATAACGGAAAGGTACTGCGCTTTCAAGCACAAACCGCGTGGGCGCAATATGAGACCAACCGGCAGAACAGCGGGCGGAAAATAGATGCCCTGAACAAGCAGAAGTTTCTCCGATATGTAGAGAAGCAGTGTCACGAAGCAGGCTGGTCGATGGATGCCTGTGCAGGGAAAGCCGTAAGGAAAGGAATTTTCCGTCGGGAAGATACGGTCTGCACCAAAACACTGTACAACTACATTGATCTTGGACTAATCAATGTGAAAAACATCGATCTTCCGTTCCGCGTAAGCCGTAAGACAAAGAAAAAACGGATTTGCGAGAACAAGCGAGTTCTGGGACGCAGTATAGAAGAACGGCCGGAAGAAGTGGAAAGCCGTGAGGAATTCGGTCACTGGGAGACGGATCTCGTTATCGGCAACAAGTCCGGCAGAGACAATGTCCTTTTGACGCTGATAGAGCGGAAAACAAGAGATTTGTTTGTGGTGTGCTTACCAGACAAATCTGCAGACTCGGTTCTCTCCGTATTTGAGCGTGTCAAGAAAGAGCTTGGAGACAAATTCGGAAAGGTTTTCCGCACTATAACGACAGACAACGGTTCTGAATTTGCAAGGCTGCCGGAGTTGGAGAATGCCAGTGAAATTAAAATCTACTTTGCTCATCCATACACATCCTGTGAGAAAGGGACGATTGAAAACCACAACGGCTTAATTCGACGTTTTATTCGCAAAGGAAAGTGTATTTCAGATTACAGCAACGAAGATATTCTTCGTGTCGAGATGTGGGCGAACGGTCTTCCGCGTAAGATTCTTGGTTGCCGCACACCGGATGAAGCCTTCGATGATGAAATGGATTTGATCTACGCTGCAGTATGACCCGAGTGGCCGCCGGATTTTCCTCTTCTGGTCGCCTGCGGCTCCCTCCAGAAGAAAATCCGAAAGGTTCTCACCATCTGGCTGGTTCTAACACAAAAAATGCTCAACTTATTATTGCAGTTGGGAAAATTTATCCTTTTTTAAAACACGGTAGCTCTCTGCAGCTACCTTTTACAATCTAAATACAAAAATGTCGAATTCGCTTATATCACAAATCCGACATTTTTCTTTTATTATTTTGGAGAATCATCTAACAGTGTCAGATCATACACTCCAGACTTATTTTTAGTTTACTGATTAAAAAACAACTGTACATCGCCAAAAAACTTGATACCAAATTAAATATTTATTCAAACATATATAGGAAAGACTTAGTTATTGTATATTTGTTAAATACACTCTTTTATCAAAACATATCAAAATCTTTTCTAAATAGTTCTTATCATATTACCAGAATCCAGTTTCACTATTTTCTATAATAATCATATGTTTATTTTGTATTTTGCTAACATCTCCAGATTGGTCTTTTTGCATTTTTCAGCTTCTTCAAGTGCAGCTTTCAATAATTCAGGGTTATTATATACCCTATCCCTCGGAGTCGTATATGATTCTTCGATACACTGCTTTATAAATTCTCTTTCGCTCTCTTTCTCTTTTTGCAAGCATTCCATAAAATCATCATGATTATTTGTAAGTATTAAGACCAGTGAATCGTCAATAAATTTATCACACATTCTAAGAACATTTATTGTATATTCCTTCGCATACTTCACATAAGATGTTAAATCTGTCACCTCAGCAAACACTGGAAGAACTAATTCCTTTGTTATTTCAGCAGACTTCTCTACTACCTCAATCATGTTTTGTTCATTGTACTCAAACCCCATTCCATATTCATAGGTCGGTGAGAACATTTGAAGTTGAAGTCCGGTATAATCAAATGCCCATTTAAAGAGTTTGTCCTCGGTGCAGCCATGTGTCCAATCAGCACATTTAGAAAAATATACCGACATAATACCTGCAGTAATGGTAAACCCTTTATTGCCTTTGAGCCATGCCGGAAACTTTTTTAATCCAATAAAATAGATTAGCTCCTGATTTACCACCTTCACAAATCTTTGCAATTTAGAGCACCATTGATATCCTTGTTCTGTTAGAAATTTACAATATACATCCTTAAAAGCTTTGTTAAGCGTCATAATCGTTCCTTTCAATTATCCAAAAATCAATTTATATGCAACTGTTATCATTGATAATACTTTCATCCAATTCAAATGAAAGTTGTGCTTTTTCAAATTTGCAATCAACATAAAACTCGTATCCATTTCCCAAATAACCCGGTATTTGTTCATTCAAAAAAGGATCATCATTATCCAATTTTGTGGTGCAAAACTTTCTAATTGTTCACCTTCTAGTTGAATATCAATACTTGGGCATAATTTCCCATTATCTGATTTATCACACTTAACATCTAAATCAAATATTCTATCTCCATCCACTATTCCATCATTTAGTGTATCCTGATTATTTGGATCCATAATTATGCATTTAATATATCAATACCAGCCTGCTTTACGAACAAGCCTTTTCTCAGTCCACGCCGGTTTTACTATCCTTTTTTCCCAATGTCCTTTTTCTGGGATAGTTTTAGTGCCTACTTGAATTTCACGCCATTCGTCGTGATAACTGCCGGTATGTCCTGATTTTATTTCATAAATACCGTAGCTATCCTGCCTTACGAAGGTATGCTCTGCTTCATGGTTAAAGTGGTTACATTTTAGGTATTCGGATTAAGGGTTAA
>ULRQ01043570.1_pt1 | contig 17817 bp, 10 predicted proteins | sample 1955491 | NCBI WGS metagenome assembly ULRQ01 (sample SAMEA4835684, study PRJEB28245) | human gut metagenome | biome: gut microbiome; material: fecal sample | place: Denmark | collected 2008 | reverse complement strand
CATTCTATTGTTTTCTTACTTACTGCTTCTCCGGAGCGCTGATCTTGATATGAACCTCTCTCAGCTGCTTCTCGTCTACCTCTGCAGGAGCGCCCATCATAACGTCCTGAGCATTCTTGTTCATCGGGAACGGAATAATCTCGCGAATGCTGTCTTCACCTGCAATCAGCATAACCATACGGTCTACGCCGGGAGCAATCCCTGCGTGCGGCGGTGCGCCGTAGCAAAATGCATTGTACATAGCAGGGAATTTCGCTTTCACATCTTCTTCGCCCAGTCCAACCAGCTCGAACGCTTTTACCATGATCTCAGGATCGTGGTTACGCACCGCACCGGAAGACAACTCAATTCCGTTGCAGACCAGATCGTACTGATATGCCAGAATCTCCAGCGGATCCTGATTCTCCAGCGCTTCTACGCCGCCCTGGGGCATGGAGAAAGGATTGTGGCAAAATTCCAGTTCGCCGGACTCTTCGCCGATTTCGTACATCGGGAAATCAACAACCCAACAGAACTCATAGCATTCTTTTTTCATATAGCCATCGAAGGATGTGCCAACCAGCTTGCGAATAACACCTGCAGTCTTCTGTGCTGCGCCCAGGGTACCTGCACTCAGTGCTACAAAGTCACCATTCTTTAAGCCGAGAGCTTCTATAACAGCGTCCTTCTTTTCCTGCAAGAACTTCGCAATACCGCCAGCCAGCTCACCGTTTTCATCCATCTTAAACCAGTATGCCTTCTGACCGCTGATCACTTCTACTTCTGCGCACATCTTATCGATCTGCTTTCTGGTACCCTTGAAATCAGGCGCTACGACAGCCTTTACCGTTTTGCCTGCAAAGGGTTCAAAGCCGCAGTCTGCCAGAGCTTCTGTCGCATCCTGAACCAGCAGGCTGATTCTCAGATCTGGCTTATCGGAGCCGTATTTCTCCATGGCCTCTCTGTAGGGAATCCGTTTGAAGGGAGCGGTAGAGGCTTCATGATAAATACCATACTTTGCAAAAATCGGAGGAAGAACGTCTTCCAGAACAGCAAAGACATCTTCCTGATTGGCAAATGCCATTTCCATATCCAGCTGATAGAATTCACCCGGAGAACGGTCTGCTCTCGCATCCTCGTCTCTGAAACAGGGAGCAATCTGGAAATAACGGTCAAAGCCAGAAGCCATCAGCAGCTGCTTGAACTGCTGCGGAGCCTGAGGCAGCGCGTAAAACTTACCCGGATGCTTTCTGGCAGGAACCAGATAGTCTCTTGCACCCTCCGGAGAAGAGCAGGTCAGGATCGGCGTTGTAATTTCCATGAAATCATGGGCAACCATTGCGGAACGAAGATCTGCTACAATCTTGCTTCTCAATACGATCTTGGATTTTACCTCCGGATTTCTGAGATCCAAATAACGGTATTTCAGTCTTGTATTTTCATCTGCTTCTTTCGAACGGTTAATCTGGAACGGAAGCTCCTGATACTGGCACTTGCCCAGTACCTTAACGGTTTCGGGAACTACTTCAACATCCCCGGTTGCCAGCTTCGGGTTCTTCGAGCTGCGCTCTCGCACGGTTCCTGTTACTTCAATGGTAGACTCTGTATTGATTGCAGAAAACTGCTCCATCAGATCTTCTGTTTCAACGACGATCTGTGTCGTTCCATAAAAATCTCTCAGGATAACAAATCCGAGATTTTTGCTCACCTTACGGATGTTCTCAAACCATCCGACCAGAGTTACTTTTTCTCCTGCGTTTTCCAGTCTGAGCTGGCCGCAGTTGTGTGTTCTTCCCTGCATCTGTATTCTCACATCTCCTTTTGCGATATCAATCCATATGTAACAAATTATACCACCCTGCAAATAGGCACGTCAATATGCGGTGTTGGAAATTCACGCGCCATTTTATGAGTAAAAAGAGCTGCAAAGCAGTGGAAAGCATTGAAGATGCGATTCATGACAATAGAAGGTTTCAAGTGAACTGTGGAACAGAAAAACCCGTAGAACCGAAGTTCTACGGGCATCTTACGCTTGAGCACAATATTTAAAATTGAATTTCCTATGTTCGAATTACTCGATGATGGAAACTACACGGCCGGAACCAACGGTTCTGCCGCCTTCACGGATAGCGAAGGTAAGACCCTGCTCCATAGCTACGGGATGGATCAGTTCGATGGTCATCTCTACGTTATCACCAGGCATGCACATCTCTGTGCCAGCAGGCAGTTCGCAAACGCCGGTAACGTCAGTTGTACGGAAGTAGAACTGAGGTCTGTAGTTGTTGAAGAAAGGTGTATGACGGCCGCCTTCATCCTTGGTCAGAACGTAAACCTGAGCGGTGAATTTGTGGTGGCAGGTAACAGTGCCGGGTTTTGCCAGAACCTGTCCTCTTTCGATTTCAGTTCTCTGGATACCACGCAGCAGAGCGCCGATGTTATCACCAGCCTGTGCCTCATCCAGCATCTTACGGAACATTTCGATACCGGTTACAACAGTCTTCTTGGTCTCTTCTTTGATACCAACGATTTCTACTTCATCATTCAGATGCAGAACGCCTCTCTCAACACGGCCAGTAGCAACAGTACCACGACCTGTGATGGTGAATACGTCCTCGACAGGCATCAGGAAAGGCTTGTCGGTGTCACGCTTAGGATCCGGAATGTACTCGTCAACAGTGTGCATCAGCTCAAGGATCTTGTCGCCCCACTCGCTGTTAGGATCTTCCAGAGCCTTCAGAGCAGAACCTCTGATGATCGGGCAGTCATGGAAACCGTACTCTTCCAGCTGCTCGGTAACTTCCATCTCAACCAGCTCAAGCAGTTCCTCGTCGTCTACCATATCGCACTTGTTCAGGAAAACAACAATGTAAGGAACGCCTACCTGACGGGACAGCAGGATGTGCTCTTTGGTCTGAGCCATAACACCATCAGTTGCAGCTACAACCAGGATAGCACCATCCATCTGTGCAGCACCGGTGATCATGTTCTTAACGTAGTCAGCATGTCCAGGGCAGTCAACGTGTGCGTAATGTCTCTTCTCGGTCTCGTATTCAACGTGAGCGGTAGAAATGGTGATACCACGTTCTCTTTCTTCGGGAGCCTTATCGATATTATCGAAAGCAACTGTTTCGCCAGTGCCCAGTCTCTCATGAAGAACCTTAGTAATAGCAGCAGTCAGAGTTGTTTTACCATGGTCAACGTGGCCGATGGTACCAATGTTACAATGGGGCTTTGTTCTTTCAAATTTAGCTTTAGCCATTTCTTGTAATCCTCCTTAATTCAGTGAGTTAGTTTTAATTTGAACCAGCTATTATTGATTATATTCGATAATAGCTGGATTTTCAAGTACAATTTCGCGGTGTAAACTTCTTCCTCTGCACAGTTTCTCATGCGGACATGAAACCTGTACCCGGGAAGATACGAGTGAACTGCAACAGCAAATCAGATTATTTTGCTTTTGCTGCCAGTACCTTTTCCTGCACGTTCTTCGGAACCTGTTCGTACTTTTCGAAGAACATGGAGTAGTTGCCACGACCCTGAGTCTTGGAACGCAGGTCTGTGGAGTAACCGAACATTTCAGCAAGCGGTACATAAGCTTTTACCATCTTGCCGCCGCCGATATCGTCCATACCTTCGATACGTCCGCGGCGGGAGTTGATATCTCCGATTACATCACCCATGTATTCTTCAGGCATGGTTACTTCAACCTTCATGATAGGCTCCAGCAGAACCGGATTACCCTTCTGCATAGCTTCCTTGAATGCAAGGGAACCAGCGATGTGGAATGCCATTTCAGAGGAGTCGACTTCATGGTAGGAACCGTCATATACATTTGCATGTACACCCAGAACCGGGAAGCCGCCCAGAATACCAGCCTTTGTAGCCTCTTCGATACCTTCGCCTACAGCAGGGATATATTCCTTCGGGATCGCGCCGCCGACAACGGTGGACTCGAACTTGAAGGTTTCCTCGCCGTTAGGATCCATAGGCTCGAACTTAACTTTACAGTGACCATACTGACCACGACCACCGGACTGCTTCGCATACTTGCTGTCCACATCAACGGCCTTGGTGAAGGTCTCTTTGTAAGCAACCTGAGGAGCACCTACATTAGCCTCTACCTTGAATTCACGCAGCAGACGGTCTACGATGATCTCCAGATGCAGCTCGCCCATGCCGGCGATGATGGTCTGGCCTGTCTCCTGATCGGTATGCTGACGGAAGGTAGGATCTTCTTCTGCAAGCTTTGCAAGAGCAATGCCCATCTTATCCTGACCTGCTTTGGTCTTAGGCTCGATTGCCAGCTCAATAACGGGTTCAGGGAATTCCATGGACTCCAGGATTACCGGATGCTGCTCATCACAGATGGTATCACCGGTTGTAGTAAACTTGAAGCCTACTGCAGCAGCGATATCACCGGAATAAACCTTTTCCAGCTCCATTCTCTTGTTTGCATGCATCTGCAGGATACGTCCAACACGTTCCTTTTTATCTTTTGTTGCATTCAGCACATAAGAACCAGCGTTCATAGTACCGGAATACACACGGAAGTAAGCAAGCTTACCTACGAAGGGGTCTGTCATGATCTTGAATGCCAGAGCAGAAAACGGCTCATCATCAGAAGAATGTCTGACAACCTCGTTGCCTTCCAGATCCACACCTTTAATCGGAGGGATATCAAGAGGAGAAGGCATATACTCTACGATTGCATCCAGAAGCTTCTGTACGCCCTTGTTCTTGTATGCGCTTCCGCAGCATACCGGAACAGCGGTACATTCGCAGGTGCCTTTTCTCAGAGCTGCTTTCAGCTCGTCAACAGAGGGCTCCTCACCTTCCAGATAAGCCATCATCAGATCGTCATCCAGCTCGCAGATCTTCTCTACCATCTCAGAACGATACAGCTCAGCTTCATCCTTCATATCTTCCGGGATATCAACGATAGAAATATCATCGCCCTTATCGTCATTGTAGATGTAGGCTTTCATTTCGAACAGATCGATCAGACCTTTAAAGTCTTCTTCTTTACCGATGGGCAGCTGAACACAGATTGCGTTCTTGCCCAGACGGGTTTTGATCTGCTCTACTGCGCCATAAAAGTTTGCACCCAGGATATCCATCTTATTGATGAATGCCATACGGGGTACATTGTAGGTATCAGCCTGACGCCATACGTTCTCAGACTGAGGTTCTACACCGCCCTTTGCACAGAACACGCCGACAGCGCCGTCCAGTACACGCAGGGAACGCTCAACTTCTACTGTGAAGTCAACGTGTCCAGGGGTATCAATGATATTGATACGACACTCTTCTGCGCCGGGCTTTGCTTTGCAATTTTCCTGCAAGGTCCAGTGACAGGTGGTAGCAGCAGAAGTAATTGTAATACCTCTCTCCTGCTCCTGAGCCATCCAGTCCATGGTTGCAGTACCTTCATGAGTATCACCAATTTTATAGTTAACACCGGTATAATACAGGATACGCTCGGTGGTGGTAGTTTTACCAGCATCGATGTGAGCCATAATACCGATATTTCTGGTTCTCTCTAAGGGATATTCTCTTCCAGCCAAAGGTTTTTCCTCCTAATTGAATCAGCCAGAAGCAACTGCAACGCTCTTCTGCATTACAGATTCGATTAGAATCTGTAATGAGAGAATGCCTTGTTCGCTTCAGCCATCTTATGAACGTCTTCTTTTCTCTTCACGGAAGCACCGGTATTGTTCGATGCATCCAGGATCTCGTTAGCCAGTCTCTCTTCCATGGTCTTCTCGCCTCTTTTGCGGGAGAACATGGTCAGCCAGCGAAGACCAAGAGCCTGACGTCTGTCAGCTCTGACTTCGATCGGCACCTGATAGGTTGCGCCGCCGATACGTCTTGCTTTGACTTCCAGAACAGGCATGATGTTGTTCATTGCCTCTTCAAATACTTCCAGAGCCGGTTTGCCGGCTTTTTCTTCTACTCTTGCAAATGCGCCGTATACAATCTTCTGTGCAACGCCTCTCTTACCATCCAGCATGATGTTATTGATCAGCTTGGTTACAACCTTGTCGTTGTATAAAGGATCTGCTAATACGTCTCTTTTCTGAATATGTCCTTTACGTGGCACGTTTCTTCCCTCCTTAATCATCTCAATTAATTCATCGGTACTCACATGTGTCATCTAATGTGTTCGTGCGGTCTATCTCATCGCGTAAGCGAACTGCAGATTTCTCTGCATAAGAATTCCAACACTTAAAATTAGTTTCCGTTTGTGGTACTTCCAGCTACCGCGGATTATTTCTTAGCGGCTTTAGGTCTCTTAGCGCCGTATTTGGATCTTGCCTGACGTCTGTTTGCAACGCCTGCGGTATCCAGGGTACCTCTGATGATGTGGTATCTGGTACCAGGTAAGTCCTTAACACGTCCGCCTCTGATCAGAACAACGGAGTGCTCCTGCAGATTGTGGCCTTCACCGGGAATGTAGCTGGTTACTTCGATTCCGTTGGAAAGACGTACTCTGGCGATCTTTCTAAGAGCGGAGTTAGGCTTTTTAGGAGTCGCTGTCTTAACAGCTGTGCACACGCCTCTCTTCTGCGGGGAAGAGGTATCGGTTGCCTTCTTGTGAAGGGAGTTGTAACCTCTCTGCAGAGCCGGTGCTGTAGACTTCTTTACAGATGTCTGACGTCCTTTTCTTACTAACTGGTTAAATGTTGGCATTCTGTTTCACCTCCTGCGATTTTTCTCTCTTGCTCTATTCTTGACCGGTTCTCCGGTCTTATTCATACATAGCAAAGGTTTTCTTTCATGCGAAGCTATGCGTAACTATGTCAGGGACAAGCTACACTCAACCTGCGGTTCTATCAGGATAAAACCGCTGTTTTACAGCAATTTTCGCGCATCAAAATAAAATCCTCTCCCAATGCATGCTCTCCTAGTATAAGTGCTTTTAATTGCCGTGTCAAGCGGTTTTTCTACTTTTTTGCGGGATTTTCCGGCAAAGAAACGGCAGGAAAAATCGCTTTCCGGATTTGCTGAAGGGTAAGCACAAACACACCGCCAGACATGCACAAAACAGGCGGATGCTCATTTTGAGGAACATCCGCCTGCTCTGTTTCTTCATTTGTAACAATAGAAGGTTCGCAGAGCGTGCATTCTATTGTGTACGACACCGGCATTTTTGCAAGGCGTACTTTTTATTGTTGAATGGAACACCCGGGTCAGATTACTCCTCGCCGTTTTCTTCTGCTTCGGCTTCCTCGTCCAGTTCTTCGTCGATGTCCTCATCCAGAATCGCTTCCTCTTCGGGAAGTTCTTCATCGGTTACATCTTCGTCAGTGGTTTCTTCCAGCAGCTCGTCATCCTCTTTGGATTTCTTTTCCGCTGCTGTAGCTTCTGCAGCAAGTCTCGCTTCCTCTTCTGCTCTGGCTGCGCGCTCTGCTTCCTCAGCGGCAATCATCGCATCCGTGTTTAACTTGACATTGCGGTAACGTTTCATACCGGTACCGGCAGGAATCAGCTTACCGATAATAACGTTTTCCTTCAGACCGATCAGCGGATCAGCCTTACCCTTGATCGCTGCTTCCGTCAGAACCTTCGTGGTTTCCTGGAAGGATGCAGCAGACAGGAAGGAGTTGGTTGCCAGAGCAGCCTTGGTAATACCGAGCATTACCTGTTTGCCCTCAGCAGGCTTCTTGCCGGCTGCGATCAGCTCTTCGTTTAAGTCCTCGTAATCCAGAACGTCAACCATTGTGCCGGGCAGATATTCGGTATCACCGCTTTCCTCGATGCGGATCTTCTTCAGCATCTGACGAACGATAACTTCGATATGCTTATCACAGATATCTACACCCTGCAGACGGTATACACGCTGTACTTCACGGAGCATGTAATCCTGAACGGCGCGGATGCCCTTGATCTTTAACAGATCGTGCGGGTTTACAGAACCCTCTGTCAGCTCATCGCCGGCCTCTAATTCCTGTCCGTCAACGACCTTGATACGGGAACCGTAAGGGATCAGGTAAGTCTTGCTCTCGCCGGTTTCCTTATTGGTAATGATAATTTCCCGCTTCTTCTTGGTATCCTTGATGACAGCAGTTCCGCCGAACTCTGCGATAATCGCAAGACCCTTCGGCTTTCTTGCCTCGAAAAGCTCCTCGACACGGGGAAGACCCTGTGTGATATCGTCACCAGCGACACCGCCGGAGTGGAAGGTACGCATCGTCAGCTGTGTACCGGGCTCACCGATAGACTGTGCTGCGATAATACCAACTGCTTCACCAACCTGTACCGCTTCGCCGGTCGCCATGTTCGCGCCGTAGCACTTTGCACAGATACCGCTCTTGGAACGACAGGTCAGGATGGTACGGATCTTCACTTCCTCCACAGGCTCGCCCTTCTTATTGACACCTGTTTCCATAATCCGTTTTGCACGGCCGGGTGTGATCATGTGGTTTGCACCGACGATCAGCTCGCCGTCCTTATCATAAATGTCTTCACAGGAATACCGTCCTGTAATTCTGTCTTTTAAGCCTTCGATGGTTTCCTTGCCGTCCATGAACGCTTTTACAGACATGCCCGGAATCTTATCCTTGCCTTCTGCACAATCGATCTCACGGATGATCAGCTCCTGGGATACGTCTACCATTCGACGGGTCAGATAACCGGAGTCCGCAGTACGCAGAGCGGTATCGGACATACCTTTTCGTGCGCCATGGGCAGACATGAAGTATTCCAGTACGTCCAGACCTTCACGGAAGTTGGACTTGATGGGCAGCTCGATCGTACGACCGGTTGTATCCGCCATCAGACCACGCATACCTGCCAGCTGCTTGATCTGCTGGTTGGAACCACGGGCACCGGAATCCGCCATCATGAAGATGTTGTTGTATTTATCCAGACCCTTTAACAGTACGTCGGTCAGCTCTTTATCGGTTTCCTGCCAGGTCTCGACAACGGCACGGTAACGCTCTTCTTCTGTGATCAGACCACGGCGGAAGTTTCTGCCGATCTTATCTACAGTCTTCTGAGCCTCAGCCAGCATCTCTGCCTTCTGTGCAGGCACAGTCATATCGGAAATGGATACGGTCATGGCAGCTCTGGTGGAATACTTGTAACCGATTGCCTTAACGTCATCCAGAACCTCTGCGGTCTTGGAAGCGCCGTGGGTGTTGATTACTTTTTCCAGAATCTGCTTTAACTGCTTCTTACCAACATGGAAGTCAACCTCCAGCTTTAAGAGGTTTTCCGGCTGGGTACGGTCTACATAGCCCAGATCCTGAGGCAGGATCTCGTTGAAGATAAATCTGCCCAGTGTGGATTCTACGAATCCTGTTACGGTCTCGCCCTCTGCGTTGACCTTACTCATGCGGACATGGATGCGGGAATGCAGGGTGCAGGCTTTATTTTCATAAGCCAGAATGGCTTCGTTTACGCTCTTGAAATATTTTCCTTCGCCGACAGAACCGGGACGCTCCTGGGTCAGGTAATAAATACCAAGGACCATATCCTGGGAAGGTACGGCTACCGGTCCGCCATCGGAAGGCTTCAACAGGTTGTTGGGAGACAGCAGCATGAAACGACACTCTGCCTGTGCTTCCTGAGAAAGCGGAAGGTGTACAGCCATCTGGTCACCATCGAAGTCGGCGTTGAACGCGGTACAAACAAGGGGATGCAGCTTGATTGCCTTACCTTCTACAAGGATCGGCTCAAATGCCTGGATACCCAGTCTGTGCAGTGTAGGTGCACGGTTCAGCATAACCGGATGCTCTTTGATGACATCTTCCAGAACGTCCCAAACCTGCGTATCCAGCCGTTCTACCAGCTTCTTCGCATTTTTGATGTTCTGGGAAATGCCTCTGCTTACCAGCTCCTTCATTACGAAAGGCTTGAACAGCTCGATTGCCATTTCCTTCGGAAGACCGCACTGATAAATTTTCAGTTCGGGACCAACGACGATAACGGAACGTCCAGAATAGTCAACACGCTTTCCTAACAGGTTCTGACGGAAACGACCGGATTTACCTTTCAGCATGTCAGACAGAGATTTCAGTGCACGGTTACCGGGGCCGGTTACCGGACGGCCTCTTCTGCCGTTATCGATCAGAGCATCTACCGCTTCCTGAAGCATTCTCTTTTCGTTGCGGACGATGATATCCGGAGCACCCAGCTCCAGCAGTCTCTTCAGACGGTTGTTACGGTTGATGATTCTTCTGTACAGGTCATTTAAGTCAGACGTTGCAAAACGTCCGCCGTCCAGCTGTACCATCGGGCGCAGATCCGGAGGGATTACCGGTACGGCATCCAGAATCATCCACTCAGGGCGGTTGCCGGACTCACGGAACGCTTCTACAACTTCCAGACGCTTGATGATTCTCGCACGCTTCTGTCCGCTTGCATCCACCAGTTCATTTTTCAGCTCAACCGCTTCGGTTTCCAGGTCGATGGCCTGCAGCAGCTCCTTAATGGATTCTGCACCCATGCCGACACGGAAACGGTTGCCCCAGGTTTCTCTTGCATCCTGGTATTCTTTCTCGGAGAGAACCTGCTTGTATTCCAGATTGGTGTCGCCCTTGTCCAGTACGATATAGGAAGCAAAGTAAAGCACCTTCTCCAGAACACGGGGGGACAGATCCAGGATCAGTCCCATCCGGCTCGGAATTCCCTTGAAATACCAGATATGGGAAACCGGCGCTGCCAGTTCAATATGTCCCATACGCTCTCTGCGGACGCTGGACTTGGTTACTTCAACACCACAGCGGTCGCAGACAACGCCTTTATATCTGATCTTTTTATATTTGCCGCAGTGGCACTCCCAGTCCTTGCTGGGTCCGAAAATCCGCTCACAGAACAGACCGTCCCGTTCGGGCTTGAGTGTTCTGTAGTTGATCGTCTCAGGCTTTGTTACCTCGCCTCTGGACCACTCACGAATCTTCTCCGGGGACGCAAGTCCGATCTTGATCGCATCAAACGTCATCGGCTGATAAACTTCGTTTTTTGTTTCAGACATCTTGGCACTCCTTTACATATCTTCGATTCGGCTTACTCTTCGTCAAAAGATTCCTCAAATCCGTCGTCTGCAGCATCTTCGGTGTAATCATCATCTGCGTTCACCAGCTCCTGTTTCTCGGAGTCGAATTCCTGCTTCTGATAACCCATCTTGCCCAGATTTTCTTCTTCTTTGTAGTTGTAGCCCTTGGAATCTCCTTCCATCTCATAGCGGTAATCCGTATCGCTGTAATCGACAGTTTCCATGATCTCAACTTCTGTATTATCCTCCCGCAGCACTCTGACATCCAGGCCGAGGGACTGCAGCTCTTTGAGCAGTACCTTGAAGGATTCCGGAATACCGGGTTCAGGGATGTTGTCGCCCTTGATGATCGCTTCGTAGGTCTTGACACGTCCTACTACGTCATCAGACTTCACAGTCAGGATCTCCTGCAGGGTGTAGGATGCACCGTATGCTTCCAGTGCCCAAACCTCCATCTCACCGAAACGCTGGCCACCGAACTGAGCTTTACCACCCAGAGGCTGCTGTGTTACCAAGGAGTAAGGACCGGTAGAACGTGCATGGATCTTATCGTCTACCAGATGGTGCAGCTTCAGGTAATGCATGTGACCGATGGTTACCATGCTGTCGAATTCTTCGCCGGTACGGCCATCCCGCAGTCTTACCTTACCTTCCTTAGAGATCGGAACGCCCTTCCAGAGCTTTCTGTGATCGCGGTTTTCATACAGATAATCCAGAACCTCAGGAAGCAGCTCTTCGCCATGCTTCTCTTTGAATTCATCCCATTCCAGGTTTACATAATCGTTTGCCAGTTCCAGGGTATCCTGAATATCTTTTTCGTTTGCGCCGTTGAAGATCGGGGTTGCTACGTTAAAGCCGAGGGCTTTTGCAGCCAGAGAGAGGTGAATCTCAAGGACCTGACCGATATTCATACGGGAAGGTACGCCCAGAGGATTCAGTACGATGTCCAGCGGACGACCGTTGGGCAGGTACGGCATATCTTCTACAGGCAGTACACGGGAAACGACACCCTTATTACCATGACGGCCTGCCATCTTATCGCCGACAGAGATCTTTCTCTTCTGTGCGATATAGATACGAACCGCCTGATTTACACCGGGAGACAGCTCATCGCCATTCTCTCTTGTAAATACTTTGGCATCTACAATAATACCATATTCACCGTGAGGTACCTTCAGAGAGGTATCACGCACCTCACGCGCTTTTTCACCGAAGATCGCACGCAGCAGGCGCTCCTCAGCTGTCAGCTCGGTTTCTCCCTTGGGAGTTACCTTGCCGACCAGAATATCTCCGGCACGAACCTCAGCGCCGACACGGATAATACCTCTGTCATCCAGATCCTTGAGTGCTTCGTCGCCGACACCGGGAACATCTCTTGTAATTTCTTCCGGTCCGAGCTTCGTATCACGGGCTTCTGCTTCATATTCTTCAATATGGATGGAGGTATAAACATCATCCATAACCAGACGTTCACTCAACAGTACGGCATCCTCGTAGTTATAACCTTCCCAGGTCATGAAACCGATCAGCGGGTTCTTACCAAGGGCAAGCTCGCCTTCGGATGTAGAAGGACCGTCTGCAATTACCTGTCCTGCTTCAACGTGGTTGCCTTTAAATACGATCGGTCTCTGGTTGTAGCAGTTGGACTGGTTACTTCTGGAGAACTTGGTCAGGTGGTATTCGATCTTCTCGCCGTCATCTGCCGTCATACGGATCAGATTGGAGCATACATAATCGATGGTACCGGACTTCTTTGCAACAACGCAGACACCGGAGTCAACGGCTGCCTTTACTTCGATACCGGTTCCGACTACGGGAGCCTCGGTTGTCAGAAGCGGCACTGCCTGACGCTGCATGTTGGAACCCATCAGCGCACGGTTCGCGTCGTCGTTCTGCAGGAACGGAATCAGTGCAGTCGCGACGGAGAATACCATCTGAGGGGATACGTCCATGTACTCGAAAACTGTCTTCGGATATTCGGATGTTTCATCCAGATAACGACCGGATACGTTGGCATTTACGAAATGTCCTTCCTCGTCCAATTCGGAGTTTGCCTGCGCTACATGGTAGTTATCTTCTTCATCCGCTGTCATATATACAACTTCATTGGTTACGCGCGGGTTTCCCGGATCGGTTTTGTCGATCTTACGGTAAGGCGCTTCAATAAAGCCATATTCGTTGATCTTTGCATAGCTTGCCAGGGAGTTGATCAGACCGATGTTAGGACCTTCTGGTGTCTCGATCGGGCACATTCTTCCGTAATGGGAGTAGTGTACGTCTCGAACCTCGAATCCGGCACGGTCACGGGACAGACCGCCAGGTCCCAGTGCGGACAAACGACGCTTGTGCGTCAGCTCGCCCAGCGGGTTGTTCTGATCCATGAACTGAGACAGCTGGGAAGATCCGAAGAATTCCTTAACTGCAGCCTGTACGGGCTTGATGTTGATCAGAACCTGAGGAGAGATCTCCTCTGCATCATGGGTGGTCATACGCTCACGGACAACTCTTTCCAGTCTGGAAAGACCGATTCTGTACTGGTTCTGCAGCAGTTCGCCGACCGCACGGATACGACGGTTGCCCAGATGGTCGATATCGTCTTCGTTACCGATGCCGTACTCCAGATGCATGTTATAGTTAATGGAAGCTAAAATATCTTCCTTGGTGATATGCTTCGGAATCAGCTCGTGCACATTCTTGCGAATTGCTTCTGCAAGCGCTTCAGGATCCTGAGAATACTCTTCCAGAATCTGTGCCAGTACCGGATAGTAAACCAGCTCTGTCACGCCCAGCTCCTTGGGCTCACAGTCTACATAGTGGGTCAGCTCAACCATCATGCTGGAAAGCACTTTGACTTTTCTTTCCTCGGTCTGGATGTACACATAAGGAACTGCGCTGTTCTGAATCAGGTCAGCCAGTTCTGCTGTTACCTTGGTGCCTGCTGTTGCCAGAATTTCACCGGTTGTGGTATCCACAACATCCTCAGCCAGTTCGTGGCCGCGGATACGGTTGCGCAGCAGCAGCTTCTTATTGAATTTATAACGTCCTACTTTCGCCAGATCATATCTTCTGGGATCGAAGAACATCGCGTTAATCAGGCTTTCTGCGCTCTCTACGCTCAGAGGCTCACCCGGACGGATTTTCTTGTATAACTCTAACAGACCCTCCTGATAGTTCTCAGAAGTGTCTTTCGCAAAGCTGGCTTCAATCTTGGGTTCATCGCCGAACACTTCGCGAATCTCGTCATTGGTGCCAAGACCCAGGGCACGCAGCAGTACGGTGATCGGTACCTTACGGGTACGGTCCACACGAACGTAAAATACGTCGTTGGAATCAGTCTCATACTCCAGCCATGCGCCACGGTTCGGGATTACTGTACAGGAATACAGCTTTTTACCAATCTTATCATGACCGATGCCGTAATAGATGCCGGGGGAACGCACCAACTGGCTGACAATTACACGCTCCGCTCCGTTGATAACGAACGTGCCGGTCTCGGTCATCAACGGTAAATCGCCCATAAAGATCTCGTGTTCACTGATTTCTTCTTTTTCCTTATTATACAGACGTACCTTCACCTTGAGAGGAGCTGCATATGTTGCATCTCTTTCCTTGCACTTCTCAATAGAATACTTCACGTCTTCTTCACACAGCTCGAAGTCTACAAATTCCAGACTCAGATGTCCGCTGTAATCGGAAATCGGAGAAATATCATCAAACACCTCTTTTAAACCTTCATCAAGGAACCACTTATAGGAATTCTTCTGAATTTCTATAAGGTTGGGCATTTCCAATACTTCTTTCCGTCGTGCATAACTCATACGCATGTTCTTGCCGGTGGCAATTGGACGTATTCTGTTTTTTTCCATTGACACTTCACCCCGTTCTTATCATTGATTTCTTGAAACTATTACTTTTCGGTATCTAAGCAAGTAAATCCATTGCATAAAAAATGGCATACTCTAACACAATAGTGCACACTACAATCTAACACAATCCATTCTGTCTGTCAACTGATATTTTTAAAAAATTGCGAAAAGGAAAGGCGTCCGCATTCGCGAACGCCTTTGTGGTAAGATATGGTCTCAATTATTTCAGAGTAACCTTAGCGCCTTCAGCATCCAGCTTCTTCTGGATATCTTCAGCTTCTTCCTTGGAAACGCCTTCCTTCAGAACCTTAGGAGCGCCGTCTACAACTTCCTTAGCTTCCTTCAGGCCCAGACCGGTAACTTCACGAACAACCTTGATAACCTTAACCTTGTTAGGGCCAACCTCGGTCAGTTCTACGTCGAACTCGGTCTTTTCTTCAGCTGCTGCTGCTTCGCCGCCTGCTGCTGCTACAACAACGCCTGCTGCTGCGGATACGCCGAACTCCTCTTCGCAAGCCTTTACCAGATCGTTTAACTCTAATACGGTCATCTCTTTGATTGCTTCAATAAATTCCTGAGCGGATAATTTTGCCATTTTAATTTACCTCCGTTTTAAATTATTGTTTTGTCAGCCGCATCTGCGGCTCAGTTTCTTTTTCGGAAAAAAGATTATTCTGCAGCGGGTGCTTCTTCTGCAGGTGCTGCTTCGCAGTTTGCTGCGCCGCCTTTCTCTGCGATCTGATTCAGAACGCGAGCCATGTTGGTGATAGGGGACTGCATGCTGCCCAGCAATCTGGAAATAAGAGCTTCTCTTCCAGGGATCTTAGCGATCTCCATGATTCCTGCTGCATCGTATGCATTGCCTTCTACAACGCCGCCCTTGATCTCCAGCTTTTCAGCTGTCTTAGCGAAATTAGCCAGCTCTCTTGCAGGAGCAGTTGCGTCGGTAGTAGAGATTGCGATTGCGCTGGGGCCTTCCAGATACGGAGCCAGTGCCTCGAAATCTGTTCCCTTGAACGCAAAGTTCATCATTGTGTTTTTGTACACCTTGTAAGTAACACCAGCTGCACGAAGCTGCTTACGAAGTGCGGTATCCTGATCAACGGTCAGACCACGGTAGTCTACCAGAACAACAGACTGCGCATCTTTCACTGCTTCAGCGATCTCTGCTACTACAGGTGCTTTCAGTTCAACTTTTGCCATTTTCTTACCTCCTTTTAGATTCTTCTGCCGAATAAAAGAAGTTGTTCGTACAAAAAAACCTCTCTATCCAAAGACAGAGAGGGAAATTCATCGCATTTCTTTCACTCCTCGGCAGGCGTTTCTTCTTACACCGGTTATCCGGTACCTGCTGTCTTCGGCACGGTCTCAACGACCTTGTTTACATTAGCATAACAGGAAGGGGTTGTCAAGGAGTTTTTCTATTTTTTTATTACAGTTCACTCGTACCTTCTTGTAAGCAGATTTCACGCTTGCATGAAAATCTGCTTACAAGAAGGTACGAAGGGAGCGCCATTTTATGAGCAAAAATGAGCTGCGAAGCAGCGGAGAGCGTCGAAGACGCGCTTTTGCGAATGGCGCGGGTGAACTGTAACCTCGTGGAGCGAGGCAGCAGATTTCATGCTCGCATGGAAATCTGCTTACAAGAAGGTACAAAGGGAGCGCCATTTTATGAGCAAAAATGAGCTGCGAAGCAGCGGAGAGTGTCGAAGACGCGCTTTTGCGAATGGCGCGGGTGAACTGTAACCTCCCGGAGACTTTCCGCGGTAAACTACTGTTTCACCGCATGTTCTTCGGCATCCACCCGTGGCTCCAGCAGCGGCACAGGTCCCAGCTGTCCAGGCTCGTTGTGTACATCGGTTCCTGTCTGTCGCGGTAGAGCTGGTAATTCCAGTAAAACGAGCCTGCTGCGTTGCAGTCGTCCCAGGTTTTTAACTGCATCCGCGCAACCCTCCGGTAGACCTTTTTACGCCATGCTTCGTCTTTTTCATAGGAAGATTTCCCATAGCGATCCGCCACGCGGTTACACAGGCACCACTCCCCCACCAGCACCGGTGTATAGCGTCCCGCCCGTCGAATCTGGCGTTCGTAAAAGCGTAAAAGAAGCTGATACGGCAGCAGATTATGGAAATGCAGAAAGCTGTCCAGCACCCACAGATAAACGTGAACATCCAACATGACATTTTTCATACCGTTTTTTACAAAAAAATCTTTCCAGCGGCTCAGCCGGAACCCGTCATGAAACACGATCAGCTTCTCCGGAGCCATGACCGCCCGAAGCGTTTCATAGGCTTCTTTATAGAAGGTTTTCAGGAAACGCATGGGCACATGGCTGCTGCCGATCGCTTCTCCCTGATCGAGCGCCTGCTTCCGGCTCGGTGCAAACAGATAGACCCGAAAGCTGATGGGCTCGTTAAGCACTTCGATGCCAAGCAACCCTTTCCGATGCCCGTAACGCTTTCCCAGCCGTTCTAACACATATAATACATAAGCGACCTCTTTCTGATTCCGGTGCCATTTGCAGACGCCTGTGATGCCGCCGTTGTCATAGCTGTTCTGTCCGCCCGGCACGGTATGCAGATCGATCAGCACCTTTAACCCATACTTTTCCGCATAGTCCATCGCCTGATCGACATATTCGATGCAGCCGGAATATGGTTTTCTGTCTCCGAACACGAAATATGGAACCGGCAGGCGCACCGCGTTAATGCCATGCGCAGCGATTTTTGCAAAATCCGCTTCTTCGATATAGGTATCCCTGTGTTTTTTCATCAGCGGACGCAGCTTTTTTGCCGGAACCTTGCGGTTTAGCCAGACCTCGTCCTCCGCGCAGTTTTCCTCGAACAAAAACGGCTGCATCCATTTTTCCAGAACAAGCCAATTGCCAAGATTTACGCCAACGATTTTTTTCCGTTCCTCTGACATAGCTCTGCCCCCTGCGTCAGTTCTGACAGAAAATCTGCTCCTCCGTAA
>ULRQ01053175.1_pt1 | contig 18330 bp, 15 predicted proteins | sample 1955491 | NCBI WGS metagenome assembly ULRQ01 (sample SAMEA4835684, study PRJEB28245) | human gut metagenome | biome: gut microbiome; material: fecal sample | place: Denmark | collected 2008 | reverse complement strand
GAGGTCGGCTACTCAACTAATGGGTAGTCTCCTACTCGATTAACTAATTATGCATTTAATATATCAATACCAGCCTGCTTCACGAACAAGCCTTTTTTCAGTCCAAGCCGGCTTTACAACCTTCTTCTCCCGATGTCCTTTTTCTGGGATAGTTTTAGTGCCTACTTGAATATCACGCCATTCGTTGTGGTAATTTCCACCTTCGCCTGCTTTAGTGTGTGCAATAAGGTGTTGTTTTCTATACTCAGCATTTGTAATGTCAGCTCCGCATACATTGCAAATAGTAACATCGTGTGTTTCATAAACAGGCTCTTCTTTTGTAGTTGCCGGCTGGTCTACAACCCATACCTTTTCAGTTTCGGCAGGGTGGTTAATAACCTTGTACTCAGCTTCGTGCCAAGTCTTGCCGGCGTGTGGGTTTGCCTGTGAGCTGCTTGAATTGTTGCTCTTGCCGTTGCTCTTGCCTGTGCTGCCGGAATTATTATTTTTACTTGAGCCGTTGTTGCCGGAGCTGCTGTTCTGATTAGGTGCAGAGCTGTTGCTGCCGGAGTTGCTTCCTGTACTGCCGCCGGTTGTTGTAGTGGTGTAATAATAGGTTATTTCACCGCCGTTGCCGGAGCTGTTGTTATTGCTCTTATTTTCGTTATTTTTCTTGTCAGACTTTGAGGAGCTGTTTTTCTTGTCCTTATCTGACTTAGAGCTGCTGCTTTTCTTGTCCTTATCTGACTTAGAGCTTTTGCTTTTCTTGTCCTTATCTGACTTAGAAGAACCGGAACCAGTTCCGTTTTTTTTCTCTGTTGCCTTTTCGGTGCCTTTTTCCGTAGCCTTGGTGCTGCTTTCCGTAGTCCTTTCGTTAAAGACGGTTTGCTGTACACCACTTGAGCCTGCCGATGAGCTGCTTGACGAAGCTGCATTATCGTTGCCACAAGCTGCGGCTGCGGCTGTCATAGTAATTAAACACATTGCTATAAGTATCTTTTTAATTGTTTTTTTCATAACGCATACCTCTCTTTTCTAAAATTGTTATTTTGAATAAGCTTTTCTACACCTTAATTATAACAGGTACAAATGGCGTTTTTTTGCAAATTTCTTGTAATTTGACTTTTTTATAAATTTTTATTCATACGCTAGGATGTTCGCAGCCACCTGCATTCATAATATATCCATTGCAGTAAAATTCTGTATTTACTAAATTAAGAATATTATATTTCAATAAGATACCATTGTCAATATTTCATAGTAACCCTTCGTTGATTTCATAGTAACCTTTACTAATGCTTTCAAAAAGCACTATACCAAACTTTGATTTATTTTTTACCTAAAAATGGGTCACATCTATTTACAACGCAGAAGGAGTAACGATAGTATATTTGGCTTCTATTGAAATAATCACATTTCCGTGATACAATATGCGAAAAATGGAGGTACAATATGGCAGTCAGTTATAAAAGACTTTTACACTTAATGATTGAACGAGATATTTCCAACGCACAGCTTATGCGTGAGGCTAACATATCCTCAAATATAATGATGAAAATAAAAAAAGGACAATATATGGCACTTGATAAAGTAGAAAGTATTTGTAAAGCTCTTGATTGTACGCCAAATGATATTTTAGAGTTTACATCTGAAACAAAAGATTCAAGACCTAAAGGATACGCAAAGTAATTACTTGTCAGAATAACCGGTTATTGAATAAAAACGAAAAGGGATGATAAGAATATGACTCAATACACAGAATTACTCAATATCAAGGCTGAAACGCTGTCAATGGACGATGACGGCTATGAAGAAAATCTGGTTGAAGTAGCTACTCTGTTTCGTGGGTTTGATGAGGCGCTAACATCATTTATGGAGGAGTATGGATACAAAGGTGATTTAGCTGATGCATCTGCAAAGGCACAGTTTCTTCGTGAAAAGTTCAAGACAGCTAATGTGAAACCACCCCGTGATTTCAAGGAGTGGTTTGAACCGAACAAGAAAATTGCTCGCAAGACGGCTTTTCAAATCTGTTTTGCGTTCAACTTGGGCGTTGATGAGACTAACAATTTTTTTAGATGTGTTCAGTTTGAACGTGGTTTTGATTGCCACACCATAAGCGAGGCTGTTTATTACTTTTGCATGAGAAACGGTCTTTCATATACTGAGGCACAAGAGATTATTGACCGTATTCCTGTGCCTAAAAAGGTAAAAACCATTTCCAACCGTGAGGTTCTTTATACCGGAACCATCATTGAATACATAAATGGCATTGACGATAAAGAAAAGTTGATACAGTACATCATAGATAATATAAACGATTTCCAGTACAACAATACTACTGCTATCAAATACATCCAAGAGCTTTGGTCTGAGATTTCCAAGACAGACGGATTGGCTGCACAAGAGGGCACGATTATAGATAGAACCTATAATCGGTTTGAAGACAGACATAGAAAAGGTGTAACAGACACTCGTTCTACAGAAGTTATTACCGAAGAAATCCGTCAACAGGAGCAAGAGGTCAAGCCAGACGATTGTGTAGTTGCCGGTTCGGATGCCTCAACCTGGATTATCTTCTCTCAGATAATCGGTCTGACAAACTACCAAGAAAGAGAATATGCCACCAAGTATGACCGCTCTCTGTCTTCGGTTTTATCCGAAAACAAGCTAATGCCGTTAAAGGCGGCTTACTGTTTTCCGAGCAGACAAAACATTGACAAACTCATTCGTGGAGATTTAGTCGGCGATGATGAAATCATTCGGAAGATGTTGATTTTCCTTGTTTTCTATACTCATTGGGCAAAGCTCATCATCAGCAAAAACGATGCTTTCTATTCGGCAAAGTTCTCTGATGCTGAAAGATGTCTGGACACGATAAATGCTCGTCTTTTGGATGCAGGCTATCCGGAATTATATGTCGGAAATCCTTATGATTGGCTCTTTAAGTGGGCGTTGAACGACGAGAATCCCCTTATCGCTTTCAGACACTATATGGGCGAGATTTTTGCCATAAAGGGAGAAAATACCGAGGATTGATTTTGCATTGGCAAAACCAAACTCTGAAAACCATACGCTATAATCAAGTCACAACGACGAAAAGGTGGTGAACTTATGGACCATAGAATTGCTTTGAAATCGAATACTCCACTTCGCTTATGCAACGATAGAGGCGAAGCAATTCATTGTGTCATCGAAAGCGAAATAGGTCGTGGTGGCTCTTGCATTGTGTATGAAGCAGCTCGTATAACTGATACCGGCGATAAAACGCTGTACAGAGTAAAGGAGTTTTATCCTTATAAGCTTAATATCTCTCGTGACGAAAACAACGGTCTGACCCCATCGGCTAATGATGCCGAGGTCTTTGCTCAAAAACAGGAGCAGCTCCGTTCTGACTTCTCACGTACAAATCAGTTGTTTTATTCTGATACCAATTATTCCTCGATGGCAAATCAGCTTGATGTTTTCAGACAGAATGGTACTTCCTACGTTCTGTCAGCTTATTCTTCCAAGAAAACATTGGCAACATATAAACCGGAAAGCCTAAAAGAGTGTATCACACTCGTTAAGAAAGTAGCTTATGTCCTGGGTAACATTCATAAGCAGGGGTATCTCTACCTGGATACCAAACCCGACAATGTGCTTGTTGTTGACGGATACCAAAAACAGATTCAGCTCTTTGATTTCGATTCGCTTCTTTCCATTCAAGAAGTCAGAAAAGCAAGTAAACTGAGCTGTAGTGATGTTCGACTCTCTTACTCTAAGGGATTTGCTCCAATTGAATTGCAAACCTCAAAAATCAAACATCTGGGTGCTCACACGGATGTTTACGGCGTGGGTGCATTACTGTTCTATCTCTTGTTCGGCCACACACCTACTGCACCCGATTGCGAGACGGATGCTGTGTTTGATTTTACCAAAATCCAATATGATTATCGCAAGTGTGATGATAGACTTTTCGGCTCCTTATCTGATTTTTTCCATAATGCTTTGGCTGTTTATTACGCAGACAGATATCAAAGTATGCAGGAGGTCTCGGAGCAGTTGCAGGAAATCGAAAAGTATGCCGATCTTGTGATACCGAGAATCTATTCCACTCAAATTGCAAAGTCTAAGATTTTCTATGGGCGTGAGCGTGAGTTTGGAGAATTGGATAGGCTCTTGGCAAACCCCGATTATAACTGCCTGTTTCTCACCGGTATGGGTGGTATCGGTAAAAGTGCGTTTATCAGAGAATACCTGACACACCGCCGAGGAAAGTTTGATACGGTTTTGTATGTCCATTACAAAGGCAGTATTGAGGCAACCATATCCAATGACAGCAACATTGAAATAAATACATTAAGACAAGACGAAGAACCCAAGAACGGCACAAGATACTTTGACAAGAAGCTCCGGAAGATTCGTGAACTTGTAAGAGGAACTTCATCTGTTTTAGTAATTGACGACTTTACCGGCGAGTTCGATGATGATTTGATGGAACTTCTTAAAACAGAGCTAAAGATTATCCTTTTGAGCCGGAAAGCTCCCTTTTATCAGAGCTGTCAAGAAATGAAGCTCTCTGCAGTTTCGGATTTGAATGCACTTCGCTGTATCTTTGAAGACAACCTTGGTCGTTCTATTGAGGATAATGAGCAAGATGGCTTTGAGCAGATTTTGAAGCGTGTCGAGGGACACACTCTTGTTCTTGAACTGATTGCCAAGCAGATTGCCAATAGTCACATCACTATTTCGAGTGCAGCATCTTTAACAGATGAGCACGGTTTTTCTGCTATTGCACCGGAAAAGGTTGATTACGAAAAAGATAGCAAGCAGACCAGCGATACAATCGGAAATATCATAGACGCTCTCTTTGAGGCGAATATGCTTTCAGCAGAAAAGAAAGTCTTGATGAAGGTTTCCTCTTTGCTCAGTGACGACGGAATAGACATCAATTATTTTCAGCAGATTATGCAGCTCGTATCCAAGGATGATTTGAATGAACTTATTAAGGACGGTTGGCTAACAATTTCCGGCGATACGTTTTCTATGCATAATGTAATCCGGGAAGCTGTACATCGTTGGGAATGGACACCGGAATATATCAATGCTGCAGAGCAGTTCTTGACATACTTCTATGTGGAAATCTGTTTGGAATCCACAAAAAACAACTATCCGAAGAAACTGCGAAAATATATAACTGCCGCCGATGCAGAACTGCCACCGGAGCTGAAAGACAAATGGATATTCCAGAAGTTGATTGCTTATCGTGACCGCAGCATGAAGAAAATCGACAAATGGCGTAAAAAGAAGTTCAATGAACAGGGACTTGTCGGTAAGGTAAATCGTGAACGATACGCTCGTATCAAAGATGAATCTCCTGCAGATATCGAAAAGTTGACGAAATTGCTTTTCCAGGCAGAAAGTATTATTAAGCAATGCCAGCGTGAGGAAGTAATTTGTGATACAGACTTATTTATAAACTTGCAGCTTACTGTATTGCTCAATATGCCACAATATAGAGAGGATTTTATCTTCTCAGAAACAAGTAACCTTCTTGCTGACAATGCTAAAGCAATAGACTTTAGCGACTATACAAACTGCATTCGTGACATAAGACAAGATGCGGTCGTGATTATGCAAATCTATGAACTGGTATTTTCAATTTATGCTGCCCACGGTGATAAAAAAGCTATGAAGGACTGCCTTGAAAGTGCAGACAAAGCAGCAAGGCATTTCCGGAAGCAAGAGGCTTATGCCATTTACTATAATATGGTTTCCGATTATTATGACATTCTTCTTGATGGTTTTTACGATACAGAAGACCCCTATGAAGAATTTTTGCTAAATAAAATGCTTGATGCTATTGAGAAAACACTTCATTACTCAAAGCGAGGTCTTTCTCACGACGGCAGTCACCTATATGCAAAAAATATTCTGGCTAAGGCTACAATTTTAATGCGAAGTGGTCGAGGTACAGAAAAAGAAATCAATGACCTCATTGATACAGCAAAGAAAATAATCATAGAAAACACTTCGCAATATGCCGATGTTCGTCTGCAATACTATTTGGTTTGTGCCTGGTATTTTGCTTTGGTACATGATAGTGCGAAGTCCACGGATGTGTTCGTTAAGGATGCACGGGAACTGTCGGACATCATCATTCCAACAGACTTGCAGAAAATTGAGGATGTCATTATCCCGTGTGCAAATATTTTCTTTGAGTTGGGCTGTCATGACAGAGCTATGTCTCTACTCTATGAAGGAACACGCCTCTGTGCTAAACACGTAAATACAGATTCATACGCTCGCATAAGGCAAGAGCTATGCGACCATCTTTTGGAGGTTGGAATTGAGGCACAACAGTTTGATTTGTGCCGGAAGACAATCGAACGCATAGAGGCTGAGGACAAAGAAATAGTTGACCCAAAAAACAGGGTTGTCATTCCAGCCGAAGTTCGCAGTATAATATTAGACAAAACAACCTAATACTTCTCAAAACACGAGAGCTTGGACTATTACCGTCCAGGCTCTTTTGTTTGCATTGGCAAAACCAAATACAAAAAATCGGGTGCTATTCTTTTATCGTAGCAAGGAGATAGCCGGCGATAATCTCCCTCCGAAAACTAACCTGCTCTCGCAAAACCATATATGAAAAAGCATGTGCTAAACTTTAGTCAGTTCAAAAGAAAGAAGGAGAACTCAAATGAATACTAACAGAATGAGCCGGATTATCGAAAGCCTTAACGGGCTGGGAACCAAGCAGAACACCATGTACACCAATCAGGAAATCATAGACCGTATTAAGTCCTACGGCAAAAGCGGTAACATCTTGACCGAGGAACAGGTCACAAAAATCGCTGATAAAATCCTTGCCAATCACAAGGAACAGCGTGCTCTTTGCAGCGTGAAGTGCGAGGAAATTATCGCTGACTACGCAAAGCTGATGGTTCAGATTGAGGCAGCATCCAACAGAACGGTTGAAGACATCTCCGACACCGAGGCTCCGGTGCTGGAGGAGGTATTCGAGGCGGTATTAGAAAAATGATTGGAGGTTAATATTATGGCGAAACGTTCATCAGCACACATTAAGGCACAAAGAGCAGGCCGAGCAAGAGATTATGAAACTTGTCAGGCTTGCGGCTCAAGGCAGAAAGTCCAAGGACATCATATATTTGACCATCAGTTTTCAGGAGCAGCAACAGCAGAAAATATTGTATCGCTCTGTCACGACTGTCACAAGAAGGTTCATAGCGGTAAATTGGATATCTGTAAATTTTAACAAGAACGGAGGTGGAAAAAATGGCAAAATTCAAGGTATTATTTGACGGAGAGTATAAGGATGAAGTTTTTGATACAGAAGAAGATGCAGAAGAATATGCTTTGTACTTATGCTCATGCACCCGTGAAGGTGCGGAAATTCTACATATGTCTAATCCCGGTGATTATGACTATGACGAGGATAATTTTGAAGACCCGGACTACGAAATTGTAGAAATTGACGAGGATTAACAAATACTTTTAGGAGGTCAAGATTATGAATAAGAAAGTAAAGATATTTACCATTTTAGCTGTTGTTCTTAGTATAGCAGCATGCTTTGCCGGGTGCGGCAGTAGCAAGACAACCAATAATCCCGGTGGCAGTAGCGAGACAACCAATAGTCCCGGTGGCAGTAGCGAGACAACCAATAATCCCGGCGGCAGTAGCGAGACAACCAATAATCCCGGCGGCAGTACCGCCAAGGAAAAGATTAACATAGAGGATATTTCTTGGAAGGTTGATGAAAGTGTTGTTGATGGTGACCGTTATGTTCTCCTTAACTACACGAACAATACGCAGTATACGATAACTAACTTTGAACTTACCTTCAAAGAAAAGATAAGTGTTACCGAAGAAGAAAAAGCAAACTTCTATTCGGATATTCAAGAAAAATTTGAAGCAAGCGATGAAGAAATGGAAGACATCAAGAGCCGGCCAATTTCAATGCACGCCGAAGCGGATAAAGTTGTTAATCCGAGCGAATCTGCTTCAAATATAAACTGTTATTATTATGACGGCTCCTTTTATCTGAAAGACATTAACCACTATAACTTAGTTGAGCCTGATATTGCTACCATTAAGTATATCGATGAGGATAAAATTTTTACCGTATATTATGATTACGGTTCAAAAAAGTATTCTGCCGAAGCAGAAACAGAGATAGCATATCAATGGTCACAAACAGACCTCGGTAGCAAAATTCCGAAGCCGGATGTCAAGGTGGTAGAAAGCGGCAGAGACGATGAAATTATCTTTATGTTTGATGCATACGGCTTATCATTGGAGCAGTTTAATGCTTATGTCGAGGAATGCAAAGGACTTGGATATACGGTTGATCCGGGAAGTTTTGAAGGATTCTATTCAGCCGATAACACAGAAGGCTATAATGTCTATTTATATTACAATAAAAAAGACTATTCAATGAGTGGCACTATCAGTGCTCCTGAAACAAAAAGCGAATAATCTAAAATAAGTGAATATATGAAATCGGGGAGATGATGCAAAATAATCATCTCCCCGGTTGATATAAGTCACCTTACAAATATTATGTCCTGATTTATGATTTCCATAGCAGAATTGCGAATAGCATTCATTTTTCGTGTCCAAGCCATTTGGTCAGCTGCCTTTAATCGTTCGTTAGTAGAGATACCGGCAAATCGAAGAATAAGTGATTTTATGAGATATCTAAAAGGCAAAAGTACGATGATAATATTTGAAGTGCAAATATGGATACAGACATTTTTGGTGTAGAGGATATTATGTCAGTACCGTAGGTGGAAATAAAAATGGTATGGCAAAGTATATCAGAAAGCAAGAGCAGGAAGATATGATATACGATCGGTTGTAATTCAAAGAATGGGAAGATTCATTTAAGAAGTAAGAGTAAAAAATAAAAGCAGAAGCCAATGCGGTAGGTAGCTTTAGCTTCTGCGATACCTCTTTAGAGGTGTGCTGGTAAAGTGCCCTTTTAGGGCTGTTATAAAACCACCGGCTTTGCCGGTGTGATATTTATTTTGATTTTTTCTTGCTTTTCCCTTATAAATCCGCAATAATCATTGCTTTTAAGTATATATAATGATATAATTATTATGTAAAATTGTAATTTTCCCAAGTAATCAAATATAATTACAAATATGGACTTTAATGGGGGCACTTATGGGACTGTTTTCTAAACTCTTTAAAAAAAATACAAGTGTAGAAGTAACGCCAGAAACCTTTACTACAAGCAATCCCGAATGTCTTAGGCTTTTTGAACTGAAAAAATATATGGATATACTGTTATCACAAAATCAATATATCCCTAAAAGTAAATATAGAAGCAAACTTCTTGAAGATAAGAAAACGATTGAGTATTTCGCTGTGCTTGATAATAGTGGCATGCTTAAATCTTTTTGTAAAAGCAATAAAATAGATATATCAGCTGTTGAATCAACACTTAATTGTTATAGAAATTTTGAAGAAACAGTAAATGCGCATAATGAAGAATATATTCAGGGTGCGATGAAGACTGAAAAAACATTTCTGGACAATATTTTGCGTAACGTTGACCCTAAGATAAAATTAGACGATGATCAGCGCCGTGTTATACTAACTGATGAAGATTATTGTCTTGTTATTGCAGGTGCAGGTGCGGGTAAAACAACAACAGTCGCAGCGAAAGTTAAGTATTTAGTTGAGAAGAAGAATATTGATCCTTCTCAAATACTTGTTGTTTCATTTACCAATAAAGCAGTACAGGAACTAAGAGATAAACTTAACGGTGATTTAAAGATTGACTGTCCGATTGCGACCTTTCATTCCACTGGTAATGCAATTTTAAGAAAACGATCGGATGAGAATTTAAACATCGTTGATTCATCTAAGCTCTATTTTGTTATTCAGGATTATTTTAAAAATTCAATTCTCCAAAACGAAAGTTTAGTCAATAACCTTATATTATTCTTTGCCTCCTATTTTGACGCTCCTTACGAAGGCAATGATTTGAACAACTTTTTCAACAAAATAGCAAAATCAAATTTTGCAACATTACGAAGTGACTTAAATGAATTTCAATGTCAGGTTACGGACATAAGAACAAAAAAGTCTGTAACTATACAAAGTGAAGTAATGTGTTCACATCAAGAAGTTGAAATTGCAAACTTTTTATATTTGAACACGATCGAATATGAATATGAGCCCATCTATCGCTATGATATTATGTATGCCAGAAAGCCATATACTCCGGATTTTGCAATTCGTCAGGGAGAAAAAGTAGCGTATATCGAACATTTTGGCATTTCACAGGATGGTAAAAATGATCGATATAGCGATGATCAATTAGAAATGTATAAAAAAGCAATCAATGACAAAATCCGTCTTCACCAGCAACATGGTACCACCCTCATTTATACATTTTCTCAGTACTCAGACAAAAGATCTTTAACTAAGCATTTGCAAGAGGAACTTGAAAGCCACGGATTTGTATTAACTCCTCGTTCAAATAAAGAAATTATGGAAAAGCTTGTTTCATCCGAGGAAAATCGTTATATACGTAAACTTGTTAATCTTATTTGCAGATTCATCGGAAACTTCAAGACCAACGGATATACTGTGGATGAATTTAATCGTATGTATTATTCCACACAAAATGTCAGGACACGCCTCTTTTTAGATATTTGTCAAGATTGCTTTCTTGAGTATGAGCGTTACTTAAAAGAAAATAACGCCGTAGATTTCGAGGATATGATTAACGAATCTGCTCGTTTGCTTCGTGAAGTAAAGGAAATGAAGCAAAAACTTGATTTCAAGTATATCATAGTAGATGAGTATCAAGATATTTCTCGTCAGCGCTTTGATTTAGTTACAGCTCTTTCCGATGTGACCGATGCAAAAATTATTGCCGTAGGCGATGATTGGCAATCAATCTATGCGTTTAGCGGCTCAGACATTACCCTTTTTACAAAGTTTGAAGAAAAAATGGGATATGCGAAATTGCTGAAAATCGTAAAAACATATCGCAACTCGCAAGAAGTTATCGATATTGCAGGTAATTTCATTCAAAAAAATGATGCTCAAATCTCCAAAGAGCTAAAATCCCCTAAAAACATCACCGATCCGGTTATAATCTACACCTATGATGGCACCAGAAAAAAAGCAAATGATAATAATAAATCAGGAGCAAGCTATGCTATCGCACACGCTGTGGAAGTTGCACTTGAGCAAATCATAGAATATAACAATGAAGAAGGAAAACCTGAAGATTCATCAATTCTTTTGCTCGGACGATTTGGATTCGATGGAGATAAGCTTGAGAAATCAGGATTATTTGAATATATCCGCCGAGGCAACAAAATCAAAAGCGTAAAATATCCCAAACTAAACATAACCTTTATGACAGCTCACGCATCAAAAGGACTTGGGTATGACAACGTAATCGTTGTAAACGGTAGAAACGAAACTTATGGTTTTCCATCAAAAATCGAGGATGATCCTGTGCTTTCATTTGTTATTAAAGGTGATCGTTCCATTGATTATGCAGAAGAACGAAGACTTTTTTATGTAGCAATGACAAGAACAAAAAATCGTGTGTTCTTTATTGCCCCCGAACAGAATCCTTCAGAATTCCTTCTTGAAATAAAAAAAGATTACAAGAATGTAGTGTTGCGTGGAAATTGGAACGAAGAAGCTCCGAAAAACAATTTTGTTAAAAAAACTTGTCCCATTTGCGGCTATCCTTTGCAATATCGATATAAAAATGCTTATGGTCTCAGGCTATACATTTGCACAAACGAGCCTGAAATTTGCGGTTTTATGACTAACGAATACAAGGCCGGAAAAATTTCGATTATGAAATGCGACCAATGCAGAGACGGCTATCTGATTGTAAAACCCGGCATAGAAAATCAATATTTTTTAGGATGTACAAATTACAATAAAAACGGAACTGGCTGCGGTAGGTTTATCACTCCATCGTACTATTATGAAATGTTTAAACTTTCACCAAACCCCGTTCCTGCAAAAACTTTTCCGAAAGCCAAGGATATATTGCCGAAGAATACCGAAAACTCAAAACCTCAAACAAAAACAGCAAAGCCTGAATATCAAGAATCAAATAACATTGAAAAAGTAAATATTAAGCCTGTATTCTATGCAAAAAAAGACCTGAATGATGTGCTTTACATAGTGTTACAATGTTTATCACATATTAGTGAGAAAAAATATTATGGTATAACAGTTTTAGTTGATGTGTTAAGAGGCTCAAAAAGTAAAAAAATAATGGATGCCGGCTTGAATCATCTTGCTGAATATGCTTCACTTAAAGAGATTGATAGGAAATCTTTAGTTGCTATCATTGAATGGGCTATTGATAATCATTTTATCCTTCAAACAAAAGGTATGTATCCTGTTTTGCATCCTACATATGAGGGAACGCATTATAATGAAACTATAACTGCAAACAAATTAAAAAAGCTGTTAGATTACTTGCAGAGAAACTAATACGGATTTTATTGAAACGAAGGATTTCACTATGGATTCTAACATCGAGCGCTGGTACTCAATGAAAGAAATATGCGAATATCTTGGAGTCAGCCGTGATACCGTACTTGATTGGATAGAAAGAAGAAATATGCCCGCAGCAAAAATCGGACGCCTTTGGAAATTCAAAGTCAGCGAAATTGACGCTTGGATGAAATCCGGTATTGCAGCGGATAAATAATCAAATTTCGGAGGTGCAATATGGCACTTGAAAATAAATTAGGACTGACAAGCTCTGCTGACCTTGCCCGTGAGGAGGAACGCATCAGCAAGAAAAAGGCTGTTGAGCTTTTTGAAACAGGCCTACTCGATACTCTTCCGGCAGGTAAGTTTGTAACATTGCAGGCAATCCACAAGTACCTTTTTGAGGATGTTTATGGCTCTGCAGGAGAAATCCGCACGGTCAATATGGCAAAAGGTAATTTCCGCTTTGCACCGCTTATGTACTTGCAAGCGGCACTTGAATATATCGACAAAATGCCGCAGTCAAATTTTGATGAGATAGTAGAAGAATATGTTGAGATGAACATTGCTCACCCATTCCGTGAGGGTAACGGTCGCAGTACTCGCATTTGGCTTGACCATATCTTGAAAAACGAAATCGACAAAGTTGTAGACTGGAGCAAGGTAGATAAAGAGGACTACTTACTCGCAATGGAACGCAGTCCGATTAAAGATGTGGAGATTAAAGTGTTGCTGAAAGATGGGCTTACCGACGAAATAAACAGCGGAGAAGTTTATATGAAAGGTATCGACCACAGTTACTATTATGAGGGTTATACAACCTTTAAGGCTGAAGAATTGTAATAACGAAATGAGGTGCAAATATGCCGGATAAAAATTGGCAATTTGAACTTGAAGAATATATAAAGCAAGGCGAACCCGACAAAGCTGAAAAAAGCGAAGCGTGGCAAACCGCCATCGGCTTACAGGCTGTTGACGGGCTGAATACTTCTGACTATTTGTTAGACACCGCTAAAGAGCATATCGAGGGTAAAATCACAATTGACGAGGCACAAAAGCGTATTCACAGTTACTATGAGCAGCGTTCTGTACGCACCGAAACGGAAAACGAAACCAAAGAAGCGGACATCGTTTCGGCAAGAATTGCAAAATTGTTAGGTGAAAAAGCGTTTCAGTTTTCCCCTGCCGAGTGGCTTTCGATTCATCGCAGATTATTTGAGGGCGTATTCAGTCATGCAGGACAAGTCAGGCAGTACAACATCACTAAGAAAGAGTGGGTTCTGAACGGCGATACTGTTACCTATGCGGATTGGAACAGCATTAAGGAAACTATGGATTACGACTTTGCCGCCGAAAGGCAATTTTCTTACGAGGGCTTATCCGTAGATGTGGCGGTAAAGCATTTGGCGAAATTCGCTTCGGATATTTGGCAGATTCATCCCTTCGGTGAGGGAAACACAAGAGCCACCGCCGTGTTTATGATTAAATATATGAAAACATTCGGCTTTTGTGTCAATAACGATGCGTTCGAGAAAAATTCTTGGTATTTCCGCAACGCTTTGGTTCGTGCTAATTATAACAACCTGCAAAAAGGCGTCCATTCCACGACTAAATTTTTGGAAATGTTCTTTTCAAATCTTTTGTTAGATACGCATTATGAACTGAAAAACAGATATATGCATATTGATTATGCGGAGAACAATTCCCAAAGTGCCAAAAGCGAACCGCCAAAGTGCCAAATTGACACTTTGAAATGCACTTTAGAAGAGCTCGCTGTGTTAGATTTAATAAAAAAGAACCCATCTGTTAAGCAAACCGAACTTGCAGAACAAACAGGAAAGTCTGTTAGAAGCATAAAGCGCATTATAGACTCTCTAAAAGAGAAACAATATATCCGTAGAGTTGACGGCAAACGCTACGGCAAGTGGGAAGTTTTAGTGAATCTTGGTAAAGCGTTTCATTCTGATATTTGAGATATTTGAGATATTTGTGAAATCACATTAGATAAATAAGGTTAAATAGTATTATGACAGTTCGAAAACGATGGGACAAATATGAAGCGGCTATATTACTCGATTTTTATTTGCGATACTCGGAAGGATCGTTGTCAAAAAATGAAGCAATTCAAGCAGTGTCTAAAAGATTGAGGATAATGGCTAAAAACAATAATGTGATTATTGATGTTGCATATAGAAATTTAAATGGAATTAAGTTTCAATTGCTTAGTATGGAGTCGACTTATAAAGGTTTTACGATAACGAAACCGGCATCTAAACAGTTTACCGAAATAGTTGTATTATACAAAAATGACAAAAAACAGTTCGACAAGCCGTCATGAACTCCTGCCTACATCTGACACTCATCACCTTTCGGTTCTGGAAAGAATACTGTTAAAATGATTACAAATTTTTCAATCTTTCTGTCTCTAAGTCCTCAACTGTAAAACTACCATCATTGATTTCGTTTAGTCGTGCTTTTATTTTGATATAAGTTCAAGCATTGTATCTTTCTCTGCTTTTTCTTTCTTGTGATTAAACCAACATGGCTCATCGTGGGAATCAAATTCATAATAAGAATCAAACAATTGTTTTGCTGCTTGATTAAGTTCATTTAATGCCGTTTGTACATATACCGGTCAAAACAAAATTTTTGTATAACTATGTAAAAGCTAAAAATTAATTAGTGGCTTAACGGCTGAATTTTATCGAATCCTGCCGTTAAGCCACTAGAATTGCCTTTAGTATTAGCATTAGTTGTAAGGATACAGGGGAAATATTTTATTCTTAATAGTTCAACATACCTGTAAATACTTTCTCAGCATTATAAATCATGGGTAAAAAAGAAAATTTACTCATATTTATACATATCATTTCTGCGGACATACTTTTTCGCACAATCCACAATGAATACACTTTTGTGACATAATCACCGGATAGCTGAAGCCTTCGTTTATCCGATGATTTTTTATTCTTCGTTATTTTTTGGCGGCTCAAGTAAGTTAGTCATACTCTTTAAGCTGATGCCCAGTGTAGACATATTGTGAAGCAGTGCAGAAACCGTTGGCTGTATAAATCCCGCAACGCCACAGATTATAAGCATAAGGTTAAAGCCCACAATAAATCTGTAATTTCTGTGTATGCGTGACATTAAAGCCTGACTTAGCTTGCGTAAGGTAACAAGCTGAAACAGATTTTCAGAAGAAATTGTTATATCCGCAATCTCCTTGGCAATGGCGGCACCTGTATTTATAGCTATGCCGGTGTCAGCCTCTGACAAAGCCGGAGAATCATTTACACCGTCGCCTATCATTATTACGCATCTGCCTGCTTGACGCTGTGAGCGGACAAAGTTAGCCTTATCCTCTGGCAAAACCTCGGCGTAGAATTCGTCAATACCAACCTCGGCAGCAACAGCGGCGGCTGTTTTTCTGTTATCGCCTGTCATCATTACTACCTTGCTTATTCCGCAGTCATGCAGTGCCTGTATAGCCTGCTTTGCTTCCTTCCTTAATGGGTCATATATGCATATAACCGCCGAAAGCTTACCCGAAATAGCAAGATACAGGTGAGAATACTCTTTGGAAAGGCTTTTAAACTTTTCCTCCTCACCGCTTGGAATACAACAGCCCTCGTCTTCAAAAACAAAGTGATAGCTGCCTATAACTACCTTTTCGTTTTCAACTGTACTCGAAATACCATGTGCAACAACATATTCAACGCTGGAATGGTACTCCTCGTGGTCAAGCCCACGCTCCTGGGCAGCCTCTACTACAGCGTTGGCTATAGAATGAGGGTAATGCTCCTCAAGGCAGGCCGCAAGCCTTAACATATCGTCCTCCCTGTGGTTGTTAAAGGTTACTACCTCTGCTACAGTAGGGGTGGCATATGTAAGAGTACCTGTTTTATCAAATACTATGGTATCTGCCTTTGCGACAGCTTCCAGAAATTTACCGCCCTTTACTGAAATATTGCAGTCGTTGCACTCCCGCATTGCAGACAATACCGTAATCGGCATTGAAAGCTTTAATGCACAGGAAAAGTCAACCATAAGTACGGCAAGCATTTTTGTTACATTTCGTGTAAGCAAATAGGTAAGTACAGTGCCGCCCAGTGTGTACGGTACAAGCTTGTCGGCAAGGCGTGACGCCCTGCTCTCGGTTGTAGACTTAAGCTTTTCGGATTCCTCAATCATACGCACTACACGGTCATACTGCCCGCTGCCGGACACCTTGTCAACAGAAACTATGCATTCGCCCTCTTCAACAACAGTTCCGGCATATACATAGCTGCCCTCGCCCTTTCTCAACGGCAGTGACTCGCCTGTTATTGAGGACTGATTAACAGAGGCCTCTCCTGAAACGACCTTGCCGTCCAGCGGAATCATATTGCCTGTGCGAACTATAATTAGGTCACCCTCAGCAACCTTGCCAATAGGGGAAAGCACCTCCTGTTCGCCTACCTTTAGCCATACCTTGTCAACATTTAGTGACATTGCCCCGGCTAGGTCTGCAACTGACTTTTTATGCGTCCATTCCTCCAAAATTTCACCTATATGCAGCATAAACATTACAGAGGCTGCTGTATTGAAATCTCTGCGTATAAGAGAAACCGCAACCGCTGTGGCATCCAGCACCGAAACCGAAAGCGTACCCTTTATAAGTGCCTTAATACCCGCCTTAATATATTTAATTGCACGAAACAGTGTAATCACCATTCTCACCGGTGCAGGTAAAAACAGCTTTGTAAAGGCCCTGCCAATAACAGAAAACACCAGCTTATCTTCAAACTCACGGTTAAGGCTTCTGGAGGTATGTGTTGGAACCAAGTCCAATTTTCTAGCTTCTGCAAAAGAAAATTGAGCAAGATATTTAATTACTTTTGGACGGTTTGAGGAGTAAAAAATTACAGCGTCCTGAGTTCGGTCATACACCTTAACATCAGTTACACAATCTATATTTTTTAGATAATATTCCAAAACATCCGCGTCATCAAGATTCATTTTGCCGCACATTAAATGTACACGCATTCTTCCCTTTGACTCATGCAGAATTTTACATTTCATAATATAAATCCTCCAACGAAAAAGCCGCCTATACACCAAGCACAATTAACAGAAACACCTCCGCAACAGCCTGCAATGCCGTAAATTTCCTGCGGAGTATAAAAATATGTTTCAGAAGCATAAGCTTTAAAAATAATACCTAGTATAAGGCGGCTCTCTTACCAACAAAATTAACAAAAAATTACTGATTATTCTCTTCAGCTGTCTGTACAGGCTCTGTAGGCTCTTCTGTGCTTTCGGTCTGCTCTGCAGCACAGCAACAGCAGTCCTCTATAACCTGATTTTCAGCGGCTGCACGCTTTTCATTAATTTCCTTTGCGTCAGCCAAAATGTCACCGGCATTTTCCTTAACTGTAGTAACTGTAGACATTACACTCTCTTTTGCACGCAGTGCAGCGGCTGTTGTGTGAGTATAAACCTTTTTTGCATCCTTGCTGCTTAGAATTTTAATACCGGCTGTACCGAACAGAACGCCTCCGACGAATAGACCGATTTTTGTAACAATTGATTTCATAGGGTATTCCTCCTAAAAGAATTTATAGTTTTTTGCTGCTACGGTCAGCAAAAAGCAACGCAGCATTAACAGAATGCCGCCGCTTTAACTAAACATATTATACCACTGTTGTTGGTTTTTTTCAACCTGTTTGACGTTTTGTGAGTAATTTTTGTAAAGCTGCTTTGCATACCCGTGTTATGATAAAATACATTTTAAGAATTTTTATATTTAAAAATAATTAAGACCTTTTTGCGGCAAGGAAAAGCATGCTTATGTTATAGAATATGGAAAAGTT
>ULRQ01049452.1_pt1 | contig 18427 bp, 8 predicted proteins | sample 1955491 | NCBI WGS metagenome assembly ULRQ01 (sample SAMEA4835684, study PRJEB28245) | human gut metagenome | biome: gut microbiome; material: fecal sample | place: Denmark | collected 2008 | reverse complement strand
TACCTAAAATGTAACCACTTTAACAATGAAGCAGAGTATACACTCCGGACTTTTAGCTGTCTGAAGTGTATGCTCTGCATTTTTTGTTGGTCTGATGTATTATAAGAAATTTATATTTTTATCCAACCTTATCCGCCAAGCCTGTGTCTAATCATACCATATAAGAATCAAGATATGCCTTTGAGCCTGTTATAATCCTTATACAGACCATCTCTTGTTTCAGAAATTGCAGCGGTACATTTTTCTGCCTCCGGTGTAAAGGACAAGCCTTCAACATTGACAATAATTATTACTACAATTTACTACAAAAAAGTCTAAATATACAGGCATATAATATTCACCGCAAGTGCGGCTATGCAGGCAAAAACCGCTACGGTAAGCAAGCTTTTTTCTCTGAATGCCAATCCGCAGGCAACTATTAGTCCGGCAACAGCCGATGAATAATTTCCGGTAGAAAAAATTATAGCCGGAAAGGTCATTGCTCCCAGTACGGCATAGGGAATGTAGTAGAGAAAGCTTTTGATAAATGTATTGGTTATTTTACCTTTAAAAATTACAAACGGCAGCATTCTTATGAGGTATGTAACGCCGGCCATAATTATAAGGTAGATAAAAAAGCTTTTAATTTCCATCGGCTTTCTCCTCCTTAACAGGGAAGAATATTGCCCCTGCCACTGCGGCTATAACTGCACATATTATTATAACAAAGCCGCCTGAAACACTGTTTAAAAGAGGCAGCCACTTGAAGCAGCAGCTTAGCAAAACAGAAATAATTACCACAGCCATAATTGCTTTGTTTTTTCGTGCCGGCGGAAGTATTATAGCTATAAACATACCATATATTGCTATATTAAGTGCACTGCGTATAATTTCGGGCAGCAGCTGACCTGCCGCAGCGCCAAGCAGTGTACCGCTGCACCAGCCAAGCACCGGCAGGCTTATTAAGCCGTACATATATGTATTGCTTACATCATTTGGTGAGCCCATAGCTACTGCAAAAATTTCATCTGTTATGCCAAAGGCAATTAAAAATCTATGTATCCCTCTAATTGAGGGGTCGGTCTTTTGTGAAAGGGAGAGGGACATAAGGGAATAGCGTATATTGATTATAAATTGTGTGCATGCCATTTCAAACCAAAGTCCTGCTCCTGCCGTCATTATGTCTAGTCCTGCAAACTGACCTGCCGAGGTAACATTTGTAAGGGAAATTAATACAGCCTGCCACCAACTCATACCGCCGTTTACAGCCTGAAGTCCAAAGGTGAATGATACCGACAGGTACCCCAACGCAATGGGGATACCGTTTTTTAGTCCGTTTTTAAAATCTTCCATTTTATATTACTGTTAATATTCCTACTGATTTTAAGAAAAGCAACACAAGCATTGCCGGAGCAACAAATTTAATCATTATAGTATAGAGCCTTTTCCTGCCCATTTTATTGCCGTTTTTTTCCACCTCGTCAATAACGGTTTTAGGCTTAACTATCCAACCGATTAATACGCAGGTGCCTATAGCTACTATTGGCATAAGAATGTTGTTGCTTACATAGTCCATTATATCCAACAGCTGACCGGTTGCTCCGTTTGGCAGCGACGCCTCAAAATACATTATATTGTAGCCTAAGCATACCAAAATTCCAGCAACCAAGGCAATTATGCCCTCTATACTTGCCGACTTTACTCTGGACAGCTTAAAGTTATCCATTAGGCTTGACACTACAGCCTCCATAACAGATACAGCACTTGTTAGGGCTGCAAATAACACCATTGCAAAGAACAAACAGCCAATAATGTTGCCGACAAAGCCCATTGCGGCAAATACCTTTGGCAGAGATATAAACATCAGGCTTGGACCTGATGCGTCCATACCCTCAATGCCCGAGAATGTGTACACAGCAGGAATAATCATAACTCCGGCTAAAAATGCAACAACTGTGTCAAATATTTCTATTTGGTTAATTGATTTATTAAGGTTAGCATCGTCACGCACATATGAGCCGTAGGCAATCATAATACCCATAGCGACGCTTAAGCTAAAGAAAAGCTGTCCCATTGCGTCAAGCAGTGTTGAGAAAAAGCTTTTAACGGTAAGGCCCGAAAGGTTAGGAATAACATAAACCTTTAAACCCTCAAGACCTGTTCGTGTAGCACCGTTTGAATCAGTATGGCTAAGTGTAAGCGAGAATACAGCTATTGCCACTACCAGTAGCAGCAAAGCCGGCATAATAACCTTTGAAAAAGATTCTATACCCTTGTTTACTCCACGGAATACTACAAAGGCAGACGCACCCAAAAATAATATTAACATTACTATAGGCTCAATATCGCTTGTAATAAACGAGGTAAAGTAGTTGTCGGCTGCCACTGCTGTGCCTTGGCCTGTTAAATACGCTAAGAAGTATTTCAGTACCCAACCGCCTATTACACAGTAATATGGCATTATAATAACAGGTACTAAGCAGGCGACTACGCCAAGCCATTTCCACTTTTTCTTGAGCTGACCATAAGCCGTAAGGGGACTTTGCTTAGTTTTTCTGCCTATTGCAATTTCAGTTGTCAGCAGTGTAAAGCCAAAGGTTAGTGCCAGTATAATATACAGCACCAGGAACAGACCTCCGCCGTCCTTAGACGCAAGATAAGGGAACCTCCATATATTTCCCAAGCCCACTGCACTGCCGGCCGCTGCCAAAACAAAGCCAAATGAGCCCTTAAAAGAGTTTCGTTTCAGATGTTTTTCCATTTTTTCCTCCTTGTGTTAGAGCATAAACCGACAAAAAGAATAGGAATTTGCTCATTAATTTTTTATAAATAGTTTCTTCATATCGTGTTAATATTACCATAAAAACATACATTGTACAACAATAAAAATAAATAATTTATTTAATATGGAAATAATTACCGGAGTTAATTCATTAGCATACAGTATGTGTATACACATACTGACAATTGGGCTGTAAATAATCCGCTTATTAAATAATTTTACCCATAAAGCACAGCCTAGGGAAATCCAATTGGTTGTGCCTGCCGGTACACCCTCCTTTCTTTGTATCAAAGGGTATGGCATTCTGTGGGAAAAAACCTCTGATGCTTTTTCTGTGAGGGAGGATGTCGAGAGAGGGTGCCAAAGCATTTGCGTTGTTTTTTCTTAAAACAGACGGCTCCCTTTGTGCAAATTTCCGCAGGCTTAGGCAGAGAGTGCCGACTAAGAGCAGTGCAGATAATACTATTTTTTTCTTATAAATAATGTAAGAAAAAACGCATATTATTCTTTTAAGGTTCTAACAGCATATATTTAGAATAAAGAGAATCATTCTAAAAAAGGCAGCACCTCAACTGCACCATTTCTGCCTTTTCAAAAACGGCAAAATGGTGCAGTATGAAAACCCTGATTTTTGGCTTGTTTATCGCAGAAATTAGGGCTAAAAGGAGCCTGAAAACCCCCGACCTATGGGAAAGTAGGGGGGAATGACCTTTGCTGACTAACGGAGGTAAAAATATTTTATGAATAATGACAACACAGGCAAGCACAGCCAAAAAGAAATAATTTACGACTACAGCAGGCCGACTAAAAATGCCTATGACCGATAACTGTATTAGGCGCTGTTATGGTATTGTTAGCTTTAGCAGAAGAGGCGACAGCTATTTATAGCCGGTGAGCTTTTTTGCTTATAAGGGCTTTCAGCCCTCCAAAAAATTATGTTCTCGGTCAGCTAGGTATATTCATAGACTTATCGCTGTTCAGCTATAAAAGCTTATATATACGGTGCAAAGAAGCAGCGGCAGCTCAACAAATTTTAAATATTGCAATATCTATGTATATTATAGACACAGACGGCTATTTGTGATAGAATACAAAATATAATGAATAATTAATTATTTGTTGTGCAGTAATGAGCAAAATACAGGTAAATTTATTTGGTGGGTATTTAATAAGGAGTTTAGATGATATGCAAAAAAGAAACCGAAGGCTGTTAAGCTCAAAGCTTAATAAATACATTGTCCCCGGAATAATGATGTCCCTTGCGTTGCAGCTTGGGAATATTGTTGATACTATTTTTGTAAGTAATTTTATTGGTGTTGACGCTATGTCGGCTATTACGGCAAGCCTGCCGATTGAAACAATAATCCAGCTGGCGGGGTACTGCCTTGGCATAGGCGGTTCAATAGCTGTAGGGATAATGCTCGGCAAGCGAGATACAGAAAATGCGTCAAAGCTTTTTTCGGCAACCCTTGTTGTTACTGTTTTAGTTGGATTGATTTTTTCTGCCCTGTCATTCTTCATTGCCGAGCCTGCGGCGAAAATGCTTGTTTCCGGCAGTGGTTTATTTCACTATACAAGGGACTATATTTTTATAAGCCTGCTTGGTGCTCCGGTTATTGGCGTGGGCTTAATGATGATAAGCTACCTTGGTGCAGAAAATCATCCCGAGCTTGCGTCTGCTTATTTAATAGCCGCCAATGTTATAAACCTTGTATTGGATTATATATTTCTTAATTTCACTCCAATGGGCATAGCCGGTGCGTCGCTTTCTACAGTTCTGGGCTTCCTTATTGCAATGGTTGTATTTGTTTTTTATGTTCGTTCGGATAAGCGAAATATTAGCTTTGTTCGGCTTAAGCTAAAGGATTTTGCAATTATAAAGGAGGCAGTTGTTACAGGCTTGCCAATGCTTGTTTTTATGGCGACTAACTTTGTAAAAGCACTGGGAATAAATATGATTATAATAAATCTTATTGGTGATGACGGTCTGGCGGTATTTACCGTTTGTGACAATGTTCTTATGATAGTGGAAATGTTTGTAGGAGGCATTATAGGCGTTATTCCGAATGTAGCCGGTGTACTTTATGGCGAAAAGGATTATGTGGGACTTCGTGTTTTGTGCAACAAGATGCTTAAATACAGCTACATAGTTCTTGCTGTGCTGTTTGTGCTTATGATGACATTTACAGAGCAGATAGCTATAATGTTTGGCAGTGACGGCGGCGAGCTTGGCGTACAAATGGTAAATTCACTGCGTATATTTGCGTTCTGCGTTGCTCCGTATCTTTGGAATAAATTTATAATCAGTTATTATGAGTCTATTGAAAAAACAACAATTGCAAGCCTTGTTACTTTTTTGGAGAATGCACTTGTGGTTTTGCCTGCAACACTTGTGGGAATACTTATATGGAAGCAGTTTGACGGAATCGGTATAGACGGTATTGCCGTTGGTTTTGTTGCTTCCGAGGCAATAACCGTACTTGCGGCATATATTTTCAGAAAGATAAAATATAAGCATTCATCCTTTTATATTGTCCCAAAGGAAAATCCGGGCATAAACCTTGATTTTTCAATTCAGAGTACAATGGACGAAGCGCAAAGGGTGCATAAGGAAATTATAAGCTTCTGTGCAGAAAATAATATTCCTAACAGCAAGGCAAACCTTGCCGCTGTTTGTGCCGAAGAAATGACAGTGAATATTATTAAGTTTGGAGGTAAGTCCTCAAACTGGATTGATATCAGCCTTTGCCTAGAGGGTGATTTACTTCGCCTTAGAATAAGGGATAACGGTATCAACTTTAATCCGCTTGACTATGAAAATGACAGCAATGAATTTGATATACACGGTATAGAGCTTGTTAAGAAAATATCTAAATCTATGAGTTATATTCGTGCTATAGATATGAACAACACAATAATAACTTTTTAGGAGTGATTAAAAATGTCGTCAATAAATGATACACGGTTTGACTTTGATTTTCGACCGGTAACTAAGCTTTTTGAGGAGCAGGTAAGCCTTAATCCCCACAAAACTGCCGTTATATCCGGCGGCGAAAGCCTAACATATACACAGCTTAACGAAAGAGCAAACAGGATTGCAAATTCGTTGATTGAAAAGGGTGCAGGCCGTGAAAAGCTTGTAGGCGTTATGCTGGAACGCTGCTGCGATTTCTACTCTGTAAGACAGGGCATTTTAAAGTCCGGCAGTGCCTTTGTAGTAGCGGCTCCGGATTACCCTGATGACAGAGTGGAGTATATTTTTGAAGATTCGCAGGCAATGCTTGTTATTACAACAAGTGATATTGCAGAAAAACGCAAGGAGCTTTTTTCAAAGCTGAAATGTGAAGTGCTTCTTCTGGATAAGCTTCTTGAAAATAAGAACACGGCAAACCCGAATGTAGAAATAAAGGAGCATGACCTTTGCTATTGCATATATACATCAGGCTCAACAGGAAAGCCAAAGGGAGTTATTATTGAGCATATTAATCTTGCCAATTTCGTAAACCCAAACCCTAAAAACGGTGAGCTTTTAGGGTTTACAGAGCGAGGAACAGTGGTTCTTGCAATGGCGGCAATGACCTTTGATGTATCTATCATGGAGGAATTTATTCCGCTGACAAACGGTCTTACAGCAGTTATAGCAAGTGATGAAGAAATTCTAAACCCGCTTATGCTTGGCGAGCTTATTATAAAAAACAATGTGGATGTAATGGCAACAACCCCTACATATATTTCAAATATAGTGGATTTGCCACAGCTAAAAGACGCTATATCGCAAATAAAGGTGTTCGACTTTGGCGCAGAGGCATTTCCGCCGGCACTTTACGATAAGCTTCGTTCGGTAAACCCTAACGCCTATATTATGAACGGCTACGGCCCTACCGAAGCAACTATAAGCTGTACAATGAAGGTAATTGACAGCAATAGCAAAATCACTATAGGCGTGCCTAATTCAAATGTAAAAGTTTATATTGTTGATAAGGATAACAAGCTTTTGCCTGACGGCGAAAGCGGCGAGCTTGTTATTGCAGGTTTAGGCGTAGGCAGAGGATATGTTAATCTTCCTGAGAAAACCGCCGCCGTATTTATAGAGCTTAACGGAGAGAGAGCATATAAAACAGGCGACCTTGCAAAAATAAATGAAGACGGCGAAATAGAATTTTTTGGCAGAATAGACAACCAGATTAAGCTGCGTGGCCTTAGAATAGAATTAGGTGAAATTGAAGAGGTAATAAACAGCCTTAACGGCGTGCTGACAAGCGTTACAGTGCCTGTTGATAACAAATATCTTTGCTGTTATTTTACGGCTGACCGTAAAATCAGCCCTGATGAAATTATTGATTACGCTTCAAAATCACTTGCACATTATATGGTGCCGGAGGTATTTATTCAGCTTGAAAAAATGCCAATGACGCAAAACGGAAAAATCGACAAAAAGGCGTTGCCAAAGCCTGTTGCACAGCCTGAAAATCTTAAAGAGCCAAAAACACAGATGCAGAAAAAGATTTTTGATATTGCTGCAAAGGTTGTGGGCAATGACTTTTTCGGAATTGATACCGAGCTTTACAGGGCAGGCTTGTCCTCCGTAAGTGCAATGAAGCTTTGCATTGTTCTTTCCGATGAATTTGGTGTAACAATTAAAACAGGGGACATTCACGATAATAATACGGTTGAAAAGCTGGAGAATTACATAAAGCTTGCACCGAAAATCAGAACATATGAAAAACGAGATGTATATCCTCTTACAGGCTCACAAAAGGGTATATTTGCAGAGTGCAGTAAAAATCCGGACAGCACCGTATACAATATTCCTTTCCTGTTTAAGCTGGATTCAAATATAGATACAGAAAAGCTTTCTAATGCTATTACCAATACAGTAAAGGCACACTCCTACCTGCTTACAAGGGTATTTTTAGATGATAACGGCGAAATGGTGCAAAGCCCTTGTAATGAGGAGTTTATGCCAAAAATTATAAGGCTTACAAACGAAGAATTTAATTCTGTCAAAAATAATCTTGTTCGTCCTTTTAAGCTTGAAAAAAGCCGCCTGTTCCGTGCCGAGATTTATGTAACCGAGGACAAAAAATATCTTCTTACAGATTTCCATCATATTATTGCAGACGGAAACTCCTATGATATAATTTTTGCAGATATAAATAAATCCTATTTAGGTGAAGAGCTTGAAAAGGAAACCTATACAGGCTTTGACGCCGCACTTGATGAGGAACAGCAGATTAAGGACGGCAAGTATAAAAAAGCCGAAAAATATTTTGACAGCATATTTGACGGGCTTGAAACGGAGTCGCTTCCTCTTCCCGACAATTCAGGGGATAAACCTGAAAAGGGTTATACAGAGAAGCATATAAGAATTTCGGAAAATAAAATTCTTTCCTACTGTGACAAGCTTGGGGTTACACCAAATACCCTGTTTACAGGTCTGTTTGGTATTCTTATGACTAAATATTCAAATTCCGACGACAGCCTTTTTGCTACAATTTATAACGGCAGAAATGATTCAAGGCTTGAAAATACAGTGTGTATGCTTGTTAAAACGCTTCCGGTTTATTGCTCGTTTGAGAATAAAACGACTATACAAGCATATATGAGCAAGCTATCCCAACAGCTTGTATCGTCAATGGCTAATGATATTTTCCCATTTTCAGATATTTGTGCTAAATACGGGCTTAATTCTGACCTTGTTTTTGCATATCAGGCAGAGCTTAGTGACGATTACCCAATAGGCGATACTGTAGCTAACGGCATTGACCTTTCACTGGATATGCCGAAAATGCCGCTGCTTATTCAGGTAAGGGATTATAACAACGAGTATGTACTTACAGCCGAATATCGCAGTGATATGTACAGCAGGGCTTTCGTAGACGAAATTCTTGAAGCATACGAGGCGGCAATGTCCTCAATGCTGAAATCAAAGTATATTTCAGAAATTTCAATTATTTCAGAAAATGCACTTAATAAAATAGCCCAATTTAACAGTACAGAAAGTGAGTACGACAGGCAAAAGACAATATCAGATGCATTTGCTGATATTGTTAAGGCAGAGCCTGACAATACAGCAGTTGTATTTAAAGACAGGAAATACACATATAAAGAGCTTAACGAAATAAGCGACAGGCTTGGAAAGCATATATTGTCAATGGGTATTGGTAAAGAAGATGTTGTAGCAATTCTTATTCCTAGGTGCGAGTTTATGGCTATTGCGCCTTTTGGCGTAATTAAAGCCGGGGCGGCATATCAGCCCCTTGACCCAACATACCCTAAGGACAGACTTATGTATATGCTTGAGGATTCCTCCGCAAAGCTTCTTATTGCAGACAGAGAGCTTTTGCCATTGGTTGACGGCTTTAAGGGCAAGGTGCTGTTTACTGATGAAATTATGCGGCTTGAGGACAAAAATATTGAGTTAAAAAAGCCCGGTCTGCACGATTTATTTATCCTTTTGTACACATCGGGTTCAACAGGCGTACCAAAGGGCTGTATGCTTGAATATGGCAATATTACGGCTTTCTGCCATTGGTATAAGAAATATTATGATGTTAATTGCAATACCAAGATAGCGGCATATGCTTCCTTTGGCTTTGACGCATCTATGATGGATATTTACGGTGCTTTGGCAAACGGTGCAGAGCTTCATATTATTCCCGAGGAAATCCGTCTTGACCTTATTGCGCTTAATAATTATTTTGAATCCAACGGTATTACGCATGCCTTTATGACAACCCAGGTGGGCAGACAGTTTGCTATGGGAATTGACTGCAAGAGCCTTAAATATCTGTCAGTAGGCGGCGAAAAGCTTGTACCTTGCCAACCGCCGAAGAATTTTAAGCTTATAAACGGCTACGGCCCAACAGAAAATACAATCTTTACAACTGTTTTTGAGGTTGATAAATATTACAATAACATACCTATAGGTAAAGCACTTGACAATGTGAAGCTTTATGTAGCCGATAAATTCGGTCATATTCTGCCTTGCGGTGCTTGCGGAGAGCTGATGATAGCCGGTTATCAGGTTTCAAGAGGTTACTTGAATAAGCCTGAAAAAACCGCCGAGGTTTATACGAAAAATATTTATGACGATACAGAGGGCTATGAAACTATGTATCATTCAGGAGATATTGTAAGATACCTTACAGACGGCAATATTCAGATAATCGGCAGAAAAGACGCACAGGTTAAAATAAGAGGCTTTAGAATAGAGCTTTCTGAGGTTGAAGAGGTTATAAGAAGATATAAGGGTATAAAAGATGCAACGGTAGTTGCCTTTGATGAGCCGACAGGCGGGAAATACATTGCCGCATATATTGTGTCTGACAGCAGGGTAGATATAAATTCTCTTAATGATTTTATAAGAGAAACAAAACCGCCTTATATGGTGCCTGCCGTAACAATGCAAATTGACAAAATACCTCTTAACCAAAACCAAAAGGTAAATAAAAAGGAGCTTCCAAAGCCGGAGAAAAAGGCAGAGGAAATTATTAAGCCTGAAAATGAGGTTCAGCAAAAAATATTTGACTGTGTTGCTGACGCACTTGGTCACACAGAGTTTGGTATAACCTCGGATATTTACTATTCGGGACTTACTTCAATCAGTGCAATCAGACTGAACATATTGCTTTCAAAGGCGTTTGATATAGTAATCAAAACCTCGGATATAAAGAATAATCCTACCGTTCAAAAGCTTGAAAGGTTTATTGCCGGTGCAGGAAAGAGCCAAAAGAGAGAGGTTCGTGAAATTTATCCGCTGACAAATACGCAGGAGGGTATTTTCATTGAGTGTACCGCAAATATGGGTACAACAATTTATAATATTCCATATCTGTTGAAGCTGGGTAAGGGTGTTGACCTTGAAAAACTTGCAGAGGCTATTGATAAAACAGTTGAGGCCCACCCATATTTGAAAACCCGTCTGTTTATGGACGACGACGGAAATGTTATGCAAAGGCGGAACGACAGCCTTAGCTATAAAACTCCGATAATTGACGAAATGAACAGAGCAACCCTTGTTCGTCCGTATATGCTCTTTAATGAACAGCTTTTTAGGTTTGAGCTTTACAGAACAGTCAGCGGAAATTATCTGTTCCTTGATATTCACCATATAATTGCCGACGGTACCTCCCTTGCAATTATTATCAACGATATAAACAGAGCCTACGCCGGCGAAAACCTAAAGGCAGAGGAATATACCTCCTATGACCTTGCCCTTGACAACAGTGATGCTCTAAAAAGTGATGTATATAAAAATGCAGAAAGCTATTATAAATCCGTATTTGAAAACGCAGGCGGCAGTAATAATTTCTATCCTGATAAAGAGGGCTCTGCCCCTGCGGCGGAGAATTTCAGAAAGGAAATTTCTGAAATTTCAGTTCAGGCAGTAAGGGCTTTCTGCAAAAAGAGCGGAATTACCGAAAATGTATTCTTTATTTCTGCCTTTGGTCTTACACTTGGTAAATACAATTTTAAGGATAAAGCTGTTTTCACTACAATTTATCACGGCAGAAATGATTCAAGGCTTTCCGAAACGGTGGGTATGCTTGTAAAGACACTGCCTGTTTACTGTGATTTTTCCGGAAGTACAAAGGATTATCTTGCAGGCGTTCAGGAGCAGCTTATTGGCTCAATGAATAACGACATATACTCCTTTGCACAAATAAGCCGAGAATTTAATATTAAGGCTGACGCAATGGTTGTTTATCAGGGAGACAACTTTGAGTTCGATACAATAGGCGGAGAGTTTGCAAGTGAGGAGCCTGTTCAGCTTAATGCGGCAAAGGCACCTGTTTCTGTAAGTATTTCTATTGAAAGAAATAAATTTGTCTTTGAGATTGAATACAGAAGCGATATGTACCGTGAGGAAACTGTCAAATATCTTGCAGACAACCTTGTAACCTCAGCAAAAGGTCTTCTAAGTGCCGCTAAGCCAACGGATATAAGGCTTATGTTTGAAGAAGAAACAAAGATGATTGATAATCCTGAGCATATAGGCAAAACCTTTGTTGATTTGTTCAGAGAAACAGTGGCAAAATATCCTGACAGACCTGCTGTAAGAGATGAATTTGGAGAGCTTACCTACAAGGAGCTTGACAGAATGTCAGACTATGTTGCACAAAAGCTTACGGAAAAGGGCTTTGGCAGGGAAAAGGTAGCAGGTATTCTTTGTGGAAGAACAAAGGATTTCACTGTTGGATATATTGGTGCAATGAAGGCCGGCGGAGCATATGTTCCTCTTGATCCGGAATATCCGCAAAGCAGAATTGAATATATGCTTAAGGATTCCGGAGCAGAAAATCTTATTGTAGTAAGCAAGTACCGTGAGCTTGTAGGCTTCTACGATAAAAATGTAATTTGTCTTGACGATGTAGCTAAGGAGTCAGAAAACTTTAAGCTTTCTGCTAAGCTTACGCCGCCTGCCCCTGAAAATCTTGCTTATATGATTTATACATCAGGTTCAACAGGCAAGCCAAAGGGAGTTATGCTTGAACACAGAAATTTAATGAATTTAATTGAGTATATTACTTCTGCAAGAAAATTAACCGCTGACGATGTTGCTTCTGAATTTGCAAGCTTCTGCTTCGATGCGTCTGTATTTGATTTATTTGCCCCGCTTACCGTTGGTGCGGTTCTATATATATTCCCTGAAAATATAAGAAAAGATGCTGTGGCAGTTTGCAAGTGCATAAAGGACGAAAAGCTGACAACCGTTACATTCCCAACACAAATGGGCGAATTGGTGGCAGAATTGTTGGACGACGCTCCAAGCCTTAGATTTGCAACCCTTGGCGGCGAAAAGTTTAAATATTACCGTAAACGCAGCTATCAAATGGTAAACGGATATGGCCCAACCGAAAATACAGTTTCGTCAACTGAATTTTTTGTTGATAAGCAGTATGATAATATACCAATAGGAAAATCACAGCTTAATGTTCGCAGCTATATTCTTGACAAAGAGCTAAACAGACTGCCTGTAGGGGCTTCCGGCGAGCTTTGCCATGCAGGCCGCCAGATTTCAAGGGGCTATCATAATTTACCTGAAAAAACAGCCGCTGTTTTTGTAGAAAATCCGTACTCTGTATGCAATGACGATAAGCGGCTTTACAGAACGGGCGATATGGTTCGTATGAAGGGCGACGGAAATATTGAGTATATCGGCAGAATTGATTCCCAGGTAAAAATCAGAGGCTATCGTATAGAGCTTGGTGAAATTGAGGGTGCAATGCTTAAAAATGAGCTTGTAAAAAGCTCGGCGGTTAAGGTTATTGAAAAGGGCGGAAATAAATATATTGCCGCTTACTATACAGGTGAAAGTATACCTGACGAAGAGTTTAAGAAATTCCTGGAGCCGTTAATTCCTGATTATATGATGCCGACATTCCTTGTGCATATTGACAGTATGCCTATAACTCCGGGCGGCAAGATAGACAAAAAGGCTTTGCCGTCACCTGATGTAAATATAGTAGGCGATAATTACGAAGCACCTGTAACCGCTTTGCAGACAGAGCTTTGCAAAATTTTTGAAAAAGCCTTGGGCATTGAGGGTGTAGGCATAAACGACAGCTTCTTTGACTTAGGCGGCTCATCATTAACAGCCTCAAAGGTTGCTGTAATGTGCCTTTCAAAGAATATTTCTGTTGTATATGCCGACATATTTAAGTACCCTACTGTAAGGGAGCTTGCAGAGCTTGCCGATGACAGCGAGCCGTCAGAGGAAGCAGCAGGCAATAACGAATTTTCAAGCTATAATTACAACAGAATACAGAGCGTTATAAGCGGCAACACCGTTGATAATGTGAATATGATAACAAAGGAGAGGCTCGGCGACATAATGCTTACAGGTGCAACAGGCTTTTTGGGAATACATATTCTTAAAGCATACCTTGACAATTATGACGGTAAGGTATATTGCCTTGTAAGAAAGGGAAGCTATGAATCCCCTGAAAAACGCATGATGAATATGCTGATGTATTACTTTGAAAATCCTTGCAGGGAGATGTTCAAGGAGCGTATAGTATGTATAGACGGAGATATAACATCAAAAGAGCAGGTTGACTCGCTTGCCCAATATAAATTTGACGCCCTTATTAACTGTGCGGCCTGTGTTAAGCATTTTGCGGCTGATGATGTTCTTGAAAAAATAAATGTAAAGGGCGTTGAAAATCTTATAGAGCTTTGCAAAAATAACGGACGCAGATTAATTCAAATTTCTACCGTATCTGTGGGCGGAGAGGGCTCGGACGGAGTCCCGCCAGTGTCAAGGCTTTTCTGTGAGAATGATTTGTACATTGGTCAGAGCATCACAAACGAATATATCCGAACAAAATTCCTTGCCGAAAGGGCAGTGCTTGAGGCTGTTTCAGAAGGCCTTGACGGAAAGATTATTCGTGTGGGCAACCTTATGAGCAGAAATTCTGACGGAGAATTCCAGATTAACTTTATTACAAACGGCTTCCTAAGAAGCTTAAAGGGCTACAAGGCTGTCGGTAAATTCCCAATGGGCAGTATGCACGAAAGCACGGAATTCTCGCCTATTGATTCTACAGCACTTTCGGTTTTGAAGCTTGCACAGACTGACAGAAGATTTACAGTATTCCATGCATGCAACAGCCACCGCATATTTATGTCGGATTTAATTTACGCAATGCGTGACTATGGCTTTAAAATTGATATTGTAAGAGATGAGGACTTTGAAGCCGCTGTGAAGAATTTTGCAAAGAGCAGTAACAATTCCGACGCTGTTTCAGGACTTATCGCTTATACATCTCATAATGAAAATGATATTTACATACTGGACTACAGCAACAGCTTTACTTCTCAGGCTCTTTACCGATTGAACTATAAGTGGCCTGTTACAGACGACAAATATCTTGCAAGTGCAATAGAAGCACTCGATAAGCTTGCATTTTTTGATTGATTTTTGGAGGTTATTAAAATGGATATTATTAATAAAACAGACGGAAATAAGGCGGAGCTGGAAATTATCGGCTGGCTGGATACGCAGACAGCACCTCAGCTTGAGGAGGCTCTATCTAAGCTGGGTGGTGACATTACAAGCCTTGTCTTTGATTTTGCAAAGCTTGAGTATATTTCCTCGGCCGGCTTGCGTCAGGTGGTTTCTGCCTATAAAAAAATGTCGGGCAAGGGTGAATTTAAAATTATAAATGTATCCGACGAGGTGTACGATGTTTTTAAATTAACAGGCTTTGACCAAAAAATTAATATAGAAAAATGAAAAATTCTTTGTTAAAGAGGATAGTTGTTTATATTTGTGCGGTGTTTTTGGCGGCTATTTTGGTCTTTGGTTCGCTTAGCTGTATTGACAACATTCAGCGAACCACAAGACTCACAACAAATATTGCCAAAAGTGCGTCGTATATTGTATCCCAAATTGCAAGTGACTATGATATGGAGGGTCTGCTAAATAATCCGTCATCCAAAAGGTATAGTTATCTACAGTCAAGCCTTAGAAGCATATGTATAGGCGAGGGCTTAGAGTATATATTTATATATATTCCGGATACGGAAAATAATCAAATAAAATATGTTATGGTGGTTGCAGCCGACGAGGAGAAAAACAGAGAGGTGTTGTCAGACAGAAAAGCCGGCACGATTGTAGAGCATAAGCTTTTTGATGCAGAGGTAAAAACATGGAACAGCGGAGAATCAACCGTATATGAGTACAGCAACGAAACATATGGAAGATTTGCATCATCGTTTAACTGTATTTACGACAAAAATAATAATCCCGCAGCTTTAGTATGTGCGGATTATTCTCTTGAAAAAATCTACACTGAAATTATATCCCAAACAGTTCTGAAGATGTCCGTTGTTATTATTGTACTTTTTTTATTGTTTGCACTAATGGCATTATTTATCAAAAAGAAAGTATACAATCCTATAACTATGGTTTTTAACGGTATGAAGGATTACATAACCGATAAAAAAGTCGGCAAAAAGACCTTTCAACCCATAGACCTGGGAACAAATGACGAAATACAGCTTATAGCAAGCTTTTTTAATGAAATGGCTGCGGATATTGACAGCTATGTTGATAAAATAGAAGCACTTGCAGGGGAAAGGGCAAAAGCGGAAACAGAGCTGGAGGTTGCACGGCGGATACAGTACGGCATTATATCCAAGGAAAAAAACATCTGTATGTCCGACAGCTTTATGATATCGGCAAGAATGAAATCTGCCAGACAGGTTGGCGGTGATTTCTACGACAGCTTTCCTCTTAAAAACGGAAATGTATGTACCGTTATCGGAGATGTTTCCGGAAAAGGCGTAGCGGCGTCATTGTTTATGGTTTTTGTAAAAACCCTTATAAGGGAAAAGCTTACGGATATTTCAGATATTGCAAAAACCGTTAAATCAATAAATCTTGATATTTGCCGGTCTAATCCGGAGGAGATGTTTGTAACGGCGTTTATTGCGATTTTTGACAAAGCATCGGGCAAATTCTGTTATGCAAATGCCGGTCATAACAAGCCGGTTATAATCAGAAACGGGAAAGCGGAATTTCTTAATTGCCCTCCGTGTATGGCTTTGGGTGTATTTGATGATTCTGAATATAAGCAGTACACCGCCGATTTTTCAAACGGAGATATTCTTTACCTTTATACTGACGGTGTAACCGAGGCTGTCAACGAGAATAAAGAGTTTTTTGGTGAAAAAAGGCTTTTAGATGCCTGCACCGGTACACAACATACTGCCAAAGGCTTATGCCAAGGTATAAGCAGCTCATTGATAGAATTTATAAACACAGGTGAGCAATTTGACGATATAACAATGCTTGCAGTACAGCGCCAAGACAGCACTTTAAAACTAAACTGCCGACTCTCGGAATTGGAAAAAATACGGGAGTATATTTTTAAGACGGATTTAGAGGATAAGCTGAAAAGGAAGATTTTTCTTGCCTGTGATGAGGTTTTCTCAAATATTGTAAATTATTCCGGTGCTGATTTAATATCGGTTTTGTACAATAAAAACGGTGATAAGATAAGCATTATTTTCAAAGACAACGGTAAGAAATTTGACTGTCTTAAGGCTATGCCCAAAAAGGATTTTGACGATTTTGACAAGGGCGGAATGGGAATAATTATTGTAAAAAAGCTTTGCACCGACATAGTGTATAACTATATAAACGGTGAAAATATTCTTGAGCTTGTTTTTACTCTGTAATTAAAAATTAAAAGCCTAAAAGCCTCTAAGAAACAGTAGCCTGTTTTTGAGGTTGCCTCTCTTTTTTATTGGGTCACATCATTTTATTACATACCCGGCAGGAAAAATAAAGGTACATAAAGAAAAATTAACAGAAAAGCTTGACGGCGCAATGGCCGCAATTATGGCACTTGACCGAGCAAGTAGCTGTGGAAATGATAATGGTGCGTCAGTTTATGATGATAGAGGGCTGTTGCTTATATGATACTTTAGCATATTTAACCTTTAATACTCTATAATATTAAGGGAATATTCTCTTAATACATTGACTATTCCCTTAAATTATACTATTATTAAAGGGAATAGTCATGGAGGTGAGGTTATGAGGAACTTTAATTATTCTGAAATTAAAAACCAAAAATGGGACTCAGAAATTCTGGGATTAGTAGCTGCAATATATAAAGAGGCTGGAAAACAAGAATTATACCTTAAGCAACGACCGGAAGAATTAGAAAAATTAGTTGAAATTGCAAAAATACAAAGCACAGAAGCGTCTAATGCTATTGAAGGTATTGTAACAACTAACACTCGTATAAGACAGTTAGTAGAGGATAGGACAACTCCTAAAAATCGTGATGAGCAAGAAATTGCAGGCTATAGAGATGTACTAAATGTTATACATGATAGTTTCGATATAATTCCGGTTTCACAGAATTATATATTACAGCTTCATAAGATTTTATATAATCATATGAATAACCCTATGGCAGGCAAGACAAAAAGTGTACAAAACTATATTAGTGCATCATATCCTGATGGTCATGTTGAAACACTTTTCACTCCTCTTTCTCCCTTTGAAACACCTGAAGCACTTGATAAAATATGTGAAGAATATAATAGAGTAATAGGAAATTTTGAAGTAGAACCATTGATTGCCATTCCTATTTTTATACATGATTTTCTCTGTATTCACCCTTTTAATGATGGCAACGGTAGAATGAGCCGTTTACTTACAACTCTATTGTTATATAGAAATGGGTTTTATGTTGGTAAATACATTTCCTTGGAATCAAAAATTGCAAAAAATAAAGATTTGTATTATGACGCATTAAGGCAGTCACAGTACGGATGGCATGAGGGAAAAGAAGATGTTATTCCTTTTATCAAATACCTATTAGGTACAATTCTTTCTGCATACAAAGATTTTGAAGATAGATTTGCTCTTATAGAAGTAAAATTACCGGCTATTGAAATGGTAAGACAAGCAACTATGAATAAAATAGGGCGATTTACCAAACAAGATATTCATGAGCTTTGCCCTTCTTTAAGCATAAGTTCTATTGAAAGAGCATTGAGAAAATTAGTTGATTCAGAGGAATTAAAAAAAGAAGGTGCAGGTAAAAATACTTGCTATTATAGATTAAAGTAATTTCCTTAATATATTAACTATTCCTTTCAAAAAGACTATAATTAAGTGAAAGAATAAAAAATTATCTA
>ULRQ01003590.1_pt1 | contig 19328 bp, 16 predicted proteins | sample 1955491 | NCBI WGS metagenome assembly ULRQ01 (sample SAMEA4835684, study PRJEB28245) | human gut metagenome | biome: gut microbiome; material: fecal sample | place: Denmark | collected 2008 | reverse complement strand
CCCTGCCGGTACGGGATGGGCCGCATGCTGACCACCATGTTTCCGCTGAACACCCCCGCCGGAGTACAGAGAATGTTGGTGTTGTACATCGGCACATTCACGCCCTCTTCGATCTGGCGCACCGGGATGCCCGCTTCCAGCAGTTCAGATTCAAAGGAGAAGCTGCACCCGATCAAAAAGCTGACCAGGTCGTTCCTCTCCTCAAAGAATTTGCTCACATCGGTGTATTCCCCGGTCAGCTCGCCGTGTTCGTACACCCGGTAGCGCAGGATATCGGTAGCAATATCGCTGCCTTTGCCAAATTGGGCAAAGGTTCGCTCACCTGCGTCCGCCACTTCCAGCAGCGGGCAGGCTTTGGGGTTGCGCTGGCAGAACAGCAAAAAGTCCCACGCCAGCGCCTTGGGCAGCACCACAAGGTTGCCTTGGGCATAACCGTTGCACATGCCGGTTGTCGGGCCGGTCAGTTTGCCCTTGCGGATCAGCCCGCGCAGGTCGGCCGGTTTCATGGCTGCAAAGTCCATTATTTCATCCGCTCCCTGATTTTGTCAAGCACGGCCGCCTGCGCCCTGGCTCCTGCAACAGCCTGCGCCGCGGTCACATATTGGAACGCCAGCTTTTCGCCGGGGCGCAGCTGCGCCATAGCCGAAAGGTCAGCGCTGATGACGGTTGCAATTTTGGCATACCCGCCGGTGGTCTGGTGGTCAGCCAGCATCACAATGGGCTGCCCGTTGGCCGATACCTGCACCGAACCCGCCACAATGCCGTCCGATACAATGTCCGACCCATCCACAGTCTCGATCTGCGGCCCCTGCAATTTGCAGGCCATGCGGTCACAGTCTGCTGTCAAAGCATATACCCCGTGTACAAATGCGGCCTGCCCCACTGCGGTAAAGGTATCGGTCTGGGGGCCGGGCACCGCACGGAACAGCGGCAGCTTCCGCCCGCCCAAAAAGCGCCACGGCCTTGCGGGGGTGCGCGCCGTGCCCAGCGGGCGGTTTGCCCCTTTGGCGCAGATCTGCTGCCAGCGCTGTTCCACCATGGCGGGTGCCGCCCCAATGGGCAGCACATCCCCAGCTTTCAGTGCGCGGCCATCCAGCCCGCCCATCCGGCATTTTAAGTCGGTGGAGCGGCTGCCCAGCACGGGCGGGGTATCCACGCCGCCAAACACGGCCAGGTAGCCGCGCAGCCCGCTGCGGGCCGCGCCGATTGCCAGCACCTGCCCCGCGCGGGCCAAAAGCGGCGTATAGGCGGGCACCGGTCGGCCATCCAGCGCGGCAGGCATATCGGCCCCCGCCAGGGCAAAAACAGTGTCCCCGTCAAACTGATACTTGCCGCCCTGCAGGGTCATTTCCAGCACGGCGGCACCGGCTGCCTGGGGGTTGCCCGCCAGCAGGTTGGCGGTCCGCATAGCGTAACCATCCGCCGCTCCACAGGTGCGGAACCCCCGCGCGGCATAGCCGGTGCGGCCTGCATCCTGCACGGTGGTCAGCGGGCCAGGGCTTATCACATGCAAGTTCACAGTGCCGCCCCCTGTTCTTTCTGGATGGTTTCAAACTTTTCCGGGCTGATGGGCACAAACCGGATGCGGTCCCCCGCCGCGTAAGGCAGTTTGCCGCCGCCAGCCGGGTCAAACAGGCGCAGCGGCGTGCGGCCGATCAGCTGCCACCCGCCGGGGGAAGCCAGCGGGTAGATGCCCGTCTGCTTGCCGCCAATGCCCACCGCCCCCGCGGGGATCTTGGTGCGCGGGGTCTGCAACCGGGGGCAGACAATGCGTTCATCCATGCCGCCCAGGTACGGGAACCCCGGCAGGAACCCCAGCATAAAAATGCGGTAGTCCCGCCCGCAGTGGATGTCGATGACCTGCTGTTCGGTCAGCCCGGCGTGCTGTGCCACAAAGGCCAGGTCGGGGCCGTAATCTCCGCCGTAACACACCGGCACCTCCACCAGCCGCCTGGCCGCGGTGCTGCTGACCGGGGGCAAAGCGTCCCACAGGCGGCGCAGCGCGGGGATCAGGGTATCGGCATCGGTCTGCAAAGGGTCCAGCGTGACCAGCAGCGCCGCATAGGTGGGCACTGTTTCCACCACGCCGGGCAGCTGCGCCGCCTGCACAGCGGCATCCAGCGCCATAACCTGCGCGTTCACCTGTTCACTGATCTCACTGCCGCAGACGGCCAGCACGCCGCTGTCCCCCACGGGGGTAAACTGGATCATAACAAAAATCCCCTTTGCGTCCGGTATTTTGGGGCTTGTCAGGAAGTGTGCTGTACCTTTAGGTTCGCGGGCGCACATTGTGCGCCCCTACGGTCTCTATAAGGCAAATATATCGTTTTGAGTATACCGCTCTACCCCATTTGTAGGGGACGATGCTTGCATCGTCCCGCATGTCGAACCGATACGTTTTCGCAGGGGCGGGCATTGCTCGCCCGCCGACGTTTGGGCTGCGAAACGCTTTAAGGGTTCGCGGGCGCACATTGTGCGCCCCTACGGTCCCTAAACGTGCCGTTTTGGGTTCACTGCTTCCTGACCAAGGCCAATGTGCCTATTATAGCACAACCTGCTTTATGCCTGCTCAAAAAATTTCTTTGCCAGCACCGGGCCGAACCAGTGGTCCGAATTGTGGGAATACCGCACCGCATACGCCGTGCACTGCCGCATCATGCTGACAATGCCAACGTTCATGCGGGTATCAAACCCATCCACACCCGGCAGCAGCGAGCCTGTCATATCGATCATGCCATTGCGGGAAAGCACCCGCATGACCTCGCTTTCCATCTCCTCCCGGTGCAGGATGTCCATATCCTTTTTCAGGTAGGCCAGCGCGGCCATCAGCGCATAGCAGCCCCAGTCAGAGCAGGTTGCCGTGATGATGTTATCGGTGCTGCTTGCGGCCAGAATGCCGCCGCAGCAGCCGTCCTGGCATTCGCCGGGGGCGGTGAAAGGCACATATTTTTTAATGTGCTCCCCAATGGTGCCCATGCCGATCTCATTGCCCAGATCGCCGATGGCCACATTGGGCACGCCGCGGGCGCGCAGTTCGTTCCACAGCACATCGCTTTTGGCTTCCAGTGCGGTCACATCCTTGCCCACCGCATTGTGGTAAACACCCTTGGCGTTGCCGCCGCAGGCTTCCACCGAGATCACCGCTGCGGGTAAAATCTTATCCGCCAGCGCTTTGGCCTGGGCGGGGGCTTTGGCCTTATCTTTGGTAAAGGCCACAACGCCAAGGCTCAGCGGCAGCTCCATGGCGGTATCCAGGTCCTCATACACATGCAGACCCACCACATTGCCGCATTTCTTAAAGGCTTCCACGCTGTCCTGCGGGCAGACGATGATCGGCTTTGCCCCAAAGGCCAATACCAGAGACCGCGCCAGCAGGATCGCGCTGACAGAACCGTCCATTTCCGGCACCTTGTGGGGCAGCAATACAAACCCGACCAGGATATACACCGGGTCGCCGGGGTGGATGGCTTTGCACAACGCTTCGGCTGCGTGCATGGCGGTCGGCTCCCCGGTATATGCCCGGCTGCCCGCGTACAAAATGCGGCACACCCCGTAACCGCGGGGGTCCAGACACATGATGGCATCCAGGTTTTCGCCTACATTGCGTTTTTCCAGTTCGTCACGGGTCATGGTGTTTTCCCCCTTTTCAGCCCCACAGACTTTCGCAGCCGGTATAGTCATAGAACTCTTTCAGCACTTCGTCCTGGATGGCTTTCAGGGTAGCGGGGTCCTTGCCGCCGGCGGGCTTGCCCTCAAACTCGCAGGCATGCAGACAGAAGTTGGAGGAGGAGGTCACGATGATCTCATCCGCATCGCGCAGGAAATCCACCGTGAACGGTTTTTCCATCACGGTAATGCCCAGGCGGTAGCAGGCCTGCAGCATATGGGTCTTGGCAATGCCGCGCAAAATCAGTTCATCGTTCGGGTGGGAATAGAAAATCCCCTCTTTCAGCACTGAAACGTTGGAGTGCGCACATTCCGTTACAATATCCCCGCGGTGGAACACGGTCTCGCTCATGCCGGCCAGCTTGGCGCGCTGGGCGGTCATAACGCTGGGCAGCAGGTTCAGCGTTTTGATGTTGCAGTGGTAAAAGCGAGTGTCCTCCTCAGAGTTCAGGCGGATGGGCTTGTCGGGGTCGTTCAGGGTGTTGGGCCGGATGGAAACCCACAGCTTGCCGGGCATGCCTTCCTCATACACATGGTTGCGGGGCTCCACACCGCGGGTGACCTGCCAGTATACAAAGTTGACCTTGCTGTCCACCTTGGCCAGCAGGTCGGTCAGCAGCCTGCCCAGCTCGGCCTTGCTCATCGGGATGTTGATATCCAGTGCCTTGGCGCTGGTAAAAAAGCGGTCCAGGTGGTCCTGCAGCAGGTATACCTTGCCGTTCGCGCCAACGGTGGCATCGTAGCAGCCATCGCCAAAAAAGTGAACGCGATCATTGAATGGCACCATCAATTCTTCCGGTGCGCCGATTTTGCCATCATAATATGCAATGGATTCCATTTTCCCTTACTCCTCTCATCTTGGTTGCCTTTATGTTCAGCCGTTATTTGGCTTTCCCATCAAATTTCAGTTCAATCACTTTTTTAATCAGCTCCACGCAGTTATCCAGCCCAATGGCGGCGGAATCCAGGCAGAGGTCATAATTTTCCACCCGCTTCCACTGGCGGCCGGTGTGGTATTTGTAATAGCTTTCACGGTAGCGGTCCAGCTTGTCAATATAGTGCTTGGCCTGGCTGCTGCCAATGCCCTGGCGCTTCATCTCGCGCTCCACACGCCAGTCATAGGGGGCATCCACATACACGGTCAGCACGTTGGGCTTATCCCGCAGAACAAAGTCCGCCGCGCGGCCCACGCAGATATAGCTTTCCTCGTTCAGCAGCTCCCGCAGCACCTTGGCCTGGTAGTTGAACAGGTTTTCATCGCTGATAAAGTTGCCGCTTTCCGGCGGGATGATGCTGCCGTCATACACCCGTTCCGAAACCCGGTACAGCATGGTTTTGCGGGTGTTCTCATCGGCGTGGGCAAACAGTTCCTCGCTGATACCGCTGTCCTCTGAGGCAAGGCGCAGCAGCTTGCGGTCATACAGGTCAATGTCAAATGCCTTTGCCAGCTGCTTGCCAATGTAGCTGCCGCCGCCCGAACCACAGGTGCGGGTAATGGCGACTGCAAAATACGGATAATTGGGATACATTTTCCACCCCTCCTTACTGGCCCAGATAGGCTTTCTTCACGCGCGGGTCGTTCAGCAGATCCGCGGCGTTGCCCTCAATGCTGATGTTGCCGGTTTCCAGCACATAGGCGCGGTCCGAGATGGCCAGCGCCATCTTTGCGTTCTGTTCCACCAGCAGGATCGTGATGCCCTGCTTGTTTACTTCCTGAATGATGGCAAAGATCTCTTTGACCAGCAGGGGCGAAAGGCCCATCGAAGGTTCATCCATCAAAATCATTTTGGGCTTTGCCATCAGGGCGCGGCCTACGGCCAGCATCTGCTGCTCGCCGCCGGAAAGGGTGCCCGCCAGCTGGCGGCGGCGCTCTTCCAGACGGGGGAAGCGCTTATACACATCCTTCATCGTCTCTTCCATCCCGGCCGGGTCGGCATAAGCGCCCATTTCCAGGTTTTCTTCCACCGTCATCTGGGGGAAGATATGCCGCCCTTCCGGCACATGGGCCAGCTTGTAGGTAATGATCTTGCTGGGTTCCGCCTTGCGCAGGTCGTACCCGTCAAACATCACGCTGCCGGACGCAGCTTTTTCCAGCCCGGTAATGGTGCGCAGGGTGGTGGTTTTGCCCGCGCCGTTTGCCCCGATCAGGGATACGATCTCGCCGTCATCCACATGCAGCGATATGCCGTTCAGCGCGTGTACCGCGCCGTAATTGACATGAAGGTCTTTTACTTCAAGCATCTGCTTCGACCTCCTCTTTGTCTTTGCCCAGGTATGCTTCAATCACATGGGGGTCATTGGCGATCTCTGCCGGTGTGCCGGAAGCGATCGTGGTACCAAAGTCCAGCACCTGGATTCGCTCGCAGATTTTCATGACCAAACTCATGTCATGCTCGATCAGCAGCACCGATACCTTGAATTCGCTCCGGATATAATCAATAATCTCCAGCAGTTCCTCCGTTTCAGTCGGGTTCATACCGGCGGCCGGTTCGTCCAGCAGCAGCAGCTTCATGTTGGTGGCCAGCGCGCGGGCAATCTCCAGGCGGCGTTGCTCACCATAGGGCAGGTTGTCGGCCTCCAGGTCCTCCTTGCCGGAAAGATGCACCACCTGCAGCAGCTCTTTGGCGCGTGCGGTGGCGGCGGCTTCCTGCTGCCAGTACGCCTTGGTGCGGAAGATGGCCTGCGGCATGTTGTAGGTCAGTTCTTCCAGCATGGCAGCTTTGACGTTTTCGATCACCGTCATTTTTTTGAACAGGCGGATATTCTGGAAGGTTCTGGCAATGCCTGCATGAACGATCTGGTGGGTCTTTTTGCCGTTCATCCGCTCACCATTCAGGTAAAGGGAGCCTTCAGTCGGCTTATACACACCAGTGATCAGGTTGAACACGGTGGTTTTGCCTGCGCCGTTGGGGCCGATCAGCCCCACCAGCTCGGATTCGCCGATTTCCATATTAAAATCATCCACGGCTTTCAGGCCGCCAAACTGGATGCCAAGGTGCTGGCATTTCAAAACGGGTCGTGCCATGGTTCAGGCCCCCTTTTCTGCTTTTGCTTTTACCGTGCTGCGGCCGGTCAGTTTTTCCAGCGCGCGGGTCAGGCTGAACTCCCACCGGCCAAAGATGCCGCCGGGACGGAACAGCATGACCAGCACCAGAACCACCGAGTAGGCCAGCATGCGGTAGGTAGAAAATTCACGCATCAGTTCCGGTAAAGCGCTCAGGAACGCTGCGCCGATAATGGAACCGGTCAGCGAACCGGTGCCGCCGATGATCACTTCGCTCAACAGCTCTGCGGAATAGTTAAAGTTGAAGTTGGTGGGGATCATTGCCGTCATGTAATGGGCATAAATACCGCCGCCAATGCCGGCAAAGAATGCGCTGATGGCAAAGGTCATGACCTTGTAATAGGTCACGTTGATGCCGGAAGCCGAAGCCGCGATGTAGTCCTCACGGATGGCCTGCACGGTGCGGCCATATTTGCTGCGGACGAACAGGTACATGATGGTAACGCAGACCACCATGATCCAGAATACCCGCGGGAAGGTGGACAGCTTGAGGATGCCGCTCATTGTTTTACCGCCGCCGGTGATGGAAAAGTTGCAGAAGCAGACGCGGATGATTTCGGCAAACGCCATGGTGACAATGGCGAGATAGTCGCCGCGCAGGCGCAGCGCCGGGATGCCGACCAGTACGCCCATGATGCCCGCAGCCAGGCCGCCGACCAGCAGCGCGATCAGGAACAGCCCCAGATCCGAAAGCCCTTTGCCTGCCAGCGCGCCGGATACAATGGCGGAGACATAAGCGCCGACCGAAACAAACCCCGCATGCCCCAAGGAGAACTCGCCCATAAAGCCAACCACCAGGTTCAACGATGTGACCATGATGATGGTGTAGCAGGCGGTGGTGCAGATGCCCTAAATATAGGTGGTGGAGGTGCCGAACGCATTGGCGGCGAACAGCCCTGTCAACAGGGCAAACACCAGCGCCACGCCCACAGCGTTCAAAAGATAGGAGCCTTTTATTTTTTTACTCATTGCTCTGCTCCCTCCCTTACACTTTTTCGCCGGTGTTCTTGCCCAGGATACCGGCGGGTTTGACCAGCAGGATCACGATCAATGTGCCGTAAGTAACGGCTTCGTACCAGCCGGGGGCAAACAGCTTGACAAAAATTTCAATCAGGCCGACCAGAATGCCGCCGATCATGGCGCCGGGGATGATGCCAATGCCGCCCAGAACTGCGGCGATGAAGGCTTTCATGCCCATCATGGAGCCCATATCGGTGGTAACGCGGGGGTAGGTAGAGCAGTACATCAGCGCTGCCACCGCCGCCAGACCGGAGCCGATGGCAAAGGTCAGGGTGATGATCTTGTTCACGTTGATGCCCACCAGGGTGGAAGCATCCTTATCCTGCGGGACGGCGCGCATGGCCTTGCCCAGCTTGGTCTTTTTTACAAACAGCTGCATGCAAAGCATCATCGCAACGCCGATGCCAATGGTCAGCAGCACGTTCAGCGGCAGCGATACCCCGCCGACCGTAATGGTGGGCAGGCTGAAAATAGCCTGCACGTTGTGCGGCTTGGCGCCAAACAGCACCATGGCCAGGTTTTCCAAAAAGATGCTCATGGCCAGTGCGGTAATCAAGGCGGACATGGGCCCGGCCTTGCGCACCGGGCGGTAAGCCAGGATCTCAACCAGCACACCAACCAGCGCGCACACCGCAACGGCCACAATCACGGCCATCCAGGCGGGCATTCCCGCATCGACCATCAGCGGGATGGTGTAAAACAATGTGTAAGCACCGATCATGATAAAATCGCCGTGGGCAAAGTTGATCATGCGGATGATACCGTAAACCATGGTGTAGCCCAACGCGATCAGCGCATAAATAGCGCCCTGGTTCAGGCCGTTGATCAGGCCCTGAACAAATAATGATGCAGTCATGGTCCATTCACCTTTCCTATCATTTTTTGTGAATGTTTGATTCGGGGGAATCAAAAAAATAAAAAAGTGCACGCGGCTGCTTGCATTGCCGCGCGCACCATTGCGCCTTTGCTCTGGAGGGGGTGTTTAGGGGAATCTAAAAAACTTTAGGAAATACCGCATAATTCTAAGTGCCGATACGGCGAGCGAGGTGCGGCAGATGCCAAGCCAAAAGCGCAGATAATACTGGATGCTGCAAAGGTGAGCGCCGCCAGTGGCGGAAACAGCGAACCGAAGCAGGGGCAGCGGTCGCAGAGTGCGAGGGGCTTTTGCCCCCGAAGCACGATGCGGGTACCGCAACCCGACATTATCGAGCATTTTGGCAACGCAGATGCGTGCCGCAGCCGCCGGAGCGGTGCTTGAGCCGTTAGGCGGGAATTGTGCGGTATTGCCTTTACTCAGCGGAGGAAACCAGGTTGCCATCGGAATCCAGCGTCTCAGACCACTTGACCTTGCCGTCAACAAAGGTGTTGAATGCAATGCTCTTGATGGCATCGCCGTTTTCGTCCAGCTTGATCTTGCCGCCAACGCCGGTAAACTCCATACCGGTCATGCCTTTTACCAGGCTTGCGGTATCGGTGCCGCCGCCATTCTCAGCAGCTTGCAGCAGCATGTAGATGGCGTCATAGTACAGGGCCGCGCAGGCGTTCAGGCTTTCGGTGCCGTACTTTTCGGTGTACTTCTGCACAAAGTTCTGAACGGCGGGGGCGGTATCCTCGCTGGAGTAGTGGTTGGTAAAGTAGCAGTCATCAAACTTGTCTTCCAGGCCGGTGGTATCCGCGCCATCCCAGGCATCGCCGCCCATGATGGTACCGGTAAAGCCCGCGTTGCGCGCTGCGCCTACAAACAGCGGTACCGTATCCAGGAAGCAGGGATAATACAAAAACTCTGCGCCGGAAGCCACGGCCTGTGCTGCCTGGGAGGAAAAGTCAGTATCAGTGCTCATACACTCGCCGGTATAGGTAATTTCAATGCCGTTGGCCTCGCAGTTTTCTACAAAAGCGTCCTTCAGGCCGTTGGAATAGTCATCATCCTTGGCATAAATCACGGCTACCTTGCTGAATCCCTTGCTCTTAACAAACAGGGCGGCCATCTTGCCCTGATACGGGTCAATGAAGCAGTTACGGAAGATCGTGGAGCCTTTCTGGGTCACATCCACGTTGGTAGCGCCGGTTGCCAGCAGCAGCATTCCGTCATTGGCAGCCTGGGTCGCCATAGGCAGTGTAACGGAAGAGAAGAAGCTGCCCACGATAGCGGCCGGGGAATCTGCCATGACCTTGTTGTAAGCGTTCATGGCCTGCTTGGCGTCCTTGGCATCGTCAGCCACCTTGCCGCCGTTGACGATCTCGACCGTATAGCCGTAATCGCCGGAGTTGATCTCCTCCACAGCCATATCCACCGCGTTCTGGGCACCCTCGCCGTAAATGGCGGAGCCGCCGGTCATGGAGCAGACCACACCAACACGGATCACATTACCGCTGTCCGCGCTGGATGCTGTGGTGGAAGCGGCACTGGAAGTATCTGCGGTGCTGGCTGTGCCGCCCTGTGCGCTGGAAGAACAGCCGCCCAAAACGCCTGCCGCCATCGCCGCCGCCATGGTAAGAGAAAGAACCCGTGTTGCCTTTTTCATCGTAAGCCCCTCTTTCTTTCATGTTCGTTCTGCTTTCTTTTCTCAGGGCAATACCGCATAATTCTAAGTGCCGATACGGCGAGCGAGGTGCGGCAGCTGCTAAGCCAAAAGCGCAGATAATACTGGATGCTGCAAAGGTGAGCGCCGCCAGTGGCGGAAACAGCGAACCGAAGCAGGGGCAGCGGTCGCAGAGTGCGAGGGGCTTTTGCCCCCGAAGCACGATGCGGGTACCGCAACCCGACATTATCGAGCATTTTGGCAACGCAGATGCCGTGCCGCAGCTGCCGGAGCGGTGCTTAAGCCGCTAGGCGGGAATTGTGCGGTGTTGCCTCGGATATCTCCTGACCAAACAAAAAGCGCGCAGCCCCGCCGTCAAGCGGGTGCCGCACGCCTTTGTGCAAAAGCAAAATCTCTTTTGTTCTTTTTATGCTTTTGTCTCCGGAATCAGAACGGGGTCCGCAGCTTTTGCACTGCGGACCCCGTTGTCCCTGCTCCGTGTTTGGATTGTTCTGATTATAGCATACTGCCAAAATTTTGCAAGCACTTTTTGTCGGCATCAGGTGGATTTTTGCCGCCGATCGCCTTATTCTATTAAGCTGTTTCTTCGTTTTTCATCTCGCATCCCCGTTTTTGCTTTCTTTTTTTCCGTCAAATTGTCCTTTGGGCTAAATAACTTCAAAATTACAGCTTTTCCCCCGCACCACTGGGTTATGCCGGGCAGCGGACGGCCCAGTCCGGCAGCCTTATTCCGCTGTTTCTTCCCGCCTTACGTTATCACAGCCTTGTTTATCGAAGAGTTTCTCTGCCAATTTCTTATGTCATCCAAAATCTTGCATTGTTTCTCGCTTTATCGCGCCATAGTTTTATATCGAACGTTCGTCTTATTTTGTGTCAGCTTTTTCCGTCATTTTCCAATATTATATATTTTGTGAACAATCATTGCATAGGTTGTAAACATTAGCACTCTGCTATTGACAGTGCTAATTTTAGGGTTATAATAAAGGCGTACCTTGAAAGAGGGGGTGCGGAACGCAAGAGCGTTCCGGGGAACACCGCCAAGGAGCCGCAAGGCTCGGGAAGCGTCAGACTTCCCGGAGAGGCACCAAATAAAATTCCAGATTTTTACAAAGTGAGGTTATGACTTATGTTGCCGACTGTTTTTGGTGAAAATCTTTTTGATGATTTCTTTGACGATTCCTTTGGTATGATGAACGCACGCAACCCGCTGTACGGCAAGCATGCACGCAACCTGATGAAGACCGATATCCGCGAGACCGATACCAACTATGAGCTGGCCATTGATCTGCCGGGCTTCAAGAAGGATGAGATCCACATTGAGCTAAAAAACGGTTACCTGACCATCAGCGCCGCCAAGGGCCTGGATAAAGACGAAAAGGCCCCCGAAGGCAAGTATATCCGCCAGGAGCGTTACACCGGCGCCTGCAGCCGCAGCTTCTATGTTGGCACCGACCTGCAGCCCAAGGATGTCAGCGCCAAGTTCACCGATGGCATCCTGGAGTTGACCTTCCCGAAGGAAGCTCCCAAGAAGGAACCTGATGTGACCCGCGTTGAAATTGGTGAATAACCGATCTGCCTTTGCGGCATAACTGAATAAGTCTCAGCGGTGCCCCGCCCTTGACCCCAATCGGTCAGGGCGGGGCACCGCTTTTTGTTTTGTTGCACCCCTGTGGTATAATGGTTTTATAATAAATCCAACAGGGAGCTGCTGTTTGTATGGTCGATCATATTGAGATCCGCGGGGCACGGGTACACAACCTAAAAAATATTGATGTCGATGTGCCGCTGAACAAAATCGTCGGCATTGCGGGTGTATCCGGTTCCGGCAAATCTTCGCTGGCGCTGGGCGTGCTGTATGCCGAAGGTTCGCGCCGGTATCTGGACGCACTTTCCACCTACACGCGCCGCCGCATGACCCAGGCCCCCAAAGCTGATGTGGACGAGGTTCTGTATGTTCCCGCCGCGTTGGCGCTGCACCAGCGGCCGGGGGTGCCGGGCATCCGCAGCACCTTTGGCACCGGCACCGAGCTGCTGAACAGCCTGCGGCTGATGTATTCCCGCCTTGCCAGCCACCGCTGCCCCAACGGGCATTATCTTGCGCCCACCCTGGCCGTGGCCGCCGGGCAGGAGCTGATCTGTCCCGAATGCGGGGCCCGCTTTTACGCCCCTTCGGCGGAAGAGCTTGCCTTTAACAGCCAGGGTGCCTGCCGCACCTGCGGCGGCACCGGCACCGTACAGACCGTTGACCGCGCCACCCTTGTGCCGGACGAAAGCCTGACCATTGACGAGGGCGCTGTGGCCCCCTGGAACTCTTTGATGTGGTCGCTGATGACCGATGTCTGTCGCGCCATGGGGGTGCGCACCGATGTGCCGTTCCGCGACCTGACCGATGTGGAGAAAGAGATCGTCTATGACGGCCCGGCTGAGAAGAAGCACATTTTCTACCACTCCAAAAACAGCGAGCAGGCCGGGGAACTGGATTTTACCTATTACAGCGCCGTACGCACGGTGGAAAACGCACTCTCCAAAGTCAAGGACGAAAAAGGCATGAAGCGGGTGGAAAAGTTTTTGCGTCAGGATATCTGCCCGGACTGCGGCGGTTCCCGGCTGTGCGCTGCAGCCCGCGCGCCCAGGCTGCAGGGTATCCCGCTGGATGAAGCCTGCCGCATGACCCTTTCCGACCTGGTTGCCTGGGTAAGCGGGGTTCCCGCCGCCCTGCCGGAAGAAATGCGCCCCATGGCGCAGAGCATCTGTGAATCGTTCCAAACGGTGGCCAAGCGGCTGATGGACCTGGGGCTGGGCTACCTGGCGTTGGACCGCGCCGCGGCTACCCTTTCCACCGGCGAGCGCCAGCGTATGCAGCTGGCCCGCGCGGTGCGCAACCGCACTACCGGCGTTCTGTATGTGCTGGATGAACCCTCTATTGGGCTGCACCCCGCCAACATCACCGGCCTGACCGGCGTGATGCAGGACCTGATCCACGACGGCAACTCGGTCATTCTGGTGGACCATGATACCCAGATTCTATCCGAAGCCGATTGGCTGATTGAGATGGGGCCGCAGGCCGGTGCGGGCGGCGGCCAGGTGATTGCCCAGGGCAGCATCCCGGCCATTGAAGCAACCGCTGCTTCCCGCATTGGGCCGTTCCTGGCGGGCAAAGCGCAGTGCCTGCGCCCCCAGGCCCCGCAAAGCGAGTTGTTCGCGCTGGGGCGCATTCAGCTTTCCACCAACGCCATCCACACCGTAAAGCCGCTGGACATCGAAATTCCCAAGGGGCGGCTGACTGTGGTGACCGGGGTTTCCGGCTCCGGCAAGACCACCCTTGTGCTGGAAAGCCTGGTTCCCGGCCTGAACGCCGCCATCCACGGCCAAAAGCTGCCGGAGCATATACGCTCTGTTGTGCCGGACGGCATCACCCAGGTCAAGCTGATCGACGCCGCACCCATTGGCATCAATGTGCGCTCCACCGTGGCCACCTATGCCAATGTGCATGACGAGCTGCGCAAAAAGTTTGCCGCCACCCCGGATGCCAGGCAGGCCGGGTATAAAGCGGGCGATTTTTCCTACAACACGGGCAAGCTGCGCTGCCCCGTGTGCGATGGCACCGGCAGCATCAGCCTGGATGTACAGTTTTTGCCGGATGTGGAGATTCCCTGCCCCGAATGCCGCGGTTCCCGCTATGCCAAGGAGGCCGGGCAGATTTTTTACACCAGCAAGTCCGGAACCAGATATTCCCTGCCGCAGCTGATGGATATGGATGTGAACACTGCCCTGACCGCCTGTGCCGACTGGCCGGTGGTGCGCCAGCGGCTGACTGTTTTACAGGAACTCGGCCTTGGCTACCTGACCCTTGGCGAGGAAACGCCCGGCCTTTCCGGCGGCGAGGCCCAGCGCCTGAAGCTGGCCAGCGAGATGGGCAAAGCCCAGTCGGACTCTCTGTTTGTCTTTGATGAGCCCACCATCGGCCTGCACCCCGCCGATGTGCAGGTTCTGCTCGGCGTGTTCCAGACCCTGATCGAGCACGGCGCCACCGTCATCGTCATTGAGCATGACCTGGATGTGATCCGCAACGCAGACTACATCATTGATATGGGCCCGGGCGGCGGTGCCCAGGGTGGCACGGTGGTGGCCGCCGGCACGCCGGACGTTATCCGCCACACCCCCGCCAGCCAGACCGGCAAATTTATCTGATTTTATATCTTTATAAACAAGCACATCCCTCGGCAGCGCCGTATTGGGCGGCCCGCCGGGGGATGTGTTTTGCTTTTATTCGGTTTTATCTGCTTCCTGCTTCTGCTTTTCTTTTAACTCTTTTTGCAGCTCCGCTTCCACGCGGTCAAAGCGCTCCAAAAAGCTATGTTCCTGCCCTTCGGTCTTGTAGCCGGGCATGGTATCCAGCGCAACGCCGTGGATGCTGCGGAAAATGCTGTTCTCAATGTTGGGGTTATCCCGCTTTAGGCGGCGCAGCAGCACCTTGACTTCCTGCCGCTTGGAGCCACCGCCGCCGTTGTCGCAGGTGGTGCAGTTTTCGGTAAAGCGGCAGGCGCACTGGATGAATTCCAGGTCGTTATAGCGTTTCCAGGCAATGATATCTTCCTCCCGCACGCAGTACAGCGGACGGATCAGCACCATGCCGGGAAAGTTGGTGCTGTGCAGCTTGGGCGGCATAGCCTGCAGCTGGGAGCCATAGAACATGCTCATCACGGTTGTTTCGATCACATCATTAAAATGGTGCCCCAGTGCAATTTTGTTGCAGCCCAGCTCCTGAGCCTTCTTGTACAGGTAGCCGCGGCGCATGCGGGCGCACAGGTAACAGGGGGATTTATCGCTGTTGTTGGCGACCGCAAACACATCCGTCTCAAAAATTGTGATGGGGATATTCAGCAGTGCGGCGTTGCTTTCGATCTTCTGGCGGTTGATTTCATTATAGCCGGGGTCCATCACCAAAAACACCAACTCAAAGGGCACATCGCTGTGGCGCTGCAGCTCCTGCATCAGTTTAGCCATCAGCATGCTGTCCTTGCCGCCGGAAATGCACACGGCAATTTTATCTCCCGCCTGCACCAGTTCATAGCGCTTGACCGCCACAATAAAAGGGGTCCACAGCTCTTTGCGGTATTTTTTGATAATGCTGCGTTCAATCAGCTGGCAGGGTTCCATCTGGCGTTCCAATGGTCATTTCTCCTTTTGCAAATCCTTCAGGCAGCGGTCAAACGCCGCCAAAAATCCGTTCAGTTCTTCTTCGGTGGTCAGGTGGCTCAGGCTGATGCGCCATGAGCTCAGCGCATTTTTGCGGTCCCGGCTGACGGCAAACACCGCCTTGGACGGTGTGCCGTCAGTGGAGCAGGCCGATTTGACGGACACACATACCCCCTGCCCGCTCAACGCCTGCTGGAACGCCCCGGCCTTGATGCCCGCCACGCTCACATTTACAATGTGCGGCACCGCACCCGCCGGGCTGTTGATGCGCACGCCGGGCCGCTTTTGCAGCTCTGCGCACAGGGTATCGTGCAGCGCCTGCACATGGGCGCAGCGCTGGGGCTGTTCATCCAGCGCAAGGGCCAGCGCCGCCTGCAAAGCCGCGGCAAGGCCCAGGGTGGGGGTGCCGCTGCGGTAAATGGTAGTGCTGGCCCCGCCGTTCATCTGGGGTTCGATCACCAGCCCTTTGCGCTTGTACAGCACGCCAATGCCGTTGGGGCCGTAAAACTTGTGGGCGGTAAAGCTCATGGTATCCACGCAGTCCAGCCAGAGGGCCGTTTTACCCACGGCCTGGGTGGCATCCACATGCAGGCGGCAGTTGGGGCAGCGGTGCACCAGCGCGGCGATCTCCCGCACCGGCTGCACGGTGCCCAGTTCACTGTCCACCCCGCAGATGGAAACCAGTACGGTATCCTTGCGCAGCAGCTCTTCCAGCTGTTCCAGGTCAATTCTGCCATCCCGGCCAATATTCAGCAGATCGATCTCGTACCCCTGCTGCTGCAAAGCCGTCAATGTTGCCCCCACGCTGGAATGCTCCAGCGGGGTGGAGATGATATGCCGCCCCACATGCCGGGCCGCGCGGGCCGTGCCCTTTAAGGCAAGGTTATTGGCTTCCGTTGCGCCGGATGTATAAATGATTTCCTCCGGCAGCACCCCCAGCTGTGCCGCAATCAGGCCGGTCACACGGTCCATCTCCTGCCGGGCGGCCTGCCCGGCGCAGTGGGTGGAATTGGGGTTGCCGATAAAATTCTGCTCGGTGCGGCAGTATACTTCCAGCACACGGGGGTCCACCGGCGTGTTGGCCGAATAATCCAGATATATCATGCGCAATCCCCCTGTTTTGTTGCCTGAAATTTAATTATACCACCATTTCCTACCGCGTCAATGGGTTGCAATGCGCCATGCCGGATACCTCGCCGAGCGTCAGCTTTTCATAAAGGCGATGATGTCCCTTGCCATCACATCCGGGTGGCCAATGATGTCGCCGTGGCCGTACCCGACAAAGGGGTGGTCCTGCGCGTTGGGGTAGGCGCATTTTAATTTCTGCATCGCTTTTTTCATGTTCGGCTCGTTGGAACCGTACCAGATGGCCACCTTTGCTTCCGGGTCAGGGGCAAAAGTGTCGATCACGGGGTACAGCTTTTCCAGCAGCGGAATCACCGCTTCAAACTGGCGCCAGCTCATCATGTTGCCGGGCAGCAGCATAATTTTGCGGCTGTTTTGTTTGCCAAATTCCTGTACTTCCATATAAACATTCCCTCCTCAGACCCCTGCGTTATTTTTGACTAACTCCTATCTCCATCATACCAGAACCCGCCTCGAAAATCCACAAAAAAGAACCTGGGAAGTTTGTTCTTCCCAGGTTCTCTGTTGCATTATTTATCGCGTTCTCAGTCTTTGTCGCGGTCGCGGCGGTCCGGCTTTTTGGTTTCCGGCTCCGGCGGGCGGCTTACCAGGCGTACTTCCTGCACGCGGCGGTTGGTGGCACGGGTCACGGTACCGTCAAAGCTGCCCCACACAAAATGGTCACCCACTTTGGGCAGGCGGCTGAGCTTTTCCTGCACCAGACCGCCGATGGCCACCGCGTCGATTTCCTCTTTATCGCGGATATCCAGCTCCTCGGCCACATCGTCCACGCTGGCACCGCCGGCAATCAGCCAGCTGCCATCGCTCTGCTGGCGGATATCCTCCACCACTTCATCATGTTCATCCCAGATCTCGCCAACCAGCTCTTCCAGGATATCCTCCAGCGTGATGATGCCCGCAGTGCCGCCGTATTCATCCACCACAACTGCCATATGGTGCTTGCTTTCCCGCAAAGTGCGCAGCAAAGCGGAGATGGGGGTCACGCTGGTTGTGTACAGCGTGGGGCCGATCAGGCTTTCCAGCTTGACATCTTCATCGCCCTTGCGCATGGCGGCAAAACAGTCTTTTTCATGTACCACGCCAATGATGTTATCAATGGTTTCGTGGTATACCGGCAGGCGGGAATAGCCGCTGTCGGCAAAAGTTTCGGTCACTTCGTCCATGGGGGTATCATCCGCCACGGCGATCACATCCACGCGCGGGGTCAGAACGTCCTGGGCTTCCACATCGTCAAATTCAATGGCGCTGCGGATCAGCTCGCTTTCGCGGTTGGTCAGCTCACCGTCTTTTTCGGCTTCGCTCACCATGGTTACCAACTCACCTTCGGTAATGGTGTCCTTTTCATCGGTATAAAAGCGGCTGGCCAAAAAGCTTTTCCATTTGCCAAAAATAAAGTTCAGCGGCCCAAATACCGCCACAAGGGCACCAAGCGCCGGCGCAAAGGCCATTGCAATGGATTCCGGCATTTCCTTCGCCATGCTTTTGGGGGTGATTTCGCCAAACGTCAAAACCAGTAAGGTCATGACAATGGTGGAAGCCGTGGGACCGTAAGCATTGCCCAACAACCGGCTGAACAGCACCGTTGCAAGCGAAGACGCACCGATGTTTACAATGTTGTTGCCGATCAGAATGGTGCTCAGCAGGCTGTCATACCGTTCAGCCAGGGCCAGAACCTTGGCTGCCTGCTTATCGCCATCCTCCGCGCGGCTTTTTAAGCGGATCATGTTCAGCGAGGAATATGCTGTTTCCGATGCCGAAAAAAAGGCCGACAACATGATCAAAACGATCAGTGCGGTGATCATAAATATACTACTGCCATCGTCCATTGGAGAACCATCAACTCTTTCTTTTGTTTTTTGGCTGCCTGTGCGGCAGCGTTATCAGTATTGTATGCAGGGTATACTACACACATTATAGGTTATTATAGCATACTGTCTCCAAAAGCGCAAACGCTGCAAAGGCTTTTTGCACAAAACAGTCGTTTCAGCCAAAATGTGTGCCCATTGGGCCGCCCGCTTTGCTATACCTGCATACAAAAAGGCCCCCGCCTTACAGCAGAGGGCTTTTGCACACAATACCGAAAATTATTCCTATGGCAACACCGCATAATTCCCGCCTTACGGCTTAAGCACCGCTCCGGCGGCTGCGGCACGGCATCTGCGTTGCCAAAATGCTCGATAAGACATCCAGTATTATCTGCGCTTTTGGCTTAGCAGCTGCCGCACCTCGCTCGCCGTATCGGCACTTAGAATTATGCGGTATTGCCCTATACTTTTTTGCTTCCCTCTCCGGGAAGATGATTTTGTTGACAAAGAAGAAGATCAGCATCAAAATGTCACCGTTGAGCATCGTGGTTCCGATGTTATACATAAAGTCCGGCACCAGCAGGCCCGCAACCGCCGCTCACACGCGGTTGATGAAGTTAACGAAGCAGGTGATCAGACAGAATGCCAGCACCAGGCGATCTGCTTGGCAAGGTCGACCTTGCCGCGGAACACAAAGTTGCGCTGGATCAGGTATCGGATTTTTATTCAAAGCCGGGAAAACGGTCGGGTTCGAGCCCAAAACGGCAGCTGCAATCTTGCCTGTTTAGACCGCGCATCAAATGTACATCAACAACTATGATTCATGGCAGGGAGCTTAGGACACAAAAGTTCATCCGATGCAGTTTTCTATGCATCCGATGAACT
>ULRQ01029826.1_pt1 | contig 19737 bp, 22 predicted proteins | sample 1955491 | NCBI WGS metagenome assembly ULRQ01 (sample SAMEA4835684, study PRJEB28245) | human gut metagenome | biome: gut microbiome; material: fecal sample | place: Denmark | collected 2008 | reverse complement strand
GCCGACGACGCGGTGCTTTCGGGCTTGGTCTCGCTGTCGGTCAGGCCGGTCAGATACCAGCTGCCGCTCTGGCGGCTGAACAGATAGTCCATATACTTGGTGGGCGTATCGGAGGCTGCGTTCAGGATGCTGTCATCCGCGCTCTGGGTGGGGATATAGCCCACCGTGACATGGAGCAGACCGTCCTTCTTGAACAGCCGGGTGACGGTGGCGCGGTAGGTGCCCACGCTGCCCGTGACCGGGATCTTGTAGCACTGGGTCGTCTCGTCAAATTCGACGGTCATATCATCCATCTCAAAGCTCTTGTGGGTCATCTTGAAGCTGGGGCCCACGAGCTTGGCCAGATAGGCGTCCACATCCACCGAGGGAAGCAGCAGCTGCTCGGTGTCGGGGTCGGTGTTGTAGTTGTCGAAGCCACCCTGGGTCTCCTGGATGCTGTACACGCAGCCCCAGACCGCCGCTTCGCGCAGGGTCAAATCGTCGATATTTTCGATGCCGTCAAAGGGAACGGGGTCAAACAGGACCAGGCCTTCGAGCTTGTCCTCATATTCCTGCCGCTGCTGGGTATCGTCGAACAGGTTTGCCACGGTGCGCACACCGGCGCGCACCACGGTCACGGCACCCACCAGCACCAGCACCGCCACCAGCAGGCCCAGTGCCTGCCGGGCGCGGCGGCGGTGGAGCCGGGCGTGTTCTTCCGGGGTCATATAGGTTTTCATATTCTATTCGTCTCCTAATTGGATATCGTAGGGGCCACACTGTGTTTTAGTATACCACGATTCGCCCCAAAGTGCAAAATCCGGCGCGTGGATTTTTTGTGAAAGCGCGTGTTATTCCCAGCTCTTCCAGACATCGGGCTGATAGCCCACGGTGGCCTGCCGCCCGTTGCGGACGATGGGCGTTTTGAACAGCTGCTGGTTCTCAAACAGCTTGTCCTCCTTCTGCCAGTCCACCAGAGCGTCCAGCAGCGCAAGGGTCTGCTTGTCCTTCGCCGCCGGGTCCACCAGCTTTTCCCAGCCGCCCAGCGCGCGGGCCACGTTCTCAAATTCGCCCCGGCTCATGCCTTTTTCTTTCAGGTCGATCATCTGGAACCGGACGCCCCGCTCCTTGAAATAGCGCTGGGCCTTTTTGGTATCGAAGCACTTGTTCGTGCCGAAGATCTGAATGTTCATCGTTTCATCCTCCCGGAAAGTCTCAGCCTATTGTACCATACTTGCACCGAAAAGCATAGGGATATTTCCACGCCCCGGCGGGAAAACTAGCAGCATCCCAAATTGGAAGGAGGAGCATTCCATGAAAGCATTCGTTGACCCGGACCTCTGCATCGGCTGCACCCAGTGTGCAGGGCTCTGCCCGGAGGTATTCACGATGGAGGGCACCCTGGCCGTGGCCCTTCTGGGTGAGATCCCCGCCGAGGCAGTGCCCCAGGCTGTGGACGCCGCCCAGACCTGCCCGGTGAGCGCGATCCAGATCGAGGCGTGACCCTCTCCGGCATCTTCGGTGCTGCCTCTCCTGATCGGAGAGGCCTTGGCAGGACCGAAAGCCTTCCCTCTTCGCCAGAGGCTCCCCTACCAGGGGAGCTGGCGAGCCTGCGGCTCGCCTGAGAGGTTGTACGAAGAGGGGCTACATCAAAAATTTTCAAAAAATCCTCCGATATCCTCCGCTTTGTGCTATACTATAAGATGTGAAAATATGTTACGGAGGATCAAAGCCTATGCGTTTACTGGTCATTGACGGCAACAGCATCGCGAACCGTGCCTTTTTCGGCATCAAGCTGCTGACCACCAAAGACGGCCGCTATACCAACGCCATTTATGGTTTTCTGAATATTCTGCTCTCCCTGCTCAAGGAGTGCGACCCGGACGAGGTCGCCGTCGCGTTCGACCTCAAAGCCCCCACCTTCCGCCACAAGATGTACGATGGCTACAAAGCCACCCGCCATGGGATGCCCGAAGAGCTGGCGCAGCAGATGCCGGTACTGAAAGAGCTGCTGGCCGACCTGGGCTACCGGGAAGTGACAGCCGAGGGCTGGGAGGCTGACGACATCCTGGGCACCCTGGCCGCAGCCTGCGACGCCCGCAAGGACGACTGCTTCCTGGCCACCGGAGACCGCGACAGCCTGCAGCTGGTGAGCGAAAGCACCACGGTCCTTCTGGCCACTACCGCCATGGGCCGCAGCAAGACCGTGGCCATGGATGTGGCCGCCATTGAGGAAAAATATGGCATCCAGCCCCGGCAGCTCATCGAGGTGAAGAGCCTGATGGGCGACACGTCCGACAACATCCCCGGTGTGCGGGGCATCGGCGAAAAGACCGCTCTCGCGCTGGTGCAGAAGTTCGGCACACTGGAAAACGTGTATGCCAATATCGACGACAAGACCATCAAGCCCAAGCAGCGGGAGCACCTGCTGGAATGCAAGGCCGATGCCGAGCTGAGCCATCTGCTGGGCACCATCCGCACCGACGCACCCATCGACACCGCCGAGGGTGCTTACAAGGTGGGCGAGGGCAACAAGGCCGCTGCCGTGAAGCTCCTGCAGGAGTTGGAGATCCACTCCCTCATCCCCCGGTTCGGGCTGGACGGCGTCGCCCCGGCGGCCGACCCGGAGACGCTGCCCGCCGTGGAGGGCACCGTAGACGTCCTGCCCCTGACGCCGTCCGGGCATTACCTGCTGGCCGCGCGGCCTGCAGTGACCGGCAAGCAGGGCACGAAAAACGTCGTGCTTCAGCCGGAAGCCTGGTATGCTGTGCAGGACACCACCGTCTATCCCCTGTCGGACGACGCGCTGGTCCGCCTGCTGGATGACCCCGCCGTGACGCTGGACGTCTTCGACTCCGCCCCGCTCTATGCGCTGGCCATGGCCCACGGCGGCTGGGGCAGCAGCATCGTGTGGGACGGCAAGCTGGCCGCCTACCTGCTGGACGCCTCGGCTTCGAAATATCAGGTTTCCGAGCTGCTGACAAGCTACAAGGCACAGGCCGCGTTCACCTGTGAGGCCTGGCCCGATGCCGGTTCGCTGGCCGACCTCTTTGCCCGGATGAAGGCTGAGATCACCGCGCGGGACGAGGATGCGCTGTACAATGACATCGAGTTCCCGCTGGCCCAGGTGCTGGCCGACATGACCCGCACCGGCATCCTGGTGGACCGGGACGGCATCGAGGCATTCGGCCTGCGGATGCGCAGCGAACTTTCGGAGGTGCTGGCCCGCATCCAGATGGAGACCGGCAGCACCAGCTTCAACCCCAACAGCCCCAAGCAGCTGGGCGAGATGCTCTTCGATACCATGGGCCTGCCCCACGGCAAAAAGACCCAACGCGGCTGGTCTACCGACGCCGAGACGCTGGAGTCCCTGCGGGATTACCCGCTGGTCGAGGACATTTTGCAGTACCGTGCCTACCAGAAGCTGAACTCCACCTACGTGGAGGGCCTGCTGAAGGTCATCGCGGAGGATGGCCGCATCCACACCCGCTTCAACCAGACCGAAGCCCGCACCGGCCGTCTCTCTTCCGACAACCCCAACCTGCAGAACATCCCCATCCGCACCGAGCTGGGCAGCCAACTGCGGGCCTACTTCATCGCAAAGCCCGGCTGTGTGCTGGTGGATGCCGATTACAGCCAGATCGAGCTGCGCATCCTCGCCCACATCACCGGCGACGAACACATGCAGCAGGCCTTCCGCAGCGGAGAGGACATCCACCGTTCCACCGCCGCCAAGATCTACAACCTGCCGTTGGAGGCCGTCACGCCCCGCATCCGCTCTTCGGCCAAGGCCATCAACTTCGGCATCATGTACGGCAAGGGCGCTTACAGCCTCTCGAAGGACATCGGCGTCTCCGTCAAAGAGGCGGACGCCTTCCTCAAAAATTATCTGGCCGCGTTCCCCAAGGTGAGCGGCTACATGGACAAGACCATCGCCGACGCGCGGGCATGCGGCTACGTCTCCACCCTGTTCGGACGCCGCCGCGCCCTGCCGGAGCTGACCAGTGCCAACCGGAACATCCGGGCCAGCGGCGAGCGGATGGCCCGCAACACACCCATTCAGGGCACGGCTGCCGACGTCATCAAGCTGGCTATGGTGCGGGTCTGGCGGCGTCTGCGGGACGAGAAAATGGAGAGCCGTCTTATCCTGACCGTCCACGATGAACTCATCGTGGAGGCACCGGAGGCCGAGGCCGAAAAGGCCGCCGCCATCCTGCGGGAAGAGATGGAAGGCTGTGTGCAGTACGCCGTGCCCCTGAGCACCGACGTGCACACCGGCAAAAACTGGCTGGAGGCCCATTGATACTATGATCGTTTTAGGAATCGAATCCACCTGCGACGAGACCGCCGCAGCCCTGGTGGAGGATGGCCGGCATCTGCTGAGCAACGTCATCTCCACCAGCGTAAAAGAACAGGCGCTGTACGGCGGCGTCGTGCCGGAAATCGCCAGCCGCCGCCACTGCGAGTTCATCAGCGCCACCGTGAAAAAGGCCCTGCTGGATGCCGGCAAGACCATCGACGACGTGGACGCCGTGGCCGTCACCTTTGCGCCCGGCCTCATCGGAGCCGTACTCGTGGGCGTGAACTTCGCCAAAGGGCTGGCCTACTCGGCCAACAAGCCGCTGGTGCCGGTGCATCATCTGCGCGGTCACATCGCGGCGCTCTACCTCACCCACCCGGAACTCAAGCCGCCCTTCCTCTGTCTGGTGGCCTCCGGCGGCCACAGCCACATCGTGGAAGTGCAGGACTACACCCATTACCACATCCTCGGCCACACCGTGGACGATGCGGCGGGCGAAGCCTTTGACAAGGTGGCGCGGACGCTGGGTCTGCCCTACCCCGGCGGGCCGAGCGTTGCCAACGCTGCCAAGACTGGCGACCCCAAGGCCTACCGCCTGCCGGTGCCCCATGTGGACGGCAAATACAACGTCAGCTTCTCCGGCCTGAAGACCGCCGTGCTGAACGAGGTAAACAAGGCCCAGATGAAGGGCGAGGAAGTCAACGTGCCCGACCTTGCCGCCAGCTTTCAGGAGCGCATCGCAGGCATCCTGGCCGAAAAACTTCTCCTGGCCGCAGCCGACACCGGGGCGAAGCAGGTCTGCCTGGCGGGCGGTGTCGCAGCCAATGGCCGGCTGCGCCAGCTCGTCAACGACGGCGCACAGAAGCTGGGTGCCAAAGTCTACCTGCCGGAGCTCAAGTTCTGCGGCGACAACGGCGCAATGATCGCCGCCCAGGGCTACTATCAGTACATCGCCGGGCACACCGCCGGGCTGGAGCTCAACGGCCTGCCCACCCTGCCCATTGACTACGAATAATATCGTTCAAAAACGAAAACGAGAGGCGTTTCCGTCTGTGCTGTACCCAGACGAAGATGCCTCTCTTTTGTTGCATAGCGCGGAATCGCGGGGGCGTAACTCGACCGCCTGCAAAAGCCTGAAAACGGTGCAGGCAAAGCAATGCAGCCCCCAAAAATCGGCTTCAGCAAAAAGAAAAGCACCATACTTCCTACGAAGTACAGTGCTTTTTTGGTGGAGAATAGCGGGATCGAACCGCTGACCTCTTGCATGCCATGCAAGCGCTCTCCTGAACCACGCACTCACGCACCCCCACACAAAGGTGCGAGGATGAATAATATTTGGCGTTGGTTCGCTTCATTTTTTTAAAAGTGTAATTTAACCTTGGAATCCAACCAGCAATAAAGACAATTTCAAAGAGCAAAGACTTATTGAGTTGTATTCTACAGTCAGATATACTTGCTGTCAAGATGTTTCGTGCAATTTATGGCACTAGAGCAAAGCAATATTTTTCCATCTCTAATTACATAGCGCAATTTCGACCTGCAAAATCGAAGTTGCGCTTTTTTCATTTCTCAACAAAATACTTTTCACTGGAGGCTTTTACAATGTTTCTGTATCACTGTCGGTTTTAGCCCTTGACACAACCGTGTAAGACTTTCTGTTAGTTGCAGTAACTTTGAAAATTTCGGCTTGTTTTATCCAAGTGTATCCAATGGATGCAGTTTTCCTTTTCGAATTTTATCTCGCAGCCAGTTTTCAGCCATTTCACTACTGTCCAAAATACAGTTCAGCAGCAAGTTTCCATCCTTTGTTTCCATTTCTTCCGGAACATCTGTGTCTGACAACTCCAAAATATTTTTCTGCCGTTCTATTGGAGCTGGATGGCTTGATAGGTTCACCTCTAAACCTCTCAGTTCTGAATATACATCAAACAGACGAAACATTTCAAACAAGATAGCTGGTGCTAAATACTGACATTCATAGAAAACCCTTAATTGTTCCGGGATTTCTCCTGCCTTCTGCTTCATGATGAGCTTAATAAGTAACTGGTACGCATATCGATCCGCACGAAATTCGGTCTTTTTTCCTTCCTGATCCTCTGGATTCATAAGATGATACAACTCGTGTCCCACAACAAACGTCCAAATTGTCCAGTAATTGTCCATTGCTGTGTGCATCAAATTTTCTGGTAACATCGACATCCGATAAAGTTGTTCCTGATTATGCGTTCCAAACTGGTGCTGTCTCCGCTGAAGATCTTCAATCACGTAAAAATTCTTCATACAGCGTATCGTATTTTCTTCGCTTTGGTCATATGCAAGAGAATACATCGTAAAGAGAAACGAAATAATCGTATACTCAAACAATTCGTCAATCAAAATTCCCGGCTCAGTTGGTCCATATGCTTCAGCATTCATCGTCCTCCTGCACCGTGGTGTATACTGAATTGGTATGTGAATATCAAGTGTCTCAAGAATCAAATGCAGCATTTCTTCATCTACGAAATCTTCTTTTTCGTATGAATGCTTTAACACAGCTCTGTCTACAACATCAATCTGCGCCTGTTCCAGCATATTCACAAAAGTATATACGCTATCTCTTCCCTCATCAATGTTCCGCTTGTGATAGAAAATGAATCGCATATCATGTGCATTTTCCATGTGAAAATACCTTCTTTTTATTTATCGAGCTTTACCAGTTTATCAATCAGCTCACAAATATGATTATTATCCAGTGGTTTGTTTACAATGACTTCCCGCTCAATCTGGACTCCTCCATTTTCAAGCGGTGTCTCACGGATCAAAAGCCTTACATGTGTCTCAGAACTGTTCTCTGTTTTCTGCTTTCCTTTTGCTGTCTTCAATCGAATCAGCACTTCATGGGTAATCTTTTTAAGAAGCTCAACTATCATTTCACTCACAACTGCTGTCGCTACAGGGTCTGCTGTTATCAGAACATAAATGCTTACAATGTCTTCAGCTGTGAAGTTATCCGCAGACATCACCTGATAATCAATTTCTCTACACTCATTCAAGGAACGATATGCCTCTTGATATTCACGAGGGACTTCGAGCATTACAGACGCTTTCATTTTATCCGAATCTTCCTTTCTAACTTCTTAAATTCTATTGATATATCATTTCTTTTTTGAATTCACTTTCTTTCAGAGTCAAACCATATTCTACTATTGCTATTTTCTATTTTATCATACCACAAATTTTTCTGTTTGTAAGCCGAAAAGCGCAAATTTATCGCAAGGAGGTTCTCTCCAATGTCAATTTCGTATTGCCACTATTTCAAAGTACTGCAACATGACCCTTGATTACTTCTACGGACAAGCCGGAGAGCTTTTCTCATTCTACCGTATTCCCAAAGCACTGTTTCAGGAGCCACGCTTCCAAAGCCTGTCAACTGATGCCAAAACACTGTACGGCATCCTGCTCGACCGCATGAGCCTTTCTGCTAAAAATGGCTGGCTGGACGAGCAGGGCCGGGTGTTCATCATCTTCACAATTGAGGATGTCAAGAGGGCATTGTGTTGCGCAGACAACAAAGCGACCAAGTTGCTGCGGGAACTTGAAGAATTTGGTTTGATTGAACGAAAACGCAGAGGTTTGGGCAAGCCAAGTTTGGTGTATGTAAAAAACTTTTCGGCAGAATCGTCAAAATCAATATTCCAGAATCGTGATTTTCACGATTCTGGAGGCTTCAAAAGCGCAAGTCAAGACCCTGCAAAATCACGATGTAATAAGACTGATGAGAATAATACTGAAATGAGTGAAACTTATCCCCTCTATTCGGAAGAAGAAAATGGGATGAGCAAACGTGAACAACTGGAAGAATATTTTTCACAGTCTTTGGAGGTAGACACCCTGCTCCGGCTCTGCCCGGACGATGAGGACACCATCTATCAGATCATAGATCTGCTGGTGGACACCTGCGCCACCAACCGCAGGATGCTGCGTATTGCCGGGGATGATAAACCCGCCGAGGTGGTGCGCAGCCGCCTTATGAAGCTGAACGCCGACCATATCCAATTTGTGTTGAAGTGCCTTGCAGAGAACAGCAGCCCGATCCGAAACATGAAACAATATCTGCTCGCTTCTCTGTACAACGCACCGACCACAATGCAGCTGACCTATCAAAATCGAACGAACCATGACTTTGCGCATGGCTCCATGAGGGGGTGATTTTATCGCAAAGAAATGTACCACGATTGCCATTGTCAATCAGAAAGGCGGCACTGGCAAGACCACGACCTGTGAAAATTTGGGTGTCGGCCTTGCTGCTGAGGGCAAAAAGGTTCTGCTGGTGGACGCTGACCCGCAGGGCAGCTTGACCATCAGCATGGGCTGGCAGCAGCCCGATGAACTGCCCACTACCCTTTCTACTCTGATGGCAAAAGCCATGAACGACCAGAGTATTCCGCCCGGTGAAGGTGTCCTGCACCATGATGAGGGGGTTGATCTGATTCCTGCCAACATCGAACTGGCAGGACTGGAAGTATCCCTCGTCAATACCATGAACCGAGAGAAAATGCTGAAACAGGTATTGGAAAATGCAAGGCGCGAGTATGACTACATCCTGATTGACTGCACTCCTTCCCTCGGTATGCTGACGGTCAATGCCTTGGCTGCGGCAGACACCACGCTGATTCCGGTACAGGCACAGTACCTTTCCGCCAAAGGTCTGGAACAGCTTTTGCAGACCGTCCAGAAAGTGCGGCGGCAGATTAACCCTCATCTGAAAATCGAGGGCATCTTGCTTACTATGACGGACAACCGCACTACCTATGGTAAGCAGATCAGCAACCTGATTCGTCAAGCCTATGGCGGAAAAAATCAAGGTGTTTGAGCCGACCATTCCACGCTCTGTCCGTGCTGCCGAAACCAGCACAACCGGAGAAAGCATTTTCACCTATGACCCAAAGGGCAAAGTGGCGGAAGCCTACAAATCTCTGACGAAGGAGGTGCTGGCCGATGCCGAAAAGCAGCTTAAACGTATCGCTGAAAGGGGCCGATGATATTTTCTCCACCGAAGAATCCCGGCAGGAGGAAAAGCGGGAGCAGGTGCAGCAAATTCCTATTGCAGAGCTGTTTCCGTTCAAGAACCATCCCTTTAAGGTGCTGGACGATGAAACGATGCAGCGCACGGTAGAAAGCATACAGCAGATTGGCGTTACAAATCCTCTGATTGCCCGCCCACGCCCGGAAGGTGGATATGAGATCATCTCCGGTCACCGCCGTCAACACGCTGCACAGCTTGCCGGACTGGACACGCTGCCTGTTATTGTCCGCCAAATGGATGATGATGCCGCCATCCTGCTCATGGTGGACAGCAATCTCCAGCGCGAGAGCATTTTGCCCAGCGAAAGGGCTTTTGCGTACAAGATGAAGTTGGAAGCCATGAAAAGAACTAGCGGTAGACCGTCAAAAGAAAATGTGTCCCAAATTGGGACACAAAAACGTTCCGACCAAATCATGGCCGAAGAACTTGGTGAAAGTCGCAATCAGATTCAACGTTTCATCCGTCTGACCAATCTTATCCCGGAACTACTTGACATGGTAGATGAAAAGAAAATTTCGTTCAATCCCGCTGTGGAACTGTCCTATCTGGATGAAGCCCAACAGCGGGATTTTTTAGAAGCCATGAACGATACGCAGAACTTTCCATCACTCTCACAGGCACAGCGGCTCAAAAAGCTGGCACAGGAAGGACATTTCTCGTATGACGTTGCCTTTGCTGTGATGGGCGAGCCGAAAAAAGACGAACTGGATAAGGTGGTTATCAAAAATGATACCTTGCGGAAATACTTTCCTCGCAACTTCACGCCCAAGCAGATGGAAGATACCATCATCATGCTGCTGGAACGCTGGCAGCGCAAACAGCAGCGTGAGAATGAACGCTGACAATACTGTACTGAAAGACCCGATTGGGTCTTTTTCTTTTGCAAACAAAGGAGAAAAGCCTATGAACAACACTACCCGTACCATCCGTTCTGAAGAAATCACTATTGATATGCGCATCCTGACTATCATGGAGGATGGCAGGAAGAACGGCGAAATCTATCTCGCCGCCATCGCACCTAACATGGAACTTACCGTTATCACGCTGGACGAAGCCCCCGGCATCCTGCCCTGCTTTGATGAAGATGATGCTTGTGTCAACATCCCTGACAGCACCCTGATGCTCTGCTACAACTCGGCGCAGGTACTGGAACTGGGCGGCAAGCACTACCTGACCGGCCCTGTCATCCTGATGCGCATCGACATGGACGGTGATATTATTTCGCTGTCCATGGATGAACTCTACCGCTTCCAGAAGTATCTGGCAGGTCACAGCATCACCCTGATGGCTGACGAGCAGAAGCTGCACTGCATCTGCATGGAGTGAGGAAGCCTATGAAAAAATTTGATGTGGAGATTACCGAAACGCTTCAGCGCACGGTGTCCGTAGAAGCTGCCTCGCAGGAGGAAGCCGAGCGGATGGTTACGGAAGCATGGAACAACGATGATTATGTCCTCGATTCCAAGAACTTTATCGACGTTGACTTCAAAACCGTGGGCGAACACGAACTTTCTAAAAACAAAGAGAAGCTGGATGTTCTTCTGGTTCAGCCCGGTGCGTATCCGCAGAAAGTCAGCATCGGCACCGACCTGAAGGATTTGCAGGATGCTGTCGGCGGCACGATCACGGCTACTTATCCCTTTACTGACCCGGTAGCCATCGTGTGCAACGACGAGGGTAAGCTGCTGGGTCTGCCCATGAATCGCGCCCTGCGAGATGAACACGGCCAGACCTATGATGTGGTTGCAGGAAATTTTCTGGTAGTCGGTCTGGGTGAGGAGGATTTTGCCTCGCTCTCTCCAGAACTGGCGCAGAAGTATGAGCAGTTCTTCCACCAGCCTGAAACCTTTGTTAAGCTGGGCAGTCGCCTTGTAATTCTGCCCACCCCGGATGAAGCCGTTCAGAATGCAGAAGAAAAGTCTCGCGCTAAGCCTCCGGCAGAGCATGACCGTTAAAATTATCCTGCTGCCAAGGAGGTGGTAACAATGCAGGAAGAAATTGAGCATAAGACGGTCAACTTTGCCATCTCAACCACAAAGCTGTCAGCGCGCACACTCTTGCGCGGGATGCAGTTTCTGCTGCGGCAGTACGATAAGCACGCTTCGCAGGGCAGGCAGTCCATGAAGCGGCTGGTGCGGCAGAATCGCGGTGTAACCAATGTCGAGATTCAGAAAACCGGCATCAAGGACTTTGACAAGTATGCCAAACGGTATCACATCGACTATGCCGTGCAAAAAGACCTGTCCTGCACTCCACCCCGCTACATGATCTACTTCAAGGCACAGGACACCGATGCGTTGAGTGCAGCTTTCAAGGAATATTCAGCGGCAGTTTTGGACAAGAGCAAACGCCCCTCTGTGCTGGCAAAGCTGCATGATCTCGTTGCGAACCTACCCGACAAGGTGCGGCACAAGCAGGAGGAGCGTGGCTTATGAGCAAAAAGAAACTTTCCAAGCTGCTGGCTCTCTACCTGCCCTATGTGGTGATTGGTCTGGTGGCTACCAATCTGGGTGAGGCATGGCGGCTGGCCGTGGGCAAAGAACTGGGCGATAAAATTGTGTCACTGATGGGTACGCTCCCAGCTGCATTCGCAAATCCGCTGCCCAGTCTGCATCCGTTTGATCTTTTTATTGGCCTGTGCTGTGGTGCTGGGATGCGGCTGGCGGTCTACCTGAAAAGCAAAAATGCCAAAAAGTACCGGCATGGCATGGAGTACGGCTCTGCCCGGTGGGGCACTCCGAAGGATATTGAGCCATTCATGGCTCCAAAGTTTGAGGATAATATCATCCTCACCAAAACGGAACGCCTGATGATGAGCAACCGTCCGCCTGACCCCAAAAACGCAAGAAACAAAAACGTGCTGGTGGTAGGCGGCTCTGGCAGCGGTAAAACGCGCTTCGTTCTGAAACCGAATCTGCTGCAATGCAACTCCAAGGATTTTCCGGTATCATTCGTGGTCACCGACCCGAAAGGTACAGTCGGCGTTGAATGTGGTAAGACCCTGTTAAAGTACGGCTACAAGCTAAAATTTTTCAACACAATCAACTTTTCCAAGTCGATGCACTATAACCCCATGGCATACATCCACAGTGAAAAGGATGTTCTGAAACTCGTCACCGCACTGATGACCAACACCAAAGGTGAGGGTCAGGGAACCGACCCATTCTGGGACAAGGCGGAGCGACTTTTGCTCGTTTCTCTGATCGCATATCTCCACTATGAAGCCCCGGTCGAGGAGCAGAATTTTGCGACCCTACTGGAAATGCTCAACACCATGCAGGTTTCGGAAGATGATGAAACCTATCAGAATCCGGTTGACCTGCTCTTTGAGGATTTAGGAAAGAAAAAGCCAAATTCTTTTGCAGTGCGTCAGTACAAACTCTATAAATTAGCTGCCGGCAAAACGGCCTGTTCCATCCTTATTTCCTGCGGTGCCCGCCTTGCGCCATTCGATATCCAAGAAGTCCGCGACGCCACCATGTATGATGAGTTGGAACTGGACAAGCTGGGCGACCGGAAAACTGCGTTGTTCCTTATCATGAGCGACACGGACAGTACGTTCAACTTCCTGATTTCCATTCATCAAATTCGTAGAGTGATACGATCTCTTCAAAAGTCGTGCCGTCTTTATATATCTTTTGTGCTGGAACCCGGAAAAGATGCTTATACCCACTGACAAGAGAGTAATAGCTGATCTGCCGTAGTTTACAACACGCTGCGGATTCATCGTTGATTACGAGATGCTTTTCATCTCGTAATTTTATAAGCTGCTGCTCATATGTTAAAAACGGTTTCGGCATTTTTAGTCCCCACACAATTCATATTCTATGAAAAAAAGAGGCTCCTATTGCTAGGAACCTCCCTCTAGGCTGTGGGCCTCACAAGTATCCACAGCACGATCACTATATATAGTATATGCTTGGTCGGTAAAAAAGTCAACTAGAAATTGATAAAGTTCCAGTTATATTCTAAAAAGTTAGGAGTTGATGTTTATTGTCTTATAAGCTTGTGGTCAGTGAAAAGCCTTCAGTCGGGGCAGCTTACGCAAAGGTTCTCGGTGCAACAAACCGGAATGACGGTTATCTGGAGGGTAACGGTTATCTTGTCAGCTGGTGCATCGGGCATCTGGTGGAACTTGCTCCGCCCAACGTGTACGATGAAAAGTATGTCAAATGGAGCGTGACCGACCTGCCCATCCTGCCGGAAAAGTGGCAGTACCTTGTGTCTGCCAGCACCAAAAAGCAGTTTGGCATCCTGAAAAAGCTGATGAACCGCCCGGATGTGGAGAGTATTGTGAACAGTTGCGATTCCGGCCGTGAGGGAGAACTGATCTTCCGACTAGTCTACCAGCAAGCTGGGTGCAAAAAGCCTGTTTTCCGCCTGTGGCTATCCAGCATGGAGGAAAACGCCATCCGGGAGGGCTTTGCCCACCTGAAACCGTCAACTGAATATGATGCGCTGTACAATGCAGCACTCTGCCGGGAACGTGCCGACTGGATGGTCGGTATCAACGCTTCCCGGCTTTTTTCGTGCCTGTATGGTCGGCCATTGGCGGTTGGCCGGGTTATGACCCCAGTGCTTGCCATGACGGTGGTGCGAGAAGCTGCCATTGCTGCCTTTGTTCCCGAAAAATTCTACACCGTAGATTTGGAACTGAGCAGTGGCTGTGTGGCATCCAGCCGCCGCATTTCTGAAAAAGCGGATGCGGAAAACCTGCTTGCAGCCTGCCGAAAGGAGATGATTTCCACGATTCAAAAAGTGACTCGCAAGGAAAAATCCGAAAATCCGCCATCGCTGTATGACCTGACCACGCTCCAGCGAGATGCAAACCGTCTGCTGGGATACAGCGCACAGCAGACGCTAGATTATCTGCAAGACCTCTATGAGCGAGAACTCACCACTTATCCCCGAACCGACAGCTGTTACATTACAGACGATGACGAGGAAATGCTGGAAGAACTTGCCGAAGAACTGGAGGACTTCGTTGGAATTGCAGTCGGTGACGCAGATGATGCCGATATTCCCCGGACACGGCGCACCGTCAATCGGGAAAAAGTCACCGACCATCATGCTATCCTGCCTACTCGCAGTATGCTCAAGGCTGATTTGGATGCTCTGCCCAAAGGTGAGCAGAACATTTTGAAACTCATTATCGCCCGGACGCTGATGGCGGTAAGTAAGCCGTTCCGTTATTTGGAAACCATGCTGACTACGGAATGTGCCGGCGAGGAATTTACTGTAAAGGGAAAAGAAATTCTGGAAGAAGGATGGAAAGCCGTGGAGCGTGAGGTACTGGCTGATATTCTGAACCGGAAACAGGAATTGGTTTCTCTCCCGGATGTGGAAGAAAGCGAGTGCGCTATCCTTAACGCTGAATTGAAAGAAGGACAGACGAGCGCACCGAAGCATTTCACGGAGGATACCCTCTTACATTCGATGGAAACCGCCAGCGCAGACAATATGCCGGAGGGTGTGGAGCGTCAAGGCATCGGCACCCCGGCCACCCGTGCTGCAACCATCGAAAAGCTGGTACAGAAAGGTTTTCTGGAACGCAAGGGCGGCAAAAAGACCAAGGTGCTGCTGCCCACCGATAAGGGCAAGGCACTGATCACCGTGATGCCCGAACAGATTCAGTCGGCAGACATGACCGCCGATTGGGAAAACAAGCTGCTGCGCATTGAGCGTGGTGAGATGGAGCCGGAAGAATTTATGACCGAGATCAAAGATATGATTTCCTCGCTGGTGAACACCACCGAGGCCGTGAAGGGAGCAAATATGCTGATGAAAAATAAGATTGCTGGTGTCTGCCCGAACTGTGGCAAGTCTGTTGTGGAGCGTGAAAAGGGCTGGTTCTGCGAGAACCACGAGTGCCGCTTTGCGCTTTGGAGGGACAATGCCTACTTTAAGCGACTGGGCAAGCATCTGGATGGTCGCATGGTGGACAAGTTGCTGCGGGATGGCCGAGTGCGCCTGAAGGACTGCAAGAGTGCCAAGGGCAAGACCTACAATGCCACTGTCCTGCTGGGCACCGAACCCGATGGCCGCAGCAAGTTCAGTCTGGAATTTGAGAATGGGGGCTGCTGATGGAACAGGAAAAAGAAGCCGTTTACCTTATCAACGACAACAAGTATCTGCACCTGCGCAAAAATGGCGCGGGTGTAGGTTTTGCCACCTACAAACGCATGAACGGTGAACTGCTGGAGAGCGGGCAGGTATCCGAAATGAATCTGCCGCCTGATGGCAGAAACGCCCTTTCTGCGGCCCGGAACTGGTATATGTTTGTACTCTCCGATGAGCCGTGCAAAGCCATTCAGCAGGAAAGTGTGCAGATTCTCGAAAGTATCCCGAATACCGGCATCGACCGGCGGCGCATCTGGAAGCCTGAAACTTTTCAGCCTGACATTCGGCTTATCAACAGCCACTACGATGATATTTACCGCATCCCCGATGGTGGTGTCATCCAGATCGACTTTTCAGATAACAGCAGCTTTACAGCACGAGTGAAACGTCTGGATGATTGCCACTTCGATCTTGGCGAGCTGGGTGACGTATATCATATCTGCCAGTTCGCAGAAATCGTGGAGCGCAATGGTTCCATCGCCTACCCGGAAATCCAGACACAGGACGATCAGGGTGCATGGAAGCTGGGAAGTAAGGGCTATATTGCCATTCAGTCCACCGATGAGGGCTGGGACTATACCATCTACCACAGCGATTATTCCACAATGGATGGTGGGCAGTTGGATGCTCCGGAACTGACAATTCAGGAAGCCCGCGAGCAGATTCTGGAAGCACACCACATGGAAAAAGGTCAGCGGACACTGCAAGACTATGATTTTATTATGGATAAGGTCGCGGAGGCCGAGGAACTGGGCCTTTCCAACAAGCCCTCTACGTTGGAAAAGCTGGCTGAACTGTCCAAGTGCGATATGCCGGAGTGCAATCCAACCGGATGCAAAAAAGAAAGGAGCGGCCATGAACTTTGACCATGAAGAATTGACCCTGATGATGCTCTACAACACCGGCACTCGGCTGGGGTTGATTCAGGAACTGCGGCTTATGCAGTGTTACCTGATGCCGGATGAAATCGCCCTGCGGGAACTGTCCGAGAGTGTTATCGAAAAACTCAAACTTATGACTGATACCGAATTTGCTGAGTTGGAATTTCCGCTCGACTAAATTTTTGCCGCCTGCGGGCGGCGTACATATTTTCTTTTATCTTAGTTGATTTTGTGATATACTTAATTTCAACAAATCTGGTTGAGGGGGGAAAAAGCTAATGAAGGAATGTAAAGATTGCAACCGTTGGCATAAAGTTTATTGGGATTGGAAGGAATGGATAAATTCTATATATCCAACCGCTCTAAAATGGCTGATACTTTCTCTTATCTTTATTATCCTTATTATTTTTGACGAACAAGCGGATAAAGCCGTTGTGAATATCCTCACTTCTGTATATACCGGGATTCTTTCATCCGTAATTGTAACAGTTCTCATTCAAAAGCGGCAGGATAAATTATCAATGGAAAAGAAGAGAGCAGTCTTATTTGATGCTGGCTTTCTTCTTGATGAATTCTCTAAAAATTATCAGGCATTAGAGACCACGGATGATTGGCTTGAGGTGTACCGCACTTGCAAAAAAGCAGCTTCGTATCTATCAAATTTGTATACAAATCATGTTGATGTATTTGATGTGATGGAACTGAATTATTTGCGAGAAATAAATGCCAGTTTGGTTTTTATCAATAAGCTTGCTAATGCAAATTCATCAGAACTTATGAAGTCCAACGAACTGACTATTGAAGTGGCGGAAACATACTCCGAAATGGTTGGAAAATCAATCGATAATTTACTCAATCTAATCATCAAATGGAACTGTGATGGTATAATTGACATTAAACTAAGGTGAATTTTTCCATTGGAATAGCTATTTGCGGGCAACCATAAAACGGTTGCTCGCTTTTTTATACCCTAAAATCTGAAAAAGGAGGCCAAAATGCCAAGCAAAACCGAAGAATACCTTGCCCTTGCCCAGCGCACGGCCAATGGTCTGACCCGGTATTGGGAAAGCTGGACAGCATACCTGACCACGGCATCCAGGCTGTACAAGTATCGCTTTGAAGATCAGTTGATGATCTACGCCCAGCGGCCCGATGCTACGGCCTGCGCCGACTACGATATCTGGAACAATCGGATGAACCGCTATGTGCGCAGGGGCTCCAAAGCCATCGCTCTGCTGGATGAATCCAGCGGATACCCTCGTCTGCACTACGTTTTTGATGTGTCAGATATGCTTACAGGGCACGAATCGATGCCCTGCAAAAGCTGATCGCACGGCGGTTTTCTTTTTTATAGGCTTCGGTGCGTCAGAACAAAAACATATCGAAGCCTGAGATGCATTAAAGGCCGAGGATACTTATACCGCTTTCCATTTTCGGATGGAAAGCAGTATCGGTACCCTTTTCTTTAGTGCATCTCTTTTTTGTTGCCAAGAAAAGCCCGCAAGCTGTCCCACAGTGAAGTGTCCTCAACCTCCGCATCCGGCGGAAAGGACACTTCATGTTTCTTTTTGCCCATTTTTCGTGGCTGGAACTGGCCGCACGGTATCCCTAGCAACTCCGAATTTTCGACTTTTCACGCTTTATCGAAAATTTGGAGGTTTACGATGGCTTTTAATAAGGGCTATGAGTTAAAAAAGTTTGAAGCACACTGGGAAAAGCTGCGAATTGAGTATGCAGAAGCGGGAATGGCGGATGATGCCATTCAGAAGATGTACGACTATGACCGCCAGCAGTTCAATTCCGAACGTACCTGCATTGAGCGAACGCAGGAACTTTCAAATTCATCGTTTGAATGCAGTGAGGATGAAACATCACCTCTAATGCAGAAATATATGGAAGCAACAACCATAGTGGATACATATCACGAAACCAAAAGCAGCTTTGCATGGATTGGGGAAATCGAGGACGAACGTCTACTTACTGCACTTGAACATCTGAAAAAAGAGGATTTGGAAATTATCACGTTGTACGCCTACGAAGGATATAGTGTTGTTGAATTATCGAAAGTCTATCGAATTGCTCACCAAAACATTAGTAAGCGAATTGCACGAATCACTAAATTTTTGAAGAACTTCGATTTTGAGGGTGCGAAATGACCATTTTCGTCGGCTACCTAGTGAGGAGACAATTTCAAAAGTGGCTCTCTCCGCTGGCGAAACGTCCACACTCACGAACCTTGAAAATTGAAGAGTTCAGTTGTTCGGTACTTCGATAATGATACTTCCGTAATTCGCGGCCCGGTCAGAATGTAGGCGGGGTGGCTGAAATGCCAATGAAGCGGTACAAGTCCGCTGCCGAACGATTCCCCACTCGCAGGGAGCCGAGGGCGAATATGCGAGACCTTAACATATTTTATCAGGAGCTGCCGGATGCCGTTTTCGGTCGCCGGTCACTCCTGTTCTTTTACATATTTATCCGCCATTCACTTTTTACCGATACGGAGGACTGCTCAAATGGATGAGTTGAATTCTACGGTGCGCGAACAGGAAATCTACGAGGAAATGGAACTGACCCCGGAAATGATCAAGTCCATCCGGACCCTCTGTGCGACCTGTCTGCGGCATTTCGTAGAAGCCAAGGCTTTCAAAATCGCTCTCGTGCCGAGTGCGGACAGGAGTATGGACACCTGCACCGTCTGCCAGACACGGCGCGGTCACGATTATGTTGTCATGCACCGCTGATGCCGGTGCTTCATTCCAATCACCGGGGAGGTGATGCGTACTGTATCAAGCTGCGTGCCAAGGTCGTGGGCGGCGATGCACCTTCCAAAGCATTTCTCGCAGCCACCAACCGGGTGGGTTTGGCGTTCAACTATGACAGCCTGCAGCTGAGTGACTACCGCATCAGCTGCGTGGGCACCGCGCTCAAGCTGTACAACCAGATGGGCGAGAAAATCTACTGTGAAGCTCTGCGGCTGATCGTGGCTGCATGGGATGGCAAACCAGATTCGTTCCGTGCATCTGTCCTGCGTGGCGTGATGCACTTTGTGGAGTTGTACCACGGCGAGTTCAGCGAGGAGCGGCTCATCCGTGCGCTGGGCAGCGTACATCCCATGGAAATCTATCGTGTTGGCGGGGATAATCCCGCCAAATTGCCCGGATGGAAGAAATACGTTTTCCCCATCTATATGGCCTACAACGGTAAGGGCCGTAAGGATGCTCTGCCGATGAAGTTCTAAAACATATTTTCTCTGCCAATGGGCATCTGCAAGCAGCAGGTGCCCATTGTTACATATTAAAAATTATAATATATAGGAGTGATGATACAATGGTCGGTAAGTTTTCGCAGGTCGCAGGCAATATTCCTGTGACCAACGATGACCCCAATCGCCG
>ULRQ01007862.1_pt1 | contig 20217 bp, 18 predicted proteins | sample 1955491 | NCBI WGS metagenome assembly ULRQ01 (sample SAMEA4835684, study PRJEB28245) | human gut metagenome | biome: gut microbiome; material: fecal sample | place: Denmark | collected 2008 | reverse complement strand
CGGTTTCCTATACCGCCAGCAAGAAGAGCGATACGACATGGTTGGGCCGGTTCACTTTTGCCACGATCCTGGAGTTTGAGGGGATGGCTCGGATTTTGACCATCCTGGCCCGCGGGTATCTGTTCCACGGCAAAGACGGAGCGGTCATTTCGGGTGATCCGCATGATCGGATCGACTACGCCCGCTGTGCGCTCTGCGCCTGGTGCAGTGTGCCAGAGGACGGAAAGCGTGTGCAGGGTAAGGAGTGGCAGTTCCAGACAGACTTTTCGGAGCTGCATACAGAGTTCCCGGAGCTGGTGGATGCGGATGGGGTCGGCTGGTTCCTCCGTCATGTGCTCCGCGCGGCGGACTTCATGCTGGCGCACCCGGAAAAGGTGCGCAGCACCTCACTCAAGTATGCGGAGGTCATTCGCTCAAAGTTTGTCGCCGCATGGCGAAGCAAGGTAATGCAGTACCAGATCCCGATTTTTGCGTCCCAAACCAAGGGCGCATGGACGCTGCGCTTTGACGATGTCCTTGCCGACGCGCTGGAGCTGGGGCCGCTGCGCAGAGAGGGGCCGGAGCTGCCGCCTGAACTGACCGAAAAAGTAACAACAGCGCTTCCGAAGGAAATTCCATCCGAGGTTGTCTGTACGCTGATCCGCTATTATCTCGCCAACCGGCAAGATGATTGCGAGTGGGTGGTCCTGCCGGTGGCAAGCTTTGACGCCTACTTCGGAGATACCAGCTTCAGCAAGAAGTATCTGCCCAAGATCCCGCCGGAGATCATGGAGCGGAGCAGCGCCTTCGGTATCAGCCGGTATCGGATCACGGAAGAATATCTGCCATAAGACACAAACAGCGGGACAAGCCTTTACGACCTGTCCCGCTATTTTTCTGTCTGGATTTTGAAAGTATTTTCCTTGTCTATAGTGGCTCAACCACTGAACTGCTGCCTATGCTCTACTCCTCGTCGTCATCAGACCATGAGGAGATCATGTGAATATCCCCGGTGTCCATGTCCATCGCCATGTGGTCGCCCATGCGCATCATGAGATCCCCGTCGGAGTCCATCGCCATGCTATCAGAAATGCTCACGGCGAAGTCGCCGTCATCGTAGTCAAAAAATCGATTGCACATTGTACCCGCCTCCTCTATTGAAATATCTGTTATAAACCTCATTCACCGCTTCCACATACACCACAAAGGATGGGTGGTTACGATCTTGTCGAGATAGATACATATTTTTCTTCTCAAGATACTTGTCCCGAACCTCCTGCCATAAGCCTTCTTCCTTTATATCATCCGCTCTATCTTTCACTTGATGTGAGCGTGGCACTTCATTCCATGTGTACTGATTCCAAGGTTTATTATGTACTAACCGCATATAGTTCCCGTTTGGATTTTTCTTGATAATCGCAACATCAAAGCTGAATTCAACATTTGGAGTATCCTTAAAATGCAGCAGTGCAGTCAAGCAAGAAGTTGAATCTTGTGCATCCGAAAAGAACTTTCCGCCCACCGCTTTGTTAAGGGCGTTTCTAATTGTATCTTTAAGTAATCGCGGGTCGCGATACTCGTTATCTGCCTTCATGACCAAAAGGTTGTAGTCCAAGTCATACGGGCCATCTCCATTTCTCGTGATCATATTCCTTGCTCCGCTTCCAACAAGCGAAAACTGTGCAGAAATACCCTTCTCCTTCAGCAGCTCGCAGGTTTCCTTCAGGACATTCGAGCAATCCGAACGATAGCGCTTTGCTTCGGATTCGCAAACAAACTCATACGCCATACATACTCTCCTTCTCGCCCATGCCATCCATTCAACCTCGGGGTTAAATCATTATAGAATAGCATAGAAAGCTTGATTGTCAATAGCGACTTGACTCTATTTTGAATGTTTTCTGCGCATTTCAACCCATGACCCCAATTTTGTTGCCGTTTTCGTAAATATCCGTACCATCTTCACAGCGGTTGGGCCCCTCGTACTCCACCCAGCCGAAGCCCGTCACATAAACCTTGTCGCCGGGCTGCAGTTCTTTAGAAGGTTGGGACAGAGTCTGCTCTGGTACAGAATTTTTACCGGGCATCTGCTCTGCGGAAGGCTGGAGTTCAGAATCTGCGGGCGTTTCAATAGACTCTGTCTCTGGTTCAGGACGTTCCTCTTGGGATGCTTCTTGCTGCGAAATCTCGTTTTCCATCTCTGTCAGTGACGCGGAATTCTTTTCTGTTATTTCCACGACAGTCGCCTTCCTGGCGCTCACAGCGGTTCCTGCGGCTGGGACGGGTGTTTCCTCGACTGCGTTGCCATGTGACCACACGGCGGCACACAAAGCGATACAAGCGGCAATCATGGTTGCTATGACGAACTTCTTCATTTCTCTTCCTCCCTTGCAGATACGAAACGAGCCCCCAATCCCATTGCCGTTCGGCAGGAGACTGAGTGCTCGTTTTCGTAGTGATTCAGTTCTATGGACAGCTTCCACGCCAGTTCAAATCCGGCGATAAAGCTGTCGATGGAGGTATCCTCCGCAATGCGATCCTTTGCGTCGATGATTTGAAGTACCAACCGGCGCTCCGGCTTGCCCAGCACCTCACTAAGTGCTTGATGACATTCCTCAATTTCCTGTTTCTGAGCTGGAAGTTCAGGTAGGGTGTAGAAACAGTCATATAGGTCTTTCAGCAGCTTGTATTTCATGCACTCGCCTCCTTGCAGCACAAACATATACCACAGTTCGGCGGAAACAGCTACTGAAACTTTTTTAGAAAAATAGCGGCTGAAACGCATAGTTTCAGCCGCTATTGGGGATGTGGGGTACTCGTGGTGCGGGCTCGCAGGTTAGCTATACCCCTACGCAGTTTTTACTTTTGTTTGCATCCATGCTGAGAGAGCCTTTTTATAACGATGCCAGCCCTGGGCAATTCGTGGTGGCATTGCGAATGATGATAAATGATATCCTGGCACCACCAATTTCCGCAAGACAGGATCAAGTCAATGCATCGTTGCCTTCCACCTTTTCCGCTTTGGACAGTTCTTCCCAATCCTCACGATTTCCGCACCTGCGAAGGTAGTCGTGACCGCCATCCACAGCGCACGAGCCGCAGCTGCAAAATTTGAAATCATGGACAGTTTCGCTTTCGATGATATCTCCACATTTTTTGCATCTGATTGCGTTCCTGATAATTTTCGGCATAGTCATTCCCTCTTTAGCGCGTTTCTGATTTTCTCTGCCGTCCGTATGAAGATGCAGCGGTGGACGGCATACTACAGAGGCCAACACCTAATCCAGTACATAGCAGTGTTGTTTGCTATAATAGCATATTATGATGATAAACGCAAGGTAACGATAAACTTACACCGTAATGTAAGCCTCCTTATTGGCATATCATGTGCCCGTTATGAAGAATCGTTGTAAACTACATATCCTTGGCTTGATCTGGTGGTTTTAGTACTTACCGTGCTGGTTGATGTTCATGTTCCAAAATGGAAGCCTGCTATGTCAACATTGAATTAGCTTGAATGGATTGTAAGCGAGCGATATGTGCGGCAAGGGAGTGACGCACCAACGGTGTCCCACTCCCTTTGCTTGATGGTTTTTATATCGGCTAAGCAACAACTACGATAGCGTTATCTTTAACCTTGTTGATAGTCGCCATGATTTCCGATTGCATCTTTCGATCAAACAACTTTGTAAAGCTAAGTGGTTTGTCAAATGGCGGCTTGGTGAGTATAGTGACGCTTTCCATATAGCCGTTCTGCTCAATGTGGTTGATAATCTTATGTACAAAGGTAATTTGCTTCTGGCTCAGCGACTGATCATTGATAAATTGGGAAAATGCGGCCATTGCCGCATCGTGATCCAGTTTTGCGATCTTCCGCACGAGCAGTCCGAAAGGGGTATTTCCGAACTCTCGTGCATAATCTTCTTTACTCCCCAGTTCGCTGGTAAGCACCCGCTCCAGCTCCCGATAATCACCAACTGACAGAGGAATATTGTGTGTCAACTTATAGATAGCCAGTGCATTCCCGTTCTCATTAACATATCGGTCAACTTTGGCACGGTAGTCCTCGAAGTCGTAGGGAGGCTCAAGCTGAACGCCTTCCTGTTCACCGATAATAGGATCTGTTAGGCGCGTAATAATCGGGTTCTTCACGGGGCCGATTTCAACAAGGAATTGCATTAAACCTCGCAACTCTTTTCGAACCTTCTCGAAGAGCAAGATATTGTTTGCCTCCCAGAATGCATCCGTGTTTACTTCCTTGATAATCATTAGTTTTGCTTTCACCTGTGGGATGCTGATTTTCCGTTCCAGCAAAGTGCCAATATCCCTCAGCTGTCTTTGCGCATATTGAAAGGATGGCATCTGCGCCATTGCTGAAATCATAAGGCCGTACATGAAGTTATCGAAACGTTTAGCATATTCATCTGTATCGTCCAGCCGGACAATTGGTGCGATCTGCTGCAACAGCTCCCCCTTGTCGCCCTCATTAATAAAGTCAAAAGAGCCAGGCCTCTTAAACTTTTCTACGCTCTGCATCCGCAGTTTGACGGCAATCAGTTCGGTGTTCAATTCCAGAACTTGTGCATAGCATGTTCCAACCAGTTCTGAACGCCATTCCTGATATTCGTCCTCTGCATAGGTGCTTTCCTGAAGCATAACCGCTAACTTTACCTGCTTGCCAAAGATGTTTTCCGTGAGAGATTTCGCTTCCTTGGTTTCATAGCCTTCTTTGTGAGCACGAAAATATTCGAAGTTACCGCAGTAATCAAAAATAAGGAATCGCTTCTTGTCGGTATACTCCCCATCAATCTGGTCTGTACAGGTAAGTCCTTTACATAGACGAGTTCCACGCCCAATCATCTGCCAGAACTTTGCCTTGCTACGCACCTTTTTAAAGAATACAAGGTTGACACACTGGGGAACATCTATGCCGGTATCCATCATGTCGACGGAAACCGCAATGATTGGCATCTTATCTGGCACTTTGAAAGTGTCAATAATTGTCTGAGCGTAAGTATCGTCGCAGATCACACGCTGGGCAAAAACCCCACAATACTGCGGATATAACTTGTTGAAGCGTTCCAGAACAAACTCTGCGTGGCGTTTGTTTTGTGCAAAAATAATGGTTTTACCCAGTCTGTCGCCGCCTTCTACACGGATGCCACGCTCCATCAGATCTTGCAATACTGTATCTACAGTAGTCTCATTGAACACAAACTTATTGAGTTGCGCAGAAGGAATACAGTCTGGCATGAGCCCGTCCTCAATAAAGTCATCCTCGTATCGCTCTTTATCCTCGTCGGACAGATCATCGTAGGTGATGCCCTCCTCCAAAAATTTGGTTTTTACTTCGTAGTTATAATACGGGACGAGCACATGATCTGTGTAAACCGCAGTCTCGTAGTCATATGCATAAGTAGGGACACCATGCTCCATCTCAAAGAAATCGTAGGTATTTCGATCCACATCCGTTTTCGGGGTCGCAGTCAACCCCACCATGATTGCGTCGAAATATTCAAAGATGGCACGGTATTTCTTGAAAATACTGCGATGACTTTCATCGATAATAATAAGATCAAAGTGGGCAGGAGTAAACATCCGCTGTCCGTCCTTTGCTTTCATATCGTCGATGGCATTCAGCATTGTAGGGTAGGTGGAAAAAACAATTCTGGCGCTACGGTCATCTTTGTTGGAGCAGAGATTGCACAATGACATATCTGGCAGGTAGTTCTTAAAATCATCCTTGGCCTGCTTTACCAATGCAGTACGGTCTGCCAAAAAAAGAACATTGGTGACATGCTTTCCTCTACTCAACACATCCGTCAAACTGGATGCCGTTCTGGTTTTTCCGGTTCCAGTGGCCATAACCAGTAAGTGCTTTCGAAAGCCAAGGCCAATCTGCTCACACACAGCCCGGATCGCTTCCTTCTGATAGTAGCGGTCAGTTATCTTATCATCGATGGGAATGGCCATGAGATCCAGCCGCTCTGTCCGGCGATTCATCAGCTTCTGTAAGTCATCCTTGCTAAAAATTCCGCTGACCTTGCGCTGTGGACTGCTTCTGTCATCCCAAAAGTAAGTTTCGAAGCCGTTGGTTGTAAACATCATTGGGCGGCGGCCAAACTTTCTCTCTAAGCAATCTGCATACAGAACAGCTTGTTTGCGGCCAATGTTAGGGTCTTTACTGGACCGCTTGGCCTCTACGACCGCCAGCGGAAGACCATCTTTACCAAACAGGACATAGTCCACATATCCCATCTGACCGACTACGCCAGCCATACCCTCGACAGGGTATTCCTCCTGCACATCGGCATCTACCCCTGTGAACTTCCAACCCATTTGTTTTATATCTACATCGATATAAATCTTGCGGGTTTTGAATTCAGAGAGGTCAGCCGCCACGAAAGTACGATCCTGCTGATGCTGTTCCTTAGCCGCGGTAATTTGTTCGGACATCTGCTCAACCTGTTTCCGCAAAGCTTCAATCTCGGCATCTTTTTCTCCGAGCAGACTCTCCTGCTCTTTGATTTTCTTTGTATCAACAACAACTTTTTCCTTGGGGATCAGCGTTTCATCAAACTTCCGTTCCTCATAGTCGGTGCCATAGCAATAGTCCACCCACTGGATGAACTCAAATAAGCCCTGTAGCGAGGCAAGTGCATCACTTGCCTGTACACTACGCTCCGTATGGACGGCCAAATTGCCTAATTTAATGATAAAAGGCAATTTGCCCCAGGTGTTGTAGTCTACAGCAAAGCGGAAGGTGGGTTCATGAATCAAGGACTGAAGATTGTCCTTGTAAGGCATTTGCATGGTGTTATCAGCAGAATAAACCCACTTTACTGCCAACTCCAATGCCTTGCGGCACCCAACAGCGCACATAGCAGGAGCAGAAGTATAGACTTTTTCCGCCTCAATTGCGGCTGAAGCAAACAGTGCATACTGCGTATTTTCATGTAAGAAACTGAAATTTGACATGTTTGTCGCCTCCTACTCCAAAGACTCATGCTAACGGAAATAATTAAGAAAATATCGTATTACAGGGTTGTCCTTGTATAAAGTACAGATTCCCGAATAGTCTCTGACAACCAAATATGGTAGCGTTGATTCGTCCCGGCCATCGGAAATATTCAGGCTAAACAGAAAATCAACATTCCGCATTCTATCTTTTGCCTGATCATATGCATTATAGCCTTCGATCTCCCTGTCATATGTAAAACCGAACTTGCGCAGAACGGTCTTTTCGCTTGCACTCGTACCGTAACAAAACATGCCGACTATGATTAGGGATTCACCCGTATAATGTTGTTTGAGATTGTTGGCTGTTTCATTAATAGATCTCAACTCCGCTGCTGTGGCAGAACTCTTTATCTCCATAAACATTCGGCAATCGTTGAGATCATATAGGTTTAAGGCAACACCGCATAAATTGCAAAGTTTCCGTTTAGCAGAGGTCTACCAGCATATTCTGTGGATAACCTCGGCGGTTTTGCCCGCAAAAGCGCACTGACTCAAGCCGCCAGGCAGGGCCTGTCAGCCAGAATCAAGTTTGCCAGTGCAAACAGGATATTGAATTTCGCTTGCTGCTTTTCAAGCCCTCGGTATCGTGTCTTTCGGAAGCGCAGCTGCTTTTTGACAACACCAAATACATGCTCTACTTTTGCCCGGACAGACGATTTTACGTGCTCCGCCTTCCTGGCAGCGTACTGCCCACTCTTACTCAGTTTCTTTACCTGTGAAGGACGACGATTGATTTTATACTTGATTTTGTGGCCTGACTTGTTCCTGACGATGGCATCTTCTCGCTTACCGGCTCCCAGATAGCCGCTGTCGCCATAGACAACCTCTTCTTCTCCGGTCAGCAATTTCGATGCTTCCGAAACGTCATGCACATTTGCCGGCGTAGCCTTCACTGTGTGTACCAGTCCGCTGTCCTTGTCCACGCCGATATGCACCTTATATCCAAAGTGCCAGGTGTTACCCTTCTTGACCGGATGGGCATCCGGATCTCGCTTTTTCTCCTTGTTTTTTGTGGAAGAAGGGGCTGAAAGGATGGTGGAATCCACAATGGTACCCTTTTTCAGAATGAGGCCACGCTCCATGAGCGCTGCAACCACCTGAGCAAACAGCTTTTCCTGCAGCCCGTTCCGGATCAGCAGGTTCCGGAAGCGGCCGAGGGTATCCCCATTCGGAATCTGATTGCTGGAATCAACGCCGCAGAACTCCGAAAATGCGCGGCTGTCGATTGCCTCTGCCACTGTAGCCTCGTCACTCAGGTCATAGAGGTTTTGCAGCAGATACAGCCGCAGCATGGTCTCCAGCGGATAGGGTTTGTTGCCGCGCTCTCCTTTGTAATAGCACGGCTGAATCAGGCATAGCCATTCCTTCCACGGGACGATCCGTTCAATCTGCTCGAGAAATTCTTTTTTCTTTGTCCGCACCTGCGCCAGTTCATCGCTGAATGCGGAAAGTGTCATCTGTTTATCCATAAATTCATTCTATCACATTTGGCACTATCTCGCTCCTTTTTCTGTGCGGTGTTGCCTTAAATTTCCTACACGCGCACCATCTTTTAGCCAAAGGAAATCACCCTGTGTACTTTGCCAAGTGTCTGCACACAGAATTCCTGACTTTAGCAATAGCGTGGGAAACTCGTCTTGTACCAGCCGTCTAATGAATTTTTCCCGTAGTTCACCTTTGGTCAAGCGATGCGATATGTTATCGGAAACCATATGCTGCATCTTGAGAATATCTTGTAAATACAAATCAATCTCTTCCCTGATTGGCAATATGGCTCACCACTCTTTCTATACATTATCGCTCTGTAATACTGTAATATTTTGATTTGTCGGTCTGTTCGACGAAGGCCACGAACTGCTCCTGCAGCGTGATTGGGGGGAAAGGGAACACTATTTCTGACAGCTGGCTTTTGCTAAGTATCCCCTTCAATGCCATATTGATAGTGCGGTGTATCATGGGCTTTGATAGCTGCATAAGCCAATACAGATATAGCACCTCATCCTGCTCCGGCACAATGGCATTTATTTGCTGATTAAATGCCACACGGCGGTCGGTAACCGCAACATTGCCGATGCAGTCAATACTGCCAGCGATACATGTCATTAGAATACTACCTGCTTCAACAAAACGGCATTTCTCAAAACCGGCTTCAGATAAGCATTCCTGCGCTTTGGTAATGAATGTGAAAGGAGTGTTGATATTATCCGATTTGATCCACTCAATGTACTTACCGTAATTTTCAGGCTCTGAACGGGGAGGCGTATTCCCTGTGATTATTCCGCATCGCTTTCCAAGTGGCTCTACGTTCCAATCTTTTGGATTACTTACAGGGTCTCCGAACAGTTCGACAAATCGGGATTTAACGAGGGTATCCAAGGTACTCAGTTCTTCGTTTCTTAATCCAATCACGCTATCAACATAATCCAAAACGGATGCTAATTTGCGCTGCTCGTCAATTGGACGTAAATTGATAGGAAGCTCCTGCAAGACAGAAAATTTTAAATTATCTCGAACACTGCCAGTTGCAAGCGCATTAATATATGTGCGGGCAATATCGCTTTTTAGATAATGCAGCAGATATTGTTGATCCAGTTTTTTATCTACACCAAAAACAACATACAATGGGCTGACGATTACACGCTCCTCGCAGTCTTGCCAATCCACAGAACCCACATTAATTCTGGATGGATTATATGCAAAATAACCTTGGGGAACAATTTTATAGGTTGTACGATCCTTACTGGCCACCTCCTTACTGAAGTAGCCCGTACAGAAACCCTGTTCATTTGTAACGCTATAAACAGGAATATTTTCCTTGCTCTTATTACGAACAGAATATTCTGTAATTACAGTACCAAGTTTTGTAATCATAGCATTCCTCTCAGTTCTGCCAGTTCAGTCGCAATCTGTGTTTCTAATGCATCAATCTTGTCCATTATCTCTGCGGTAGAGGGATATTCGACTGCCACATACTCCGTCTTTTTGTACTTGTTGATAGAGAGGTCATAACCGCTATCGACTATCTCTTGCTTAGGTACGAAGAAGCTCTGCTCGGTGCGTTCCCGTGCAGCTTCCTGCTCCAAATGGCAGAAACGATTGACAATATCCGGAATGTCGTTGGCCGAAATCTCTGAACGCTTATCGTCAAGGCTAAAACCATCAGCCTTCATATCGTAGAACCACACATTATCCGTACCGCCTGCGCCAGTCTTGGTAAACACAAGCACAGCAGTAGAGACACCTGCGTAGGGTTTGAATACGCCGGAGGGCATAGAAATTACGGCGCGCAGCTGATGTTTTTCCACCAATTCTTTGCGAATGGACTTGTGCGCAGATGAAGAACCAAACAGGACGCCATCAGGTACGATACAGGCACACTGACCACCTTTTTTCAGCATACGGAGAAACAGAGCCAGAAACAATAGTTCCGTCTTCTTGGTGTTTGTAACGGCTTTTAGATTATCGTTGATGCTTTCTGCGTCCACAGTGCCCTTAAAGGGCGGGTTGGCAAGGCACATGGTAAACTGTTCCGTAATCTGGTTTTGCTTGGAAACGCTGTCCTTATAATCGATCTCCGGATTGCTGATTGAGTGCAACATAAGATTCATAGCAGAGATACGGAGCATTGTAAAGTCTGTATCGAAGCCGGTAAATGCGGGTCCCGCAAAATGCTCCCATTGTTCAGAGGTCATAGTATCCTCGTAATTCCGTCGGATATATTCTGAAGCTGAAACCAGGAAACCCGCAGTACCGCATGCCGGATCGCAGATGGTATCATCAGGTGTGGGCTGCAACAGTTCCACCATCATCTCACGGATATGCTTTGGAGTACGGAATTGACCATTTTGTCCGGCAGATGCCAATTTGCCCAACATATACTCATACAGGTCTCCCTGCATATCCAGTTCTGCAATGTCATGTTCGTAAAGATCATCCAAGCCTGTAATGATTTTCTGAAGGAGCTGCGGCGTAGGGATAAGGAACATCGCATTGTTCATGTATCGGGCAAATGCAGTGGTGTTCTCATCAGCCCTTCCGGGCTCATCTTCAATTTCAATCAATTCTCCCTTCTCATTAAAATCGGGAAGGCGACCGTATTTCATGCTCTTGATGGCTGGGAACACACGCTGAGACATCACTTCAAAGATTCGGCGGGGATCATCATCTTTGAACTTGCTCCATCGCATAGACTGTCCTGCTTCAGATTGAGGGAAAATCTTGGGCATCTGTTCCCCAGTCATATTCTCAAATTCTTCATTTTCCAATTCCTTTTCATCCAGAGAACGAATAAACATGAGGTAGGTGAGCTGCTCGATGACGGTCAGAGGGTTGGCAATTCCACCTGCCCAGATATCCGTCCAGATTTTATCAACTTTATTTCTAATTGCGCCTGTTATCATCTCAAATTGCCTCCATCATTAAGTGTTGCTACATCTCTTTACTTCTAATAACAATACTTTACAACAGCCATTGGAAGTTGACGGGCAAAATCAATCAAAATCCTCCGCAAAAAAGTCGCTGTCAATTCTTTTGATTTCGTATGTAGCTTCCGTAGACACACCCAAATTATATTCGATCATCAATTTTGCCAGCGCAGTGCCATCAACAAGCACAACCTTTGTGGTATGTTGCTTCTCTGCATATTGATATGCTTCTTTCGTGAACTTAGCAGTCGTAATGAACAATCCTTTGGAAGCACCCTGCCCTGCCAGCGCACCAACGAATTTCTGAATCTCAGGTCTGCCAACGGTTTTGTCATAATCCCAACGCTTCGCCTGAATATAAATCAAGCTGAAGCCAAGTTTGTCTTCACGGATGATGCCATCAATGCCTTCATCACCGGTTTGCCCTATGACCGTGCCGGCATTGTCCACCGAGCCACCATATCCCATTTGCATCAACAGTTTGACGACCAGATGTTCAAAGAAAGCAGGTGGTTGCTTCATTACTTCACTCAAGAGATCATCTGCCAGGGTGGTATTGATCTGCTGAAAGGCTTCATCCAAAACATCCTGCGGTGTTTTACCGGACACCTTTGCCGTGGGTGTCGAAAGTGTTGTTTCTTCATTATTGTTCGGAGAAATAAACTTTCTAAATGACTCAAAGCGCTGGAGATAAAGGTTATCGATTTGAGGAGGATTTTCATTGAGGACTTGTCTGCCTGCTGGCGTAATCACATAAATACCTCGTGACGGACTTTGCACAAGGCCTGCCTTTTTCAGATATGTCCTTGTCCAGCCAATACGGTTATCAAAAAGCTGCTGCTTCCCGCTTGGCAGCATCTCTGCCCGCTCCTTTTCGGACACCGAGAAAACACCAGCAACTGTATCTTTTACCTCTTTTGATCTGTGCGGCTGGCCATCTGCCAAGCAATCAAGGAAGGCACGATACATCTCATCATATTTGGGAATTGGCATCTGACACTCTCCTTACGCTTTCAGCTTATAGGTTCTATTTCGATTTCCGCCTTCGGCTACAACAATATCCTCCGCGGTCAGTTCAGAGAGGAGTTTCTTGGCTCGTGTACTCTTGACTCCAAGGAGCTCTGCAATATCGGCACTTCTGGCCGAAATATGATCAGTAAGGTAGGCGATGATTTCTTCTTTCTGTCGCGCAGATTTTATCGTCGCTTTTTTATCGCCACTTTTTATCGTCGCTTTTTTATCGTCTCCCTTGGAGAATAAAAGCGTTAATGTTGTCCGCTCCGGCTCGAGTTGCTCTGTAATCTCCGGAGTTGTCCAATTCTGCTCACGCCAGACGCGGAAGATATTCGGAATACCGCTCCCTGCGCGCTCACCGATATCAATCAGGTTGAACATCTTCAGCATCGTTCCATTACGAGGATCAGATACACCGCCGCTCTTCGCTGCATCAATTTCAATGCGGAAGCTGCCTGGGTTAGACATCGTAATGCTGTTACGCTTTTTGACGATGACCAGCCCCTGTCTGCCGTAATAATCGGCATTCACTAAACAGTTGGCCAGTGCTTCACGCAGAGCCTGATGCACCGGGGTATCATCTACACGAGTACCTCCGTCCATTTTGAATGGAGCTTTGATATCCTGAATCAGTTTGTTGTAGACCCTGAAATAGAAGTCGTACACATTGCCGCTCCAGTCGCCGGATGAGGAAATAATCCGGTCGGTCCATCGCGTGTCGGCGTCATACTGCTCCTGGTAATCCAGAAAGTAAGCGTTGAATTCCCGCACAATGTCATATTCGTTACCGAACATGAGAAGTCCGGCAGAAGTGGGATGCTTCTTTCCGTCAGAGCCGATGCCCACGGCGCCCAGCTTCAGGAGGAAATCTTCATTCTCCAGCGCCTCCCATACATGGCCAGGACGGGAAAGGCGCATCCTCTGGCGATAGCTGCGAATGCTCTCTTTATTGAACACTGTCATGTCCATTTCATTCAGGATGAGCATATCCTGGGTTTTCACGGAAGCATCCCGCACCATGGCCTGATATTCTTCCTTGGTGCAGCGGTAGTCACCCTCACCGTTGCGGCGGTAGGTGCAGAGTGGATTCCCATCCACATAAATCGGCTTATAAGAGCGCTCTGCACGGGGAACATTGATGACCACAATGCGGTCGCCATCTACCTCCTGGACGAATACATCCTTGGAGGACAGGACATTTACGCTGGTCTTGTTGGGGTTATTGACGATATCCCAGAACTCCTTGATAAGTCTGTCAGGGTCGGGCAGATCTACCGTGTGCAGGGATTTGTCTGCCCACTCTTCCACTCCCAGCAGGATAATGCCGCCGTGGGTATTGGCAAAGGCGGAATAGGTTTCCCAAATGCTCTTGGGCAGCCCGCCAAGGGCTTTCTTGGCCTCAATGCGGTTGTTCTCCCGATATTGCTCGATTTTGGAAAAGTCAATCATGATTTTCCTCCTTTACGAGCTCGATGATATCGCAGAAATCGCAGTCCAGAACCTCACAAATCTTCGTTAAGATTTCCGTACTAACATGCTGGTTCTTTCCCAGTTTGGCAAGGGCGGTGGTGGACATGCCAGTGGCTAAGCGGAGATCCTTCTTTTTCATGTTTTTATCAATTAAGAGTTTCCAGAGCTTATTATAACAAATCGTCATCATAACACCTCGTGTCAGAGTATACACTAATACAGGTTAATTCTAACACAGCAGCTTCAATTTGTCTATTGAAAATCCAGTTTTCAGATTTGGATTATCATTTTTAGATTAGAGATTTTTAATTATACAGCAACGCAAAACCATGCGTGAATTTTAATTATATATCCGGGCTAATTCTTTGTCTATTGCGGTGTATCTGCTGAAAAAGCATCCCGGCTCTTTTTGCCAGGATGCCTTCCGTTTGATAATTTGGTTTTAGATGGTTACTCTTTATGTTTTCTCGTCTAAGTACTCTGCATCATCAATAATACATGCTTGAAGCGAAAGGATGTCCCGAAAATCCTTATCACGGATACACTCCTTATGTTCAGTGATATTCCCCCCTTGCTCTAATCAGAATGTCCTCATAGCTTTAATAAAAAGACTTCTCTCATATGTGTCAAGAAGCAACTGAACTTCACGGAAATGGAGTCTACAATATTCTTTTGCTTCTGAAACAGTCATGCTCTTAATCTTTTTGTGATTTTCCTCTATTCGTCTAATCGCATCTGTGGGAAATCCATATTCAATTAGAGCCTCTCCCAGCAGACTTTTGACACCGGTTTCGTAGTATCTCCGCACACGAGATAAAGAAAATGTCTCAACACCTATTCCTTCCTGCTTCGCAACAAATACTACAATACTTTCAAATAAAGACAGAATTTTGGGTATCTTGTGTTCAAGAACATCTTTGAGTGATTTGAAAGCTTCTGAATATGCCCGGTCCATTGACTTATAATGACCTCTCCTGTACTTGCCTACTTCATATCCGAGTAGTGCTTTAAAACCGCCCTCATAATAATTATTCGCTATTGCCGAGAATTTTTTGCATGTGATCTCATCAATCAAACTTGCATTATAAAAGGTATTCAAAATTTTGTTAATCCATCTATAGTGCAGGAAGCCATCGACATCAACAGCATGGGTAAGCAATGGTGAATATTTGCTGAACTCGGAATCAGTCATTAGTAAGTGGAGTAATTTCTCTTGATTTTCTTTGGATATGGTTCGGTTTTTAAAGAAAACTTCTTGAGGAAGAACAAACTGTTGAGTAACGGTCTCTCGTTCCATTTTCCGCTGGGCATTTATACTTGTTAAATCTTCTATTTCAGCATTATCAAGATCGATAACACTTAATTCATTATCGGAGTAAGTGACAAAGTTCAAGGTCATTGAATCTGAATCTTCGATTTTCTGAAGCTCTTTCGTCATATAAAATACTCGCCCAATAAAACAATGATAATATCGTCCAGCTCTTCCTTTGATGTTTTTAATATCAAAAGGGGTTAGCTTTTTTGATCCCTTAGATGCGTTCAGGATTATCATGTTTTGGGCATCCGTATTTACCCCTTCAACAATTGTGGATGTGCAGAACAATACATCGAAAGTTCCTTTATTGAACTGGTCTAAGATTTCCTGCTGAATGTACTTGGGCAACTTACCATGATGCATCCCAAAACCATTCTGCAAAACTTTAATAAGGCTCCATTCATCGACCGAGTGATCGATGTCGTACTCTTTCTGAATATGGGAAAGGAATGTTTTAAAATCATCTGGATATGCATCAAAAGCCCTGAGTGCACCCATATTATCAGATAGTTTATTGGAGTATTCGATAGCTTTTGCCGGCGTTGTACAGTACAACAATGTTTTCCCATAGTGCTTATCACTAATATATGTTACCACACTCTTGATACGGTCATTGACTTTTTTCTCTGTGGAAACCAGTTCGTTGCTTTCCGACTTGGGAAGAAAACATGGAGTTACTTCCTCTATCTTGCTACTATGCGCATTAACTGAAATTCGCAAGGTTGGTTCAAAATTGATTTCTTTAACTACAATTTGATTCAGTGACAGAAATCGTTTCATGCCCTTGCTAAATCGGTCCTGGTTCAAGTTTGGGCCTGCGAGATAGAATTCATCTACGGATTTCGCCAACAGGTATAAGGCAACTCTAAAAGTTTTTCCCCGGTCTTCGTTCAGAAAGTCGTGGGGATTCGAATTTGTTTTCTTATTCTTTTTACTCTTTTCGTCGTCGCTATCGTCCAATTCGTCATTACAATAATCTTCGTCTATTTTATAAACCTCGTCAAAGAAAAAGAAGTCAATCTTTAAATCAGGGAAAGACGCAATTAGTTGTAGAGCTCTTTCCGGGGTGAAGACAAAAATCTTCTTCGATTCGTCCTCAACAACCGAATCAACCGTTTTGATGATCTGGTAGTCAAGGTTATTATCAGAAACAAAAGCAGACATCATTCGGGCATTTTCCAGAAGCAATGCAACTGTAGGAAAAACCAAAAGAATGTTATTGTATCGGTCCTTATTCAGAAATACGATTTCCCGCATTAAGAATGTTTTTCCATATGATGTCGGGGCACTCACAAGCAAGCGGCGTGGGGAGAGGCTCTGGAACAAGTCAACAACTTCCATTTGGGATTTGTCCAGGGTGTTTTTTTCATTGACGCGAGAGCGATACAGGTTCTTTATGGCTCGATTACTTATATCTTCAAGGGTCGCAAGCGCCTCATTTGGATCCTCGGAATAACCATTGAGCATGTTGTAGCCGAAAACACGCATCTTTTGGGACGCAATGTATAGTAATTGTGCAAGCACCTTGTCCTTCTTCAGCGCATCATTATCAGATATCCAGCAAACTAAATCGCGCAGATGGTTTACGCTCTCTGGATTATCAGCATCATACTGGTTAATCGCTGAAAGCAGTTGCTTAGCATAATCCTGCATAGAAGCCCGCCTCCTTATCTCTCAATCGCTCAATGCTTTCTATCGGAAACACATAGAACACAATTTCAGGGCTGAAGCCTTGAAAAGCATATGTATGCGCATTGAAGTAATCCCGGATACTATCGGTCTCTCGGTCAATCATCTGACAGAGCGCTCTGGCATCCTTGTAGACGGTTTCTTCCCCATAGGCCAACAGACAGGGAATCTTAATCCTTATACCCTCGGATTTGAAATAATCGAGCAGTTTCTTCCCACGCAACGTCGCATCGTCTTCCATAGATCGGATATTGATTTCCTCAATGGCTTCAAGAATCGCTTTTGTGTCATCTGTTAGAGAAACCCGTTTTTCGCATACAAAGAAAATCTGCTTTGACAAATACTCCGCAGTGAATTTCTCCAAAAGATCTTTGTTAATATCCGTTTTACAATAAGCTTTCCCACCAAGTTTAGCTTGTCCGAGCCATAAGGAAACGCCGGTTTCATCCTTTGAGAAATATGTCAAGTCATATCCCTTGATTTCATTGTTATCGTTTTGCCGAAGGATCGTTCTAACCGCCAGTTTGCAGGCCTGTGGATTATATAGCTGCACAAGCAAATCCAATAGTACTTCACTTGGGAGGCCATCAGTAATATCTGCTCTTTTAGGTAGGCGATTAATATACGCATACTTAGCTGCCTGCTCCAGAGAGGAGAAATGATCTTTCTCATAGTGCTGTACAACCTCCTCTTCTCCGTAGCTATAGAAAAAGAGGTTGTGTCTCATCAACTCACCCAGTTTTTCAACAGAATCTGCCGAAATATTATGACTGTAGGGCTGATAAATAAATTGATCCTGCAACGGTGAGAAAGAAAATATTACTCCTCTGCTCTTTTGGAGGATTTCCTTATCAAATATTTTATGGTAGCGTTCAATAATTGACATTTTACCCTCCTCCGCATTGCAACAGAGCAGCTTTCCATTACATAACTGTTTTAAAAGAAACCCACTTCGAGTAATCTTAATCTGTTTCGCCTGGTACGATTTCCATAATGTCTCCAATACCACAATCCAATGTGGCACAAATTTTTACCAGTATTTCCGTGGTAACATGTCCGTTTCGTCCCATCTTAGTAACTGAGGCCGGGCTGATACCTGCCTTTGCACACAGGTCTTTTTTCTTCATATCCTTGTCGATGAGCAGCTTCCAGAGCTTTTTATAACTGACCGTCATAAAATATCTCCTCCATACTGATATACGAAAAATACTCTGCCGCCTGGCAGAGCATCTGGTCTATATAGCCATACTGCCAAGGCCTATTTCAACACTGACAGCGTTGTTTATTATGATAGCGCATTCGGTCAGAAAAAGCAAGAAAATGATGCATTCGCATGATTTTTGGTTTATATAACAGAGACTCAGATAGAGTTTTAACATCTCTATCTGAGCCCTTTATCCATGACGCAAAATAGTAAGCAACGCCTACTTTAAATGCTTTTTAATTGCTTTTTCAAGCGGCGCTTGAAAATGTTGTTGTAAAACCTCTACCACCGGTTGCACTTTGTGTGCCTTGGCCATATCAATGATCTGACTTTTGTCGAAAAACTCTATTTTATACTTTCGGGTGCGGGTAGCTGCCGAAGTTAATAAGGAAGTTGCCTCTGGTGTAAATCCTCCCAATGACCACAACTGGAACTTCAATTTTTGCCCATCTTGGTACCGACTCAATGCCCAAGTTCTAATGCGGTGAATCGTCTGAGACAACCACTTTTCAACATAGATGTGGTCAAGAGCAGACTGTGTTGCTTTACATTCAACAATAATGATTTCGCCATCACGCTCAACCAAAACGTCGATTTCGTTTTTATCATTTGAATCAGGGATTTGTATTAGCTTTCTGATTTCCAAGTAACGGTAACCGATATGCTGATAGTAGTATCCAACAAGGAGTTCAAACATATCTCCGATAATATCATTATACCGGCCTTCTGCCTTTGCAATTTCGCTGAATAGCGTTTCGATTTTTTTGGGGTTCTTGGAAATGATTGCGCTGGAGTGCGAAAATACACTAACAATTTCCGCTAACAGCTCGGCATACTTTTCATCAAATACATTTTTTATGAGGGCTACCATCACTTTGTTTTCTTTCAATATCATCAATGCTTCCCGAGTGATATTTTCAACCAAGAACACAGGCATAAATGCAGGTAGTTTTTTGAAGGTTCGGATCACAGAGAGCTTATCCAGAAAAAAATTGATGTCTTCCTCCGTGGCTGTACGTCCATAAAAGATATCCGCCACAACAAAGCCCGGTCGAATTTTCTCGGTATCATATAGAGGTTGAATGTATGCAGGGGCTGTTAGCGCCCACTGAAAGTTTGCAAATTCCGCCGATGCAGAGAGTACTTTGGCTGAATCATAACCGATTAAGTTAATGTTCTGCGCCCAAGATGCAAAGTCGTTCACAACTTGTTTCTTTACGGTTTCAAGACCTACTGCGCGGGCGATACTGCGATTCTGTATAGAGACCCATTCGGCAAGCATCCAATGTGTCTCATTATACTCTACGATAATGCCACACTTCAGCAAATCGTCAATCACTCTCTGGTGGAGCTTGTGCCCTTTTACATTCTTGATCGGCGATGATACCAGAGAAGGCAAAATGCTCTTGGCAACAAAGCCATTTTGAGACTGAAATGCACAGATATAGACCCAGTTAATTTGGGATGACTGCTTTATGGCATCCATTAAGCGCTCAATATAGCGGTTAGACATATATTGGCTCTCAAGATAAAAGAATTTCTGATTCTTATCAAACGAAAGGGTGCATATCTTATTAACCGGTTTTTTTGCGCGCGATAGGGCTTGGCGCGCCGCCGTGTTGGAAGCCCCATATTCATGCTCAAATTTTCTGGCAAGCTCGCCAGAAAGCATCGGGCCATATTTATTTAAAAGCGTCACAACCTTTTTGGACATACACACATACCCCCATTGGAAGATGTCACACTGCACCATTTATAATAAATAATTAATTGCTTGCGCAGATTTTTTTGATGTTCATAAAGCCGTTGAAATCAAAGGATTTTTCTGCGTCTATAACCCTCATTTCAGAGAAACATGTCACACGGCATTTTTAGTATATAGCGATTGGGTAGTAAAAGCAATCCCCCTTATATGTTCTTGAAGAATCCATTTTCGCTATTTCTTTGTTTATTGCCCCGCAAACTTTGAGCTGCCACCCACGCAGAAACCACTTGCATAACACTCTCCTCAGAGTTACAATACAGACCACACATCAACGAGAAACGCTTCCCGTCCGGCATCGGTGAATCTTCACCGAAAACCGGGCGGGAAGCGTTTTTGA
>ULRQ01054103.1_pt1 | contig 20332 bp, 5 predicted proteins | sample 1955491 | NCBI WGS metagenome assembly ULRQ01 (sample SAMEA4835684, study PRJEB28245) | human gut metagenome | biome: gut microbiome; material: fecal sample | place: Denmark | collected 2008 | reverse complement strand
TACAGCCGTGCCACCTCCCCTTTTTCGAGGGGAGGCAAGGATATAGTGCTTTTTGAGGGATAGTGCGGTTTTGCAATGGTTGTGGGGATGAAAAGGTTGGTGGGTGTAAAGCAATCCCTCCGTCTTGACGGCAGACCGACTTAGTAATTATAAAAGTCGGATATATCCCCAAAAAACGCTGTAAAATTTAGGCTTGTGCCTTGCCGTCAAGCCACCTCCCTTTGACAAGGGAGGCAAGGACATGGTGTGGGGCAAGGGATAGTGCGGTTTTGGGAGGGTTGGTGCGGATAGGGAGCAATCCCTCCGGTAGTCGCCCGAATTTTTTCGGGTGACAGCACCTCACCTTTGACAAGGGAGGCAAGGATATGGCGCGGGGCAAGGGATAGTGCGGTTTTGGGAGGGTTGGTGTCAGTGCTGTTGTACAGATAAAGTCACGAAAATATTAACTCCTTGTCGGTGCGGAAAATGTTTTAGGCAGTGCTTGGCAAAATATTTCACTTGAACGGTGGCTGTAGGGCGCCGTTTTTTTGTATTATGGCCGCATTTATGACCGTTTGCGCCGTTATAACAACCGTTCGTGCCAAAAAGTTGAAAATTAAAAGCAAATGAGTTATGATATAATTATAAAATTATAAGGGGGAGAGGTATGCTCATCTGCGTTTACGATACCGCAAACGAGGCGGAGATACTGAAAGCGAAAATAACACAGATCGCAACGGCGGCATATCGAAGAATTGCCTACAGGGTATGTCAGAGGTATGAGAGCTTTGCGACGGAGTGTAAGACGGCTGACCTTATAATCGTGCTTGCCGACGGAGCGGACGGTATGGAGGGCGTTATTGCGGCGAAGAATGCCGACAGGGACACGCCTGTAATATGGCTGTCGGACGATGAGGGATTCGGGGCGCAGTCATACAGGCTTGGCTGTACCTATTTTCACAAAAAGCCGATACCGCTTGAAAAGCTCAAGGAGGCACTGCATAAGTGCAGGTGCATGGCGTAAGCACGGGTAAATCTACAGGAGGAAAAACATGAAGAAAAAATTTGTACGGCTCATAAGTGCGGTGCTGTCTGCGGCAATGACGCTGACGGCTGTACCGTTATCGGCATTTGCCGAGGGCGAGGCGCATACGCATGACGGCGAGAGCAATGTCATCACGACACCGCTTGATTTCAGAGAAAAGACAGCGGACGAAAACGGTGTCGGCTGGAGCTGGGATTATGACACAAAGACGCTGACGCTTGACGGAGTGAACATTCAGGCGACAACAGAAGAGAATATGATGAGCGTCGTAACAGTCCCCGACGGTACGAAAATAGTGCTGAACGGTAACAATACTATCGTACAGACGAACACCGGCGACAGCGATACATACGTTCTCAGTGCCGTAAATACGGATACTACTAACTGTGACGGTACAATGACGATCAGCGGCGACGGTGTGCTGAATGCAGAGAACCGCTCTACAGACAGTATGGCACGCTCTCTCGGCGGATCAATAATCCTGAACGGCGGTACAGTAAACGCAACAGGTACTGTAAAGACAAATTCGCTTGAAATACATAATGACGGTGTGCTGAACGCAAATGCGACAACTGCATCTTTTGAGGGTGTGGCTGTCAATGTCAGCCGTGGCATTACTGTTGACGGCAACGGCAGTCTTACTGCAGTAGGTTGTGCTAATGAATCTACGTTAAACAGTGCAATATTGCTTACCAGTAATTTCGGTGACAAAATTTCCGTCAGCGGAAACGGCAGTATTACTGTGCCTGAAAGTAACAAAGCAAGAGTCGGAATATACTACAGCGGAAACAACGGCGACGGAATGGATGCCGAAATAAGCGGCGGTAAGGTCACTGCTTACGGTGCTAAGTATGGCATTTACAAAGTAAACCTTATAATGAGCGGTACAGGCTCGGTATATACTACGGGCGGTTCATACGCTATCGGTCAAACTTTACCGGCAATAGACATGGATGAATTAATAGTAAGGGGTTCTGCCGATTTCAAGGCTGAGGAAAGTGCTGTGACAGGCGAGGTCGAGCTTAAGGACGGCTATTATGAGATTGGCGGAGCAGACGCTAAGACGGTAGTTATAAAGCCTGATACTTCTCCCCGTATAATACTCGGAAACCAAATCGGAATATTCAAGACGGAAGAGTATAAAATAATTGAAGACATAGACATGACTGATATCAAGCTCAAGGGTACGGTTTACTTTGATATTACTCTGAAGAATATGAGCGATGAAGAGTTTGCAGACGCAAGAGGCTATTTCGGCGGCGATGAACCCGATTTATTAGCAAGCATAATCAAGACCGATTACGGCTGGGTGTGCATGGTCTGCGATACCGAGTTTTCGGTTACATACGACACTGATAATACTCTTACAATAAAGTGCGGAGATATTGTATCCAATACCGTTCAGGTAAAGTCGAATGCAAACCGTTTCAACAAGGTTACACAGGGTGACAACACAAACAGAACGGTTTTCTATACAAACACTTCGCAGGAAGAGAAGGACAATTACAAGCTTGTAAGCACCTATACGGTTGACAGTGAAAGCATAAGCTATAACTGGTACAGTACGAACAGTGCATACAGTGCAGATGAGCTCGGTGCGGCAGTATCCGGAAGCAACGGCGAATTCAAGCTTGCGGATAATATTCCTGCCGGAAATTATGTTCTGTATTGCGATATAACCTATTCAGACGGTGACAGCACAGAAACTGTTACAGAAAAATTTACATTTACATATAAAGAATGTGCACATGAAAACGGTTATTCCGACGGTAAATGCACAAACTGCGGAGCGTTATGTGATCACAGCAATATTGATATTGACACGGGTAAGTGTAACGAGTGTGCGCATCAGTTTGTTGCTACAATCAGCACAGACGGCAATGCGCCGACAGGCTATGACACGCTCGCAGACTGCCTTGACAGCATTACTGCCGATACCGGAAACTATGTTAAGATCTATCAGGATATCGGCGATACATCGGCAACTGCAACTTTAGATACTATAGATGTAAAACACAATGTTATGATCGACCTTAACGGTCACAAGCTGAACAATATCAAGCTTGGGGTCAACAAACTTGGGGTCAACAAAGACGTCACGCTTACATTAACCGGCACAGCGGGCAGTTATGTTACGCAGGTGTATGTTCGCAAAGGCGGATCATTCATAATTGACAGCGTTGCAAATGTAGAATTTGATACAATTTTTGTTGAGGACAGTGCACGGCTTGCTGTAAACGATGGCGCAAAAGTAACTACAGAGCAGTTGACTGTGATAGCATCCGTGAATGATGACGGAACTACAACGACATCTGTAAAGCTCGCTACGGGAATGAAGTTAGGTGGGCTGACATATCATCGCCAAAACAATTCCGGCGCTCTGAAATTAGGCAATCTTCTTGATGTTACCCGGCAGGCACTGCGACGTGAAGATAACGGCAATTATCTTGATCTTTATAAAGAATATGGAAGTATGGGTTATTCCGTTGCGCTTACTGTTGTTGAGCATACTGACGCTGACCACAAATACGGCAGTGGAACAGGCAAGTGCGAGGAGTGCGGAAAGCCCTGCGAGCATGGCGGTGATATAAACACGGACACCGGCATCTGCTCAATCTGCGGTGCAGTTGTGTCTGTCGCACTCTATACAGACAAGAACGGAAGCTTAAAGTATGTAGATACCGATGAGCTTGACTCTTTACTGAATGAATACAACGGAAGCGGTACGATAAAGCTGTTTAAGGATTATTCTAAACCAAGCGCTCAGTATGACTTATACGGAGAACTTACAATTGACTTAAACGGACGCCAATTTAAAATCCGGAGTATTACTCCTTGCAAAAGCGGAAAGCTTACGATCAAAAACAGCGGCAATCCGGTTATGCTCGGTTGTAATGTATATCCGACAAACGACGCTTCATACGCCGGCGGTACGCTTATAATAGACGGCGATGTAGTTTTAGACACTTCGATCTATGTATATGATTCGAGTACGGTTATATTGAAAGCCGGTGCATATCCAGCCGGACTTTACGCCAGGGACAGCAAGACATTATACGATATGCTCGGCGAGGGTAAGGCTTTCTTCAAGGCTGACGGAACTCTTTTCAACGCAAGCGTTAAGGAAATATCAAGCAGTGAAACGCTGACAGTCAAAGACCACAGCCATACCTATGTTGACGGCGAGTGCGGCTGCGGATATGTTTGCCCTCACAGCGATGTTAACAGCGAAACGGGTAAGTGTAACGAGTGTGAATATCAGTATGCGGCTGTTATCGTAAAGGATGGGGCTGTAGCTTCCGTTTATGAAGAAAATGAGATGGGAGCGGCTTTTGAAGCGGCTGACAGTGACGCAAACACCGGCTGTACATTAAAAGTATACAAGAATTATGCAGGCAGCTATACAACACTCAGCCGTAAGTTCACGCTGTGGATCGCTGAGAAAGCCAATGTAGGTACGTTAACTGTTTCGGGAGATATAACCGTTACGGGATCGGGAAAAAATAATAGTATTTATGGCGATTTCAATGTAGCGAACGGCGGTAAGCTGACATTTGACGAAAACTGCGGCGCTATGGGAACTGTGTCGGTAGGTGCAGGTACATTTGACTGCTATTATTCAATCGACATAACACTCAATATAAACGATGCAAGCAGTGACGTAATTCTTCACGGCGGAGCTTTCAGAAAAATATGCTATAACGGCGGCGGGGACAGAGCAAACGCAGAAATACTGACTTTATTGGCTGAGAACCGTATGTTTATGTGGCGTTCCGGTGGGCCGATAGACGGCTCAAAAACACTGTTGAAAGACGGTTTTGCAACAACTGTTTTTGTAATACCACATGAAGGTCACAGTTACGACAGCACAACGGGTAAGTGTACGATTTGCGGTAAGCGGTGCGGTCATACGGATGTTGACAGCAAAACGGGTATGTGCAAAACCTGTCAGTATGAGTTCGTTGCTACGCTGACTGTAGGCGACAAGGTAACCGGCTTTGATTCACTGAGCGATTGCCTTAGCAAGACTTCAGAAGACAGCGAAAACTATGTAAAGATTTATAAGAATATCGATGATAGAACAACTATAAATGTAAATCATACTGTTACTGTTGACCTTAACGGTCATAAGCTGTATTATATCGAACTCAAGGTCAACAACGACAATGGTGCCGGTAATCTTACATTGACCGGCTCAGAGGACAGCTATATTAGTCAAGTGGATGTTTGCGGAGGTAGAACATTTAAAATTGATAGCGACGCAAATATAAACTTCGAAACAATTTTTGTTGAGGCAGGTGCGCGGTTCGAAGTAAGCTACGGTGCAAATGTAACTGTAAATACTTTGGTCGTGAAGGAATCTTTAAAGCTTTACGGAAGAACAACAACATCTGTAAGGCTTGCTACGGGAATGAGAATAGGTACGTTGATGTATGAACTCGACCGCAACTCCGGCTCCGGCAACCTGCTGCTTTATTCTCTGCTTGGAGAAGGTAAGGCACTGCAATATGACAACAGCGGTGAGTATGTTGATATTTATGAAAAGTTTACATCAAAGATTATACACGATTCGTTTACTGTTGTAGATCATTACGAACACAGCTACGACAAAGCAACGGGCAAGTGCGTCTGCGGATATGTATGCCCCCACAGCGATGTTGACAGCAAAACGGGTGTATGCTCTATCTGCAAATATCAGTTTACTGCGGGCATTTCGGGCGTGGGAACAGCGAAGTATTTCGATAATATAGACGACGCTTTTACTGCGGCATTATCGGAGGAAAACAGCGGCTGTACGCTGACATTGTATAAGGATTGCTCGCTTTCGACGTCCGCAACAATCACCAATGCAACGGTTACTGTCGATGTGAACGGATGTTCACTCGGCGGAGAGGCAGATATAAGTGTAAATAACGGTGGTGTGCTGTACCTTAAGGACAGCAGGAAAAGCACCTACTACGGATGCATAGACGCACCTTTTAGTGTAAACGGCGGTACGCTTATAAACGGTACTGCAGACGGCGGCAGTTCAGCCGCAGATGTACTCAATTTAGTCATTAACAGTGCTAAGTGTGTCGAAATATACGGCGGCATATTTGAGAATGTTTATATTGCACACGCAAGCGGTGTAGCTTTATACGGCGGAAGGTACAACACCATCTGCGGCGAGGAAAGCAACAGCACACCTGTAAACGATCTGCTTGCAAAGGGCTATGCATTTGCGACCTTAAACAGTGTCACACATCTCCCCGAAAGTATAGTTGACGGCAGTGCGAAGACGATCGGCGACGGACTTAAAAATGTCACAGTTGTAGCGCATGAGCATAGATACAACGTGGAAACGGGCAAGTGTCCGTGCGGCGTTTGTGCGCTTGCTATATTTACCGAGACAACACAAAGCTCTGAAACTTATACATTTATTGAAAGCGCAACACAGTTTAAAAATATAGCGGAAAATGAGGCAGACGGCGTATTAAAGCTGACAGGCGATGTAGATTGTATTGTTAAGGGCATAATAATAAACGGCAATAAAACGATCGACATGAACGGTCATACGCTGAATGTTTCGGTCGGTACCGAGGAAATAAGCGCAGTAGCGGTTTACGGAAATGTAACCTTTGAAAACAGCGGAAGCAGCCGTGCAATTATAAACGCCACCGGCGTTTATTCCTATGGAATGGTAACTGTAAACGGAGATATTGAATTCGATACTTTTGCAACATTTGAAGACGGCGACGCTTTGATCAATGCCGGAGTATTCAAGAGCATTTATGTTCAGGGAAGAAGTGTAATTGAAATACTGGGTAGCGGTAAGGCGCTTGCAAGTGAAAGCGGAGAAATACTGAATGCAAGCGTACAACAAATATACAAAGCAGGCGATAATATATTTGTTACGGCTCACCCGAAGCATACATACGATGATCACGGCAACTGCGCTTGCGGATATAAGTGTCTGCATGACGGCGAGGGTCAGGTAGATGAAGACAGCGCCAACAAGGTGTGCAGTGAGTGCGGTGCGAAAATTTACGCAAAGGTAACTACTGCCGACGGAAAGGTAAAGTATTTCGACGACATAACCGAGGGCTTACGGTATGCGGATAAGGCTGAAAACAAGGGCTGTGTTTTCACTCTTGTAACAACCGGTGGACTTGAGAACGATATTACATTGTCAAGCGGTCAGTTTACTATTACCGCGATCGACGACAATTATATCAACGCTTATACACGGAAGATCAATATTAAGGGTGCAGAAATTACTGTTGAGAACTGCGCTTTTAATTGCTTTGTAGGTTTATATAGCGGTTCTCTTACATACCCTGAAGGCTCGACCTCCGTTTGCATTAACGGTATTAGTGTATTTGGCGGTACTTTAAATATCAGTGACGGCGTAAGTGAAAACTTCGGTGCTAATAAATTTACTATATCAGACACTGCAACGGACGCAAAGGTGACTATAGGCGGCGGTATTTACGGTGAGATCAAACTCGGACAGTATACGTTTAAGGATATACTGGCAAGCGGCACTCGCTTAATAAGCGTTGAATACTCGCAGGAGACTGATGAGATAATAGCTACTAATGAATTATTATACAGCATTGTTTCCGAACAAAACACCTTGGGCGTTGATGATGACAAAGACTATCGGTTTGTCAAGTGCGAGCATAAGAATGAGGACGGCAGTTATGCCTTTAATGACGGCGTATGCAAATACTGTAACTCTGAGTTTGCCGCAAGCGTAAGCTATACGGTTGACGGAAGTGCAAAGACAGAACTGTTCAGCGATATATGCGACGCTTTTGACAAGGCTAATGAGATAGGTACGGCTACAGTAACGCTGTATAAGGATATTACAGACAGCGAACGTACACAGGAGATTACCGTTATGGGCAATGTAACGCTTGAACTGAACGGTAAAACACTGGGTGGTCGTTATGGCATAGCGCGTATATCGGTATCTGACGGTGGTACGCTTACTGTAAACGGCGATGGCGATATGGATACACCTATTTACGTTAATGAAAACTCAAAATTAGTCATTAACGGCGGTGGATACTTCAATTCTGTGTCAGTTAAAAAAGGAGGCAACGCAGAAATAGGCGGCGGCACTATACAAGGTCTGTCCGTTCGCGGTAACGTAAAACTCAGCGGCGGTAAATTCAACGACATCGAGATATTTAACGGCAATCTTGAATCTGTTCTGGCAGACGGTTATGCGTATAAAAATGCTGACGGCACTTGGCTTTCGATTGATGAGCGTGAAAAAGATAGCTATTTGGGCGGTTCTAAAGGAGCGTTATCCGTAGAAGAAGCGCCGATAAAGAGCGCAAGTATTGCGTGGGTAGGCGAAGAAGCGCCTGTTATATACCGTAACGGAGAGAAATATTTATACGTCGATATTACATACGAATTGGCGGTCGGTTCAAGGGGTGCAACCTATTCGGATTTCGTAAACGGCAATAATCGCATTAAAGATTATAATTTGTACAATAAATATATGGTACACTGTTATGAAATCGGTAAGCTTGCGGCTAAAGACGGCGAGGTTGAATATTACATTGTACTTAAGTGCAACGGATACGAATATAAGTCGAATGTGCTTAAGCTTACACTTGCAACCTGCTCACACCCGAAGGATAGCTTATTATACGAAAACGATGGTTTTGTAATCTGCGGTATATGTGATGCATTGATAGAAGCAGAGGTAGTAGATGCTGACGGCAAGTCGTTAGGCTATGCGGATATAGAGAGTGCCATAAAGCTGGCACAGGAGAACGAGGGCAGCACTGTAAAGCTGATGTCGGAAGGAGTATCTGAGTCCATTACCGTGACAGGCGGCAGGTTTACTGTTGACTTTAACGGTAAGAAGGTATTTTATCAGTTCGATGTCAACGGCGGTGACGTGACTTTCACTTCTTCGGTAAAACAAGCCGATGTAGAAACTCTGATAAGCAAAATCGAAGTAACCGGAGCGGACGCTAAGGTTACAATTGACGGTAAAATCAAGCTGGGAAGTGTAACATTAACAAGCGGTGCGCTTGCAGTAAACAGTGCCGAGAGTTATATTAAAGAACTGTCAATAAATGGCGGAAAGACTGTTGTAAACGGTGCAAATATTGATGCACTGAAAGCTAACGGCGGAGACACGGTCATCAATTATGTTACAGCCGATTCTTTAAGCGTGAATATCAACGGGTCCGGTAGCATCTCTATCGTAACCGGCGAGTTCGGCAGCACCACTTGCAAAACAGGCTTAGGTATGGCAATTGCGAGTGGAAGCGTAGTTTTCGGCAATAATATTAATGGCTTTACTATTTACACATACGAAGCTATTCAGACCATGACCAAAACCGATAGAATTTTTGTTGAAAAGTGCAGCCATAAGGACGGAAACGGCAGTTATGTGCTTGACGGAAATCCCTGTCCTTACTGCAATGAGGAAATCGTTGCAACTGTAAGCTATACGGCAAACGGCGGCGAAGAAACGGATCTGTTCAGCGATATTTATGACGCTTTTGACAAGGCTAATGAGATAGGTACGGCCACTGTAACGCTGCAGAAGAACATCACGGACGATATTACAGATACGATAGCTGTTACAGGCAATGTTACGCTTGAACTTAACGGTAAAAGGCTCTCACAACCCGGTACTGATGTATGGTATTCCATAGAAGTAACGAGCGGTAAGCTGACCGTTAACGGCAGTGGCTTAATAAAACGTGTTGCTGTTCGCAACGGCAGCAATGCGGAAATCAACGGTGGTACTTTCTCTGACTTCATAATTAAAGACGGCGGTAACGCTGTAATTAAAGGCGGTCAATTCTACAGCTTACAGGTTTCAGGCGAAGGCAGAAACGTAGGACAGCTTCTTGCGGATGGCTATGCCTATTGGAGGTTTATCGATTCCGGCATCTGGTCTACTATTGCAGAGCGTGAAAAGCAGGATATAGCTAATGTAGAAGTAAAGGAAGCGCCAATAAAGAGTGCAACAATTACCGCTGAGGACGAGTCACCGATAATATACCGTAACGGTAGAAAGACTGCATCTTTCACTGCCGATGTGACATATACGGGAAATGAAACACTCTATGTTACCGGATGCTTAATTGACGGAACGGTAATAAAGGAAAAAACGGACTTATCAGGCAATCGCTATTATTTATTTAGCGGTGAAGTTGATAAAGCAGTGGCAGAAGACGGAGAAATCCAATATTACTGCATATTTACCTATGACGGATATGAATATAAGTCGAATGCGGTAACGCTTACAGTAGCTACCTGTCAGCACCCCGGCGCAAGCGTAAAATGTGACGATAACGGTAATTATGTATGCGGTATATGCAACAGAGCACTTACGGCTTCGGTAGAGCTGTCTGACGGCATGTTATCGTATTACGGCAAGTGGAATGACGCTATCAGCGCTGCCCAGGAAAGCGAAGGCTGTACATTAAAGCTGTTAAACTACAGTTGGCTTAAAGATAATGAAACATTTGACATAAGCAAGGGTAGATTTACCGTTGATTTAAATAAAAATGACAGCAGCGGACCGTTTGCATTTAATGTCAAGGGCGGAGATATAACGTTTACGGCACTGAAAAAAGCCTCAATTTCATTTACCGGTGTAACGGTATCTGGCGAGAATGCCAATGTTTTAATTGACAGTAAAGCCACATTGAATTATTTAGTTGTAAATTCCGGAAAGGTTAGTGCCGATGGTGCTAATATCGGCGCAATAACGATAAACGGCGGAGACACGGTCATCAATGATGTTAATGCCGATTATTTAAGCATGAAAGCAGACACGACCGGTGGAAGCGGATATAATGTCTCTATAGTAAGCGGTACGTTCAACATCTTCACTTGCGAAAATGAAAGCAATTATACTTTAGGCAGGGCAATTGCGAGCGGAAGCAGAGTTATAGGCTTAAATGCGATTGTCGGTTCAGGTTTCAAATATGCTGAAATTCAGAGCATGACCAAAGCCAATTATCTTAATGTTATAAAGTGCGACCATAAAGACGAAAACGACAGTTATGCGCTTGACGGAAACCTTTGTCCTTACTGCAATGAGGAAATCGCCGCAACTGTAAGCTATACTACGGCAAACGGCGGCGAGCAGACAGATCTGTTCAGCGATATTTATGACGCTTTTGACAAGGCTAACGAGGCAGGTACGGCTACTGTAACGCTGTATAAGGATATTACAAACAGCTTACTTACACAGGGCGTTACCATTACCGGCAATGTAACGCTTGCACTGAACGGTAAAAAACTGGGTGGCACTTTTGCTTTCAACGCACCTGTAGAAGTATCCGACGGCGGTATGTTTACCGTAGGCGGCGATGGCAAAATGCGGATGCCTATTAAAGCTTACGCAAACTCAAAGTTAATCATCAACGGCGGTGAATTCACATCGGTGATGGTTTACATAGACGGCGACGCAGAAATAGGCGGCGGCGTTATAGACGCTCTGACCATTATAGGTAACGCTAAAGCAAAAATCAGCGGCGGTAAATTCTACAACATCGAGATAGCAAACGGCAGTCTTGAATCTGTTCTGGCTGACGGTTATGCATATAAAAAGGACGGCGGTGCATGGCTTTCAATTGCAGAACGTGCAGAGAGCGTTTATAGCAGTGTGAATAACGACAATAAACCGGTGAATGTAGAAGAAGCGCCGATAGTAAAAGCAACGCTTAGCACAGAAATAAACAAGCTGTATCGCAACAGCAACGCAAACCCCACGCTGAAGTTCAACCTTACTCTTGCTAACGGCTCGAACCTGAACGACTCGTATGTAAGTAAGAGATACGGTATAAACTCCTATGTAAGCGGAGATATAATTTATAGCAGCTTAAGCGCACTTGTAACTGACGCTAAATTGTCGGCAGACGAAATAATTGATAAGGCGGGCGACAGCGATGTTGCTGAGATATACTACGTAGTTACTACCGGTGACGGCTATGAAATAAAGTCGAACACTGTAAGCATAGACCTTGTTGACTGTGATCATTCTCAGGTGGTCGATCCTACAGCGGACAAGGAAACCGCAGGTAATATTACTACGCCGACATATTGCGAGATATGCGAGAGCAAGTTCAATGCAAAGATAACAAAGGGCGACGATGTCAGATATTATAACGATCTTGACGAGGCTGCGAAAGACGCTCAGAAGAGCGAAAACGAGGGCTGTACCTTATATCCGCTTTATAACAAGAACGGATACGGCGGTCAGTTAGTCATAACCGAAGGTAACTTCACGCTCAAGTACGCAGTTCGTACAGCGTTCTCACGTCCGATCATCATAAACGGCAAGGCAAAGCTGACGGTTACGGGACGTTGTGCGGTGACAGCGTTTGAGAATCAAGACGCATTCATAGTGCGGGGCGGTGATGTCACATTTGACGGGCTTGCAACAGGCAGCAATGTGACCATAAACGGCGGAAATGTTACAATGGCCGCAAACAATATAAATTGCCTTACTATACACGGCGGTAATGTATCCATTTCGTCAGGTGGGTTTGCCGAAATCGTAACTACGGTCAGTGATAAGGTGATAGCCGATTATATCGATCACGGCTTCTGGGTACAGGACAGAGGAACAAAAGAGTGGATAGATATATACAGTCTTAATAAGGCAACGGCATCATCGACAAGCGGTCTTACGGTACGGGTGTGTCCGATGCAGATAATTCAGCCGAGGAATAATGTATATTACACCAACGGCTATTATCCCGGCGACATACCGTCACTTCAAATAAGTGCAGTGCCGTGGTATTCAGGCGAGGTCAACGCAGATGTTGCTTATCAGTGGATCGGCATTGATGAAAACGGCAACGAAACAGAGATAGAGGGCGCTACAGACAGAAAGCTGTCGCTCGAAAATCTCACAACGGGCAGGTACTACTGCCGTCTTACCTACAGCAATGCTACAACGGCTGGAGTTTCGATGAAGTCGGACATTGTAACGGCTACGATAACCGAATGTGAGCATTCCGGAGGAGAGGCTACCTGCACCGAAAAGGCAAAGTGTGAAATATGCGGTGCGGAGTATGGCGAACCTCTCGGTCACAAGTACATTGAAACGGTTGTTGCTCCGACTTATACAAGCGAAGGCTATACTGTATTTGAATGCACAAGATGTAAGCATAAGTATAACGGAAACTTTGTTCCCGTAAAGCCTATTCCCGACGTGGAAGAAATAGCGGTTGAAAAGACGACATACAATGAAGTCGATATAAGCTGGAAGAATATAAGCGGTGTTGACGGATATTATGTCGAATGCTATGTCGGCAATCAGTGGAAGCAGATCGGCTTCAGCACGGACGGCGACAGAGTAGCGGCAAAGCTGAGCGGTCTTTCTGCAGGCCTTAAATATAAGGTAAGGATAGCGGCTTATGCAGGAAGCTTCACCGGCAAGTTCAGATGTTTCTATGTTGATACCATTCCTTCTCCCGTATGGAATATAAATACGGTGAAGGCTACCGATGAAACGGTAAGAATAAGCTGGAACAGAAACACCAGAGCGGACGGCTACAAGGTAGAGTGGTACATTGATAATCAGTGGTCTGCAAAGACTGTTACCGGCAACAATAATATAGCGGCGGTTATAGACGGACTTTGTGCAGGAACACGATATAAAGTAAGGGTAAGCGCATATAAGGGCGACCTTTACAGCCCGTATACATACGGCTATATCGATACGCTCCCGTCAAAAGTTACGGGTATTACGCAGACAGTAACATCTTCTTCGTTTACGCTTACATGGGATAAGAATGAAAGTGCGGACGGCTATACCGTTCAGTACTATGCAGACGGTAAGTGGAATGAAAAGACGCTGACCGGCAATAACAAAACTACCGTTACAATAGGCTCTCTTAAGGGCTACAAAACCTACAAGGTCAGAATAAAGGCTTATAAGGGTGAGCTTCAGAGTACATTCGACGATATTTATATCACTACCGCTCCGACAAAGGTCAGCGGTCTTAAGGTAAAGAGTGCGGTTGACTCAAAGGCGGTTGTTATATGGAATGCGGATGCAAACGCTGACGGATATAATGTAGGATACTATATCGGCGGTAAGTGGCTCGAAAAGACCATAACCGATAATAAGACAGCAATGGCTGTGCTTGGCGGACTTACACCTTACAGCACATATAAAGTAAGGGTAAGAGCGTATAAGGGCAATCTGTACGGTGATTACAGCTATACTACGGTTACTGCAGTGCTTTCACCGGTAACCGATATCAAGGTTGTATCGGCAAAAAGCAACTCGATAACCGTTAAGTGGGGTAAAAACGCCAGTGCAGACGGATATAAGGTTGAAATTTACAAAGGCGGCAAGTGGGTCAAAAAGACGTTAAAGGGCAGTGCGAATGCTACTGTCACTATTGGCGGACTCAGGGCCGGAAGCGTGTATAAGGTAAGGATTGCGTCTTATAAGGGTGCAAATACAAGCGCTTATACTTATGCAAATGTGAATACAGCCAAATAAGCTGACAGTAAAAAAAAGAGAACACCGGGCGACCGGTGTTCTTTTTTGTGTATCAGATGCGTTTTTACTATAAGAACAAACTGAGCCGTAAGCAAGAGTGCTTACGGCTTGGTTTGTTTATTGCTTTTTATGATACGCCGTTTTGCTGTCCTGCGGTAAGCAGAATTTTGAAAAAGGCGAATTTGGTGCGGCTCACAGCCGCCGCTTACTTGAAGTATCTGTTCAGCAGACCCTCGAAAGCCTTGCCGTGACGGGCTTCATCCTTAGCCATCTCGTGAACTGTGTCGTGGATAGCGTCAAGATTTAACTGCTTTGCTCTCTTTGCGAGGTCAAGCTTGCCCTGTGTAGCGCCGTGCTCTGCGGCAACTCTCTTTTCAAGGTTTTCCTTAGTCGATGCGCTTACAACATCGCCTAAAAGCTCTGCGAACTTTGCTGCGTGTTCAGCCTCTTCCCAAGCTGCCTTTTCGTAGTAAAGGCCTACCTCGGGGTAACCTTCTCTGTGAGCGGCTCTTGCCATAGCGAGATACATACCTACCTCTGTGCATTCGCCCTCGAAGTTTGCCTTTAAGCCTGCGATGATCTCCTCATCCTCAACAGCCTTTGCAACGCCTACCTTATGCTCGTCAGCAAATACCAGCTTATCGTTTTCCTTGAGTTCTGTGAACTTGCTGCCGGGAACCTTGCACTGGGGGCAGAACTCGGGAGGTGTATCTCCCTCATGAACGTAACCGCATACCGGACATACCCACTTTTTCATAGTAAATTACCTATCCTTTCATAGTGATAAAATCTTTATTTTCTTATTGTTGTTAGCGAAATCAGTAACGTTTACTGATTTGTTGATTTTATTATAACCGATACTTCGGCGTTTGTCAAGAGGTTTTTGAAAATTTTTTTGTAAAAAATAGGTTAGTTGAGGCTTACTTGTGGGCGAGGTTTTGGAAGGGTTGGCGAGGGGCGAGTTGTGATTGTGAGAAGGCTGTGGGGATGTCAGTAATCGGTGTAACGATCCCTCAGTCTTGCGACAGATAGGGTTGAGCGGATATTAACGTTGATTAAATCGCAGAATGTTGCAATTTATAATAAGAAAAAGTCTTGTCGCAATCCAGCTCCCTTTGGCAAGGGAGCCAAGAATGTTTGCGATTTGCTACATTTTGCGAAACCGGCAAAGTGTTTATAAGCCAAGTTTGGCGTTTGCAGTTTATATGCGGTTGTGATGAATTGTAGGAATATTCGTAGGGGAGTGGGCTTGCCCCTCCCGAAACATCATTGCAATTATCAAAAATCAAGTTAATATATAAAAATGAAAATTTGATTGCAATCCGCTATTGATGATTGATAGATTAAAAACGCTGAGAAAATCAATAACTACGGTGCAACGGGAGGGGCAAGCCCCTCGCCCTACGAAAAGTGAGAGGAATAATGCGGTTTTGGAAGTTTAGGGCGGCGAGGGGGATTACCGTTTTCAGCCGATTAAATACCGTTTGTGCCTTTTCGTTGCAATTGCCGAGAAAAACGATTATAATTAATATGTGAGAATATGGTTATAATTACGGCTAAGAGAAAAGGAGAGCTTATGAGAAAAACAAGCGAAAAGATATTACGGACACTGCTTGCGGTATCGGTACTTGCAACGGCTGTGCTAACGAGCGGTTGTCTTGACGATGAGGAGGAGATTTCCGACAGCACGGCAAGCGACAACAGGCAGACGAGTGACGGCGGCAATGCGGAAAGCAGTGAAGGCAGTGATAATAAATATGACGGAAGTGTTACGGGCAGTCGTGCGTCAAAGCTGACGTTCAGCGGTTCGGACGGGATAAGCATTGCAAGAAAACAGCGTGAAGCCGAAAAGCCTATGGGCGAGGACGGCACACAGACGGTATTCGTTTATATGTGCGGAAGCGACCTTGAAAGCGAGAACGGGCTTGCAAGCGGCGACATTGAGGAAATGATCGCAGGGTCACAAAGCGAGAACGTGAAATTCGTCATTCAGACGGGCGGTGCGGGAGCGTGGGCGGATACATACGGCATCTCTGCCGAAAAGACACAGCGTTATGTTGTAACCGGCGGAGAAATAAGCCTTATCGAAGAAAAAGAATCTGTCAATATGGGCAAGGAGGATGTGCTTGTTGATTTTTTAAGCTGGGGTATAGAAAACTATGCGGCGGCTAAAATGGGGCTTATCTTCTGGAATCACGGCGGAGGAAGTATAAGCGGCGTGTGCTTCGATGAACTTAACGAGAACGATTCGCTGTCGCTTGAGGAGATAGACACTGCGCTTACATCTGTATATGGCAAGATGACGGATAAGTTTGCGTTCATCGGCTTTGACGCTTGCCTTATGGCAACGGTCGAAACGGCGAATATGCTTGTTCCGCACGCAGACTATATGTTTGCATCGGAAGAAACTGAACCCGGCTACGGCTGGGATTATACCGAGATAGCAGGCTTTATGGAAAGTAATCCGACAGCGGATACAGCCGAACTCGGAAAGACGGTCGCTGACAGCTTTATGGCATCGTGCGAGGCTATCGGCGCAGGCGGCGAGGCTACGCTTTCGATAACGGATCTCAGCCGAATAGACGAACTTGTAAAGGCGGTGAATGATGCCGCCGAGGAAATGAACGATATTTCTTCCGACCCTGCACTGCTTGCAAATGCGGTAAGAAGCATCTATACCGTAAGAGCATACGGCAGTAACAACGATACAGAGGGATATACCAACATGGTGGATCTCGGCTCTATGATAGCGGCTACGGTATCGGGCGACAAGGCGGACAAGGTCATGTCGGCGCTTGAAAAGGCGGTAGTGTATAACATCTACGGCGAGGACAAGGACGGCTCAACGGGGCTTTCGACCTACTATCCGTTCGGCGTTTCAGGCTCTACCGAGCTTGCCACATTCGGCAAGGTGTGCGTAAGTCCGTACTATATGACGTTTGTTGACAGAATCGCATACGGCGCACAAAACGGCAGTACGGACGGGTACAGCGGTGAAAAAACATGGCTTGCGGACGGTGCGGTGTACTGGAGCGACGGGGATTATTCCGACTATGAGAGCAACTGGGAACATTACAACAACAAGACCGACAACATGGGCTTCTGCGGTGATAAGAGCAGTGTGCAGATAGATGTCGGCCCTGTGCTTGATGATGAAGGAACGTTCTACTTCAATGTTACGGACGATACTATAAACAACCTTGCGAGCGTAAACTGTTCGGTTTACCGTGTTGACGAGGAAACGGGTGAGCTTATCGAATTCGGCGTTGACCAGAGTACAAAGGTCGATTTCTCGTCGGGACTGGTCGAGGATAATTTCAGCGGTCAGTGGTATATGATTGAGAATAATCTTATCCCTATGTTCATAGTGGAGAAGAACGGAAACAGCTCGGTTTACACATCACCTATAAAACTCAACGGCAAGGAAACAAATCTGCGTATAGCTATGACGCAGGACGGCAATGCGTATGACATAACGGCGCTTGGAACATGGGACGGTGTAAACGAAAACGGCGAGTCGGCAAGGAGTGTTGTTCCGCTTAAAGAGGGAGATGTCATAGTGCCGATATTCAATACTTACGACAGCGAGGGTAACTTTGCAGGCAAGGCGGAGGGCGATGAATGCACCTACAGCGGCGACAATATGATAGAGTTTGTCAATCTGCCTGCAGGCGACTACAGATACAGTTTTGTTATAAACGATATTTACGGAAACGTGTGCTATACCGGCTTCACGGTATTTACGACAGACGATGACGGGAATGTGTTCTTTACGCCGGAAGAGTAGTAAAAACAGCAAGCTGTATCGATCACGCATTTTTCTTTTACAAAAAAACTAAGAGGAGAACCCCTATGCCAAACCGGATCATCACAGATATTTCAGATTATATCTTTGTGTCAGGAGAACCTCAAAAGGTCGATGCGATTTTTCTGCCGGGCGGCTCACACCCTGAACAGCCCGAATATGCCGCAGAATTATACCGACAAGGTTTGACTGATTGGATAGTCCCGTCAGGAGGAGTAAGCGTTAAAGAGGAAAAATGGCACGGCGTCCGCTCAAAAGCGGAAATTTATAGTGGCGATTACCGGTCAGACTGCGAGTTTTTTACAGATGTACTCGTAAAAAACGGCGTTCCGCAGACTGCGATCATTGAAGAAAGCAAGTCGGGGCATACCCGTGATAACGCATTTCTCTCTCGTAAAGCCGTTGATGAAAAGGGCATAATGATAAAAAGCGGTATAATTGTTTGTAAAGCCTTTCATGCTCGCCGATGCTTAATGCTGTATCAAATGGCTTTCCCAAATGTTGATATGACGGTCTGCCCCGTACATTGCTATAACATCACCAAAGAAAACTGGTATACGACCGAAAAAGGAACCGATCGAGTGCTCGGTGAGCTTGCACGGTGCGGAAATCAGTTTGTCGGCGATCTCAAGACTTATCTTGATTTGATATGAAAATACTGTGCTGCCTTCAGTAAAAACAGCAAGCCGTATCAAGTTTCGGCTTTCTCGTTTGTGATAAAATGAATACAGTCGAAAAGATGGAAGAAAGCTGTACGGGAGAAAAACAGATGAACGGGATAAACGAATGGTATATGAATATTCAGAATATTGTTGACGACATAGACAGGTGTATAAAAAGCGGCGAGGACGAAAGGCTGACACTCGGCAGGCTGTCGCAGACGCTTGGCTACTCGGAATACTATGTTTCAAGGAAATTCAGCAAAATATCGGGAATGAAGCTTAGGGATTATATGAGATACCGCAGGCTTGCTTTTGCGCTGAGGGAGCTGAGAGATACCGACAAGGGCATACTTGATATTGCGCTTGACTATGGCTTTACATCTCACGAGGCGTTCACAAGGGCATTCAAAGCGGCATACGGAATTACTCCGAGCGCTTACCGCTTACACCCTGTACCTGTAATTCTCCGCACAGCTATAAGACCTTTCGACTGCTATCTTTTAGGTATAGGAGGAACAGGTATGGCACAGACAAACAGTGATATTAAGGCGTATTTCGTAACTATCCCGGCTCATAAATTCCTGCATATCAGAAACTACGAGAGTATAGGGTATTACGACTTCTGGGAAAAGCAGAGTCACATTCCCGGACAGGATTGTGCAACTATATGCGGACTGCTTGACAGTATCAAGGGCAAGCTCGACGATATGGGCGGCGATGAGGCGAACAGCGGAAGCGGTCAGGTGATGGCGTACATAAACGAGCCTGAGGGAAGAATATGCAGCTGGGGCATTCCGCTGGCTGAGGCTTACGGTGTAAGGCTTCCTGCCGACTACAGCGGAGAGATACCAAGGCAGATGCAGATTATGGATGTGCCTGAGGGCGAGTATATCGTGTTTGAGCACGGACCGTTCGACTTTCAGACCGAAAACAGTGCGGTTGAAGCAAAGATAGAACGGGCTATGAAGGACTTTGACTATGAAAAGTCGGGCTATGAGCTTGACAAAACGCAGGGCAGAGTGTTCTACTTCTATCACGACTGCAAGAGATACTGGAAGTATATAAGGCCTGTGAGGAAAACCGGATAAACGGAAAACCGCCTTTTAATCGGGGCGGTTCTTCGGATTATGCAGGGCGATGCACTTGACACCGGCTTGATTTTATGTTATATTATAGATACAAAAAGAGGGAAACGACAGACGGTCGCTCCCAATAGAAGTTAAAGTTATAACCGCTTTAGTTGGTAGCTAGGGGCGGTTATTTCTTTTTATTTGTAAAATTTATAACAAAAGAAATGATACTGAATATCATAACGGTAAATCCCGTTAGGAAAATACCAATCTGAATTA
>ULRQ01023015.1_pt1 | contig 20537 bp, 35 predicted proteins | sample 1955491 | NCBI WGS metagenome assembly ULRQ01 (sample SAMEA4835684, study PRJEB28245) | human gut metagenome | biome: gut microbiome; material: fecal sample | place: Denmark | collected 2008 | reverse complement strand
ATGCGGTAGATGCCAATAAAAAGAGCCGAGAGGCTTATTTACCTTTCAGCTCTTGTTCGATAATTCTGCTATACTGCGCGGCATGGTCTGCCACTGCGGGCTTGATGTACGGTTTTGCGCGTTGGCCGTGTGTCAGATGCCAATTGCCTTTTGCATCTTGGTACACCCACGGCGTTTGTCTGCCGCCGGGGTAATATATGCCGGTGCCGCACTCAACGTATACGCCGTATTCGCTATTTGTGCCGATATACACAGCCTTTTCGCCGTCGCTGACAGTATGTGTAATGCTGTTGCGCAGGTTGCCCGTGTCAACGGGGCATAGCTTTTTAGCGTACCCCTCACCGACAAGTCCGCACTTTTCAAGAGCGCGGTTGCAAGCGGATTCCATCGCGGCAAGGACTTCATCGCTGTTGTCTTTGAATGTAATGATCATACAGTCACTTTGTTTCCTCCTTCCAAAATCCATTAAGTCTACGATGGTACTCTTTGGCACAATCCGGGCACAGGCGCTTCCCATCGCAGATCTCCCAGCCTTCGAGTTTTTCGTAATGGTCACAGCATGGATCAATCAAACCATTTCGCTGCGTAGGCCCATTGTATTCCGAAAATCCAGTATTACCACATCGATCGCAAATATAAAGCTTTCCGAATTTAATCATTTTAGCCTCCTTTTACTTATCCATGTGAATATGAAAATTATAGGAAGCGGTAATGCACCAAACAATTCCAACTTCGATATATACGATTATCGGTGCATGTGCTGCATACAGAATCGCAAACGCAACAGCAAGCATTATTTCTCCCCCTTCATAACTTTATTTCTTTTGCCGCTTCTTTGGCTTCGTCAATTCTCTTTTGATCGTCGAAAATCGTTTTTCCCACAGCTTTTACACCTCTCTCACGTAAATGCAACCATAGTCTTTTGCGTTTTCTTGCAAAAACTTGTCCCCAAGATTCGACTGATACTCCAAAATCGTATTAAAGTCTTGCGCCTTTTCTTTCGTTATCTTTCCAGACTTGAAGTCCGCTTTTATTTTCTCTGTTGCTTTTCGGATGGAAGCACTCGCTCTATAATCAGAGGTGAGTTTTTCCAAATCCGCTTTTGTTTCTGTAAGGCGCAAACTGTAAAATTTCCCGTTTCCGACGCTTGCCCTCAGTTCAAACAAACCGGAAGATGTAAACGACTTCAAATCTTCTACGGAGAAACAGCTTCCATTCGGATGGTTATGAGTAAAAATGTTCCCCTTCAACAACTCAGTCGGAACTTCAACAGAATTTTCTTTACCGTCAAACGATTTTATGATATTTCCTTCCAAATCAACAACCGTCCCGACCTCGTAATCAAGTCCAGTTTTCTCGGATTCAACGCTTTCAAGCGTTTTGTTGATTATTCTGTTGTAGAACTCATATTTTTGCGTAGATGTTGTAAATGCCGGTTTCTTTGCTTCTTCTTTCTTCCACCCAGCCCACTCTGCATAGGTCATATCTTCCACAAGCACAGTTTCCCCTGTTTCCGGGTCAATGGCGCGTCTGCCGCCGCTGCTTGTGTCCTCGCCGTCAACCTCTGCAATTTGGGTGCATCGGCAGTTATACACAAGATAGCCCGGCGCGGAAGTGTCTCCCGGATACATAAGCTCGTACCCGTCCACCTTAAACGGCTTGTCAACGTCTACTGTCTGGCCATCAAGCATTGCGTGTGCGTGGCGTGTGCGGTTGTCCAGCGTTGCCAGCCATCGTTTTTTGAGCTTTATGCCCATATCCTGCGCGGAACGGTAAGTATCTAGCCGTCCCGCGTTCTCTGCTGCTGTGACCGCCGTTCTGGCCGTTCTGATAGCGCTTGCGCGGCTCATATCCCGCATACGGCTTTGCAGGTCGTTTGCCATTCTTGGAATGCTTTTGCCTTGCAGAATGGAGCTTGTGACGCTGGCTGTGACTTGCTGTTTGCCGTATTTCAAATCAATGCCGCGCTGCAATGCACGCTGCGGTGGATAATACGGCATCAAGTCAGGCTGTTCAGCGATTAAGCGTTTTACAGTTTGCTCATCCCACAGCGTAAAATCTGCTTTGTCGGAAACCTGCTCGATTTTGTAAGCAGCGTAATTGCGGTTCAAGCTGTAAATGCCCGGCGTGGCGTCATTGACGTATGCCACAGCCGTTTCGTTGGCGTTGGTGTATCTTTCTGCCACCTTGTCCCGCAGCGCCGTAAAACGCTTGCCTCGGCCCATCTGCGCAAGCCGCCATTGCTTGTACTGCTGTTCGGTGATTTCGCCTGCATCGAGCTTTTCTTTCATGGCCGCATCGCGCTTCTCGAACTGCTCAAAATAGGCTTTCACCGTGTCTGTCAGTTCGTCAGCAGCTTCCTTGTACAGCTTTGCGATGCGGTTTTCCAGCTTGGCAAGCTCTGCATCTGTCAGGCGGTGCGCGTAATCAGGTTTTTTCATTCTCCGAAACCCACGTTTCAATATTCGCAACATCTCGCACAGCTATTCTCAATTCCCAGTGCGAAAGTTCTTTTAGTTCAGGCCCCGTTTTTGTTTCTTGGTAGACTGGAACCATAAGCAAATCGTCTCTTTTAAGCCCACGAACAATGACAATAACGTCACTGTTCTCCATTTTCGCTTCCAGATGTAATGAAATCGGGATTTTTGGCTCTTTCAAGTTCCTCTGCCGCCTTTCGTTTCATCAACTCTTCGTACTGATCAGCGTCGCCGTTAATGGTCAATAGCTTGCGCGTGATGTACTCGTCGTCGTAATATTCTGCGCCGAGTAGCACGGTCTGCGCTTCTTCCTGCTTGTTGATAATCTGGTTGCGCGTATATGTCGGTTCGTCATCAAAACCGGCAATTGCCAAAATGCCTTTGATGCAGCGCGAAACGCTGCTTTCAAACTTGTCCGTTTTCAAATCCAGCGGAACATAGCTTGCCTTGATAGCCGTTGCCGTCTGGTTTCCTGCGCTCACGGCAGATGCGTCAAACGCCTGGAAATCCGTGTACAGCTTTTTGGTCAGCATATCAATGGTGGCTTGCGTCCCTTGGAACGGTGCTTCGATGCTCTGTGGCGTGGCTTTTGCGCCCTCGTCACCGTCAGCATGGGCAACGTGGGTAGTTTTAAGCCGCTCCACAAACTTGGCATCGTCCACCTCGTCCATACCGCCGCAGTTTGTAAGCACCCAATAGATGAGATTACCCTCATCTACGTTGTTGACCATATTGCTGCTGGCAAGGTCGAGCGCGTCAACGGTGTTTTTTCTGCCGCACAGTTCACTGCGTGCCTGTTCACCGTTTTTCAGCGGGATAATGGGAAATCCGGGATAATTCTCGCCGTCATAAATTTCTGTGCCGTCAATCTCCGAATACCGCACTTTCAACTTGTACGGAAGTTTCCCGTTTAAACTGCGCACTTCACCGTTGCGCGGCTTGATGTAGTCAGTGTAACCGTCCATCTCGTACAGAGTTGCCCGCAGCGGTTTGTCCGGGTCAATCTGCCAGAACCGGATTCCGGCTTTCAGTGCGCCGTCCTCTTCATCGTATAGCGGCACAAACTGCTCCGGCGCAAACACCTGAATATGGTCAAGATTCCAGAACACGAAAGCCTGCCCACCAATCAACGCATGGCGGGCAGCATCCATAATATCTTCATCAAACGTGGCGCCAAGCGCCTTTTTTGTGGCGTCCTTGTTAAACGCAACGCCGTTGCCCAGCAGGTAGGAAACTTCCTGATCTACAACAAATCCAAAAAACTTGCTGGCAATCTTGTGGTTCGCTGTGTACATATCGGGATGCGCTTTTCCCTCAAGGTCGTACACCATCTTTTCATAGCGGTTGATTGTTGGATTTTCGCCCCAATAATACAGCTTTGCGTCCAGCATGTCCCGCGTCTTTTTCTGGCCTTTAAAATCGTTTATGGTGTCAAACACAAACCCCATGCGGGAACGTTCATCTTCACCGACCGCCACAAAGTCTTGATATGTTCTGATTTTCCCTCACCGCCTATCTGTAAATGCTTTGATACTTCATTGCCGTATTGTCTCCGGCTTTATTTGCTGTGGTTTCCATCGCATAGCGCACCGCGTCAATGTGATGGTTGTTCAAATCCGGGTATCCTTCCAGCACTTCACCCGTCTTGCTGTCTCGCTCGTACTCGTACTCGCTGAATTCCTTTGCTGTGTCCGGGCAACGTTCTGGGTCAATGACAATCGCTTCCAGCATTTGCAGCCACTTTGTGCCATAGCGAACCGATTTTGGCCCTTTGCGGGCAGGGAATGTTTTCACGCCGTACTTGTTATAGTCCGCAATGGATTTCGGCTCGGCGCTATCCGCGCATACTTTGTCCTCACGCGTCAGCCCTTTATCCAAAAGCAACTGCGCCGTGTCTCTGTTGCTGGTTCTGCGCCGCGCTAGTTCATCAAAGATGTACAGCGTGCGCCGCGCTGCGTCATAGTGCATTGCGTTGTATGCCCATGGGTCAGGATACCAGCCCCAGTCAACGCCGCGCTTGATGCGGTCAAAACCTGCAATCTGTTCATCTGTGATTTTCTCAATGCGCAGATTCTCAAATACTGCCGTTCCACTGCCGACAACTTCACCAAGATACTCATGCCGGTATGCTGTTTCGTTTGTGCGCTCCAAGTATTCAGCATCGGCAAGGAACCGCTCTCCGAGCCATTCTGCGGGCGTTGTCTTGTAGGTGCTGTGATGTATCAGCTTGCCAGGGCGCTGCTTTAGCGCATAGCCGTTGGCCCAGTTGCGGGCCATTGCAGGCGGGTTGAAGCTTTTCAGCGTCAGAAACCAATTACCGCCGCGCAAGCAGGATTGCTCAATGTTGCGGATTTGTTCTTCACCGTCGAATTGGTCAAGCTCTTCAAACCACACAATGCCGATATAGCCAAACGGCACCTTGATTGATTTTACCTTGCCGGGGTCATCAACGCCAAAAAAAAGCACCTTCTGCCCGGTGGGTAGATAAGTGCATTCCATAGGGGAGACCGTGCATCGGAATCTCTCACGCAAGCCAAGCTCATTGATTGCCCAGACGATTTGTGCATAAACGCTTGTGCGCAGTGTGTTTCCGACCTTGCGGAACACTGCCGCGTGGCATTGCGGGTGCTTCAGCAGTTGCAAAATCAGTTCTATACTGATATAACTTGATTTCGTACTGCCGCGCCCGCCCTTTGCAAGCAGTTCTTTTACGTTGCCAGCCTTGATTTGGCGGTGTGCTTCAGCAAAGCAAGGGGAAACAACACCGGATAGCTTACAAGTCATCTATGATTTGCACCTCGCTATCCTGCTGTTGTTCCGGCTTATCCTGCCATCCGAAATTTGCTCGCAAGCTGAACTGTGCGCCGCCGGAGCCGTCTTTGTCATACAGTCTTTCTTCGGCGTATTGTTCGCATTTAGCCTTTGCGCGCGTAATCGTGTCAACGAACTCTGGTTTGTTGTGGTAATTCAAAAGCGCTTGCCTTGATGTGAATCCAAGTGCAAGCGCCAATCCTGTCACAGTAGGCGGCTTTTTATCGTCATAAATGATATAGCCGTTTTTATTTCGCATCGGTTCGCCGTTATCGTCTAAGAACGGCTGTCCTTTGCAGGCTTCAAAGTAGGCATCAATCTTTTCTTGCATTGCCTTTACGCTTCTGTATTTAGGTGGTGCGCCCACCGGATTTTTTCTTGATGCCACTTTATCACCTCGCTTTACAACACAAAAAGCCCACACAATTTGTGTAGGCTTATATCCCCCCCCCCAAAAACCCCTTTGCGCCGGAGGAAGAGCGCGTTCCCGCCCTACTTTTTCTTGTTTGCAAACGCAAAAATAATATTGTCGTCCAGAAAGCCGCAACATAGCAAAAGCACGGCCCACCAAAACGGCATTTTCAACAGGTATGCCACAATTACACAAAGTACCAACATAGAAACCCCCAAATTTCCCATACCCGCCCTACCGGTCTCTGCTATGCCGGTCTCACCCGTTGCGGGTAGCAATTCCGCAACGCTACAGGCGGCATCCAGTGCTCCGCGCGTGATGGTCCGCCTGCATACAGTCAGTGTTTAACGTGCCTGCTGTACGCACGTCTGCTTTGATGTTATGGGTTTCGGCGATGCGTAACTGCGTCAGTAACGGAGTCCGCACAAGCAGATGCCGAGCAGACTTTTTCAGGCTCTCGAAGTCCCGTTGCGGTCTGCCATCGCGCCGCGCTCCTGATCGGCTTGCCGCTTTGCTTACAGCGTTCAGGTTATCTATCGCGTTTCCTGCGCAGGGCTTGCACCTGTGGGAATGACCCAGCCTTTGCCCACACGCAGGTCTTGCTCCTGACTGCTCGCCGTTGCTTCGGAACGCAGCGCTCATACCATTTTGGTAACGTCACCAAAATGGTCAGCTATGCAGCATATAAAATGCCGGTCTTTCCCGGCTGCCAGCTATGAAAACAGGAGAATTGAAATGGTAAAGAAAAAAGATTTTCGCTATGGCGTAGGCTGTCCCGTTCCTACATCATCCAGCATATCTATGTTACCACTTGACAACGTCCCCACAGTTACCCTTTTTTCTTGTCCAAAAGCCAGAAAAATTTTCTTCTGCTTTCGTAAAACTGCCGTCTGCCACAATACACAGGCTGGTATTCGTAAGCCGTTCCCTCTGTTACGTTTTTCAACAGAGCGCACCAGTTTAAAGGGTCTGCTTCTCTTGCCGCGTCCTCAATGATTCGGACATCTGTGCTTAACTTTAGCGCTCTGTCCGCCTTCCTAGCTGTTGGGTCTGACTTTCCGTTTCCGTGCGGCAAACCGTCATTTGAAACCGCATCAAGCCCTCTTGCACTAGCAATTTCCAACCGCATTTCAGCGTATCTTTTGCAAAAGTGCTTTAATTCAAGGTATCTTTCTTTTGAAATTCCATATTCATCTAGATTGAGCGGTCTTTCTCTCATTTTTGCTCCTCTCTTCTAGTTTCATGCAGCGCGGCAGCGTGCAAATATCGCCATTCTTCCACTGGCATGTCGCGCAAAGATGTTTGCGGGCGTATTCATCAATTAGTTGCTGTTTTGTCATGGGGTTCCTCCGGCTTCTTCCCAATCTCTTTACAAAAGTCGAGATAGTCATTCACGGCGTTGTGAAACTCTCTTTCGATTTCCTCTGCTTTGAAAGAATGGAAGTTTATCATGTCATGAATTTTATCAAGTTTACCATGCCAGAGTTTGTCATCATCATCATACTCAATAGTTGCCGTATAGCCGCGATAACTAAGCCGCACAGGTTCTTTCGGCTGGCTTGCGCCGGGGATAGGGCAGTGGTTATTCATTGTCGGTTACCTCCTCGTTCCAGTAGTCGTAACGGCACTTGTCACAACGGCAAGTGTTACTTAAATATCCGTACTTGGCACATCGCAATGGGTTCATGCTACTGTCTATCGAACAAGGCAACAAGCGCGTGATGTTTTTTAAATTTGCATTCGGAAATATCTTCAAGAACTCGCTCTGGCGGGTCTTGAAGGGGTGACTCTCCGCCCATTGCTCAACGATGCTTTTAACTCTGGAAGCCTTCTCATCTTCGATGTGCAATAGTACATCACAAACACTTCCCATTTCGCTGAAATTATTATACAGCGGACATTTTTCACACATTTCACCACTGTAACACATGCGCTTCATTGATTTGTAAAATTCAACTGCGTCCATTAGTTGTCAACCTCCTCGTTCCAGTAGGCATAGCGGCATTCATCACAGCAGCCATTCGCTCCAAAATCCGCATACTTCCCGCACCACATTGGGCGTTTGTCTTTCTCAATCATGCAAGGCTGCAAACGAGTTAAATCCGCATTTGGAAACCGCTTCAAAAACTCGCTCTGACGGGTCTTGACGGGGTGGTCTTTTGACCATTGCTCGAGTATTGAAACCGTTTCTTCAATGTTTTTAACTGAAACGTCGCTGCACGTAGCCATGCACGCTCCATTTTTACAAAGAGGACATTTCGTGCAGCCTCTATTTTTGCATATCCTGTTTGCCTCCTTGACAAATTTAACAGCGTCCATTAGTTGTCAACCTCCTCGTTATCAAACATTTCACTTCGCGCTTTATCCCAGATTTCCCAGTCCTCAAAAAGGCACAGAGGGAGGGCAGCATCTTCAAGCCCGGCATCCCTTGTGTCCTTTATGATGCTATCAATTCCTTGCTTAAAAGCGCTGTCGCGAATATAGCCAAGCAAGATGTGTACAGCATATTCCCTGCAAATACAGCTTTCGTGCATTTTCTGATAGGTGTTATCCATAGTCTCACTCCTTATCCAGCCCGCGGGTTACATACTGCCCATAGGTCAGGCCCAGGGCGTCAGCTTCGCGGGTACATTGTTCAATCGGCTTTATTCTCTTGATTTCTTTTGGCACCACGACTTTCTTTGGCTTTTCCGCATTTTTGGCAATGCGCCTTTCCCTGCGCCGCTTTAAAACTTTCTCGCGGTTTTTGTGATATGCGGCACGGGCGGCGGCGTTTCCTTTGATGCGCTTGCACTCCTCGCAAAATCGCGTCTGCCGGTTGACGTTTACCATAATGCTGCCGCAGCACTGGCATGGCTTTGTTACAAAAATCATTTGCTTTTCTCCTTTGCCGCCCAGACTTGCACGCCGTGGTCGGTCAAATAGGCTTTTACCCACAAATCGGCGTCCGCGACATTCTGCACATTGTCAAGCTGCTTTTTGTTTTCCGGGGTGTAGATACCATCGAGCTTAGGAAGCACGGCTTCGGCAAGGGCTTTCTGCACTCTGGCAATGGTTCTGGGGGACAGGTTGGCTTGCAGCATGGCGCACCAGACCTCGTTATAACAGCGTGCCGCGATGCGGTCTGACTGCTCCTCTAGCAGCTGCTTTGTGACGAGCTGTGCAGCGTTCATAGCGTCGGAGGCCAGCGCGTGGCGTTTGGCATAGCATTTCATGGGTTTACACTTCCAATTCTTCAATAAAAATTTCGGTGCGGGGGTTTTCTTTGTCGTACATCACGCGGGAGCCGTCCACGCTGGCAATGATGGTATAATCATCGTCAGCCAGTATATTTGCCTTTACCAGAATGTCGTGTATTGCCTCGATGTGATTCGGAAGGTCGCATCGTCTGCGCGTCGGCATGTAGAACCGCGTCTCAACGCGGCAGGGCGTGTCTATCGGTTTTTTGGCTTAGGGGTAAGATAATACACGGCTGCTCTTTCGTACTTGAGATAGGCCGCGCTCGGCATGACACGCGCTGTTTTACCCTTGTGGCAAACGGGGCATCGTGCGCCCATGTAGAAAATCTGCGGGCTGTTCTTCTTCGTCACCGGGGCAATCGGTACTGTATACTTGTAAATTCTCCCCATGTGTGGCTCCTCAGAACGGCAGGTCGCCCTCATCCTCGATGAGTGCGAAATCATCACCGTTGCCAGCAGAATAGCTCGGCAGAATAGCTCGGCGCAGCACTTTGCGTTGTGCGCTGTACGCTTTGCATGCGCTGTGTGGCGGCTTCGGCGTTCTCTGGCGCGTTTTCCGTGCTAGGGTATATACTTTCCTTGCTTTGCCCAAAATTCACGTTATTTGCCACAATTTCAACGGCTGTGCGGTTCTGGCCGTTCTTGTCCTGATATTGGCGGGTCTGCAAACGGCCATCAATCACAATAAGCGACCCCTTCTGGAAATACTTGCAGATAAACTCTGCGGTTCTATCCCATGCAACAACGTCCAGCCAGTCCGCCTGGCTCTGTCCGTTGGCATCGCGGCGTCCGCGGTCGCAAGCGATACGGAACGAGGCAACGCTTTTGCCGGTCGTCGTCTGGCGAAGCTCCGGGTCACGCGCAAGGCGGCCCATAATAACAACAACATTCAGCATATTTTCACCTCAACATGAAATTTTCTCTTGCGTGCGCTGCCCAAATAATACCTGTTTATAGCTCTCCGGAGCCGCGCTGCCAAGTTGTAACACGCCAGCAGCAAACCATTCTGGCAGCGGTATGCCGAGTTCTGTGTACCTGTCCCATGCAAGGCGCATAGACCAGTTATCGGAGACTTTGTATGCGCTGTATTTGACAGCAGCTTCCCGCACCTCGCTTACAGTTGGCTTGAATCGGTGCGTTTTGGAAAGTTCCTGCACGGCTTTCAGCGCGGCGCTGTATGAGACGTCGGCGAGCGATGCCGCCCAAGCTTTCGCAGTTTCCTCGGCGTTCGTTTTGCTGCAAATATTATCCCAGTAGTTCATAGCCAGCGACAGAAGCGCCGCCGTCTGCTGATAAGTCATCTGCCATGCCTCCTTTCGCGATTTCGCGCAGCTTTTCTTGTGTTGTTTTCATCTGCTTCCGTTGTGAAGTTCCTTTCTGCTGGCTTCTGGCCTCTTTCTCGGCAAGATACGCCGCGCGGGTGGTAATGTTATTTTGCAGGCAGTCGCGCAAGATTGCCTGCGCATAGCCCCACGAACGCTTATTGTTGATAGCGGCCTGATTAATTGCCTCGCAAACAAGGTCAGGCTCTACCTGTTCCAGATAGCCCACAATGCTATCAAATGCGGCACGAGGTAGTGCGCCAATGTTCTGCTCGTAGCAATCTACGCATTGTTGCCAGCTTTCGCGCGCTTGCGCGGTAGTCGTAGTAGTAATATATTCTATTTTCTGTTTTCTATTTTCTATTTTCTCTTTTTGGTTTTGTTGGGTTTCTTTGGGTTCTTCTGGGTTTTGTTGGGTTTCTTTGGGTTTTCTAGGGCGACCGCCCTTTGAACCGTTCTTCGCCTGCTTTTCCAAGAATTCATGGTCAATATCAATGTTTCGCCGCATTACAGGCCACAGAACACGTTCACTCCCGCTGAACTTTGGCGTTGCTCCGTCTAGCTCATAATCGAGCATTGCACGCACCAAACGCCCTACCTCAGCGTCACTGAGCGTCTCAAAATAGCATCTGTAATCGAGCCATAATTTGATATAGGCTTTTTTATCCATATTCAGTTGTCCTTTTCTTGATGGCAGTGCATATAGATGTATTCGGAATGCGCTGTCATGTTCTGGTATAGCCAATCGTCGGCTTTCTCTTTACTTAGATGCTCACGCATCACGCGCTTTTCATACACATACTCGCCGTTGATTTTCTTCTCGGCTATGCGGTCTTTGATGTCCGCTTCTGTGTAGTTAGCTTCGACGAGATAGAGATTATAGCCTTTGGCTGTTATGCCGTTCAGATTGCTCGTGTCGGTAGCATAAAACAATCTTTCAACAGGCGGCTGCGGCAGTTCCATGTGCCAGCAGCAGTTTTGCACATCGTGCTTTGTTTCCTGCGCCTTGATTCTGCACAGATTCTTGTAGTTGTACCAGCGTTCTGTTCGTATCACGTCAATCTGGCCCATTTTAACGCCAGCATTCACGAGGGCTGCACATAACCAAACACAACACGCAAAACGCAATGTAGGCCGCTCTCTGGCAAGCCTGCGCAGCGTGGCGGGGTTGAAGTGGTCGCCGTGGATGTGTGTGAGCAATACGAGCTTCAAGCTTTTGTAATCGTCTGTCAGCTGAGAAAATGGAACGCCGCAATCAATCAGTATTGAATTTTGAATGAGTACGGCGTTCCCTTGGCTCCCAGTTGAAATTATCTTGCAGTCCATCTCACAGGCTGCTCAAGTCGATTTTCTTCGGCTCGGCAGCAGTGGTCTGGGCTTCAACGGCCTGTTCGGCTTGCGGCTGTTCAATCTGCGGTACAGGCTGTGCGGCAGCTTCAAGGCGGACGTCCTTTGCGGACGCGACGCGCTCTGCAATAAGCTGGCCGTCGTTGTCATGCGTAATGGTTTCATCATGTTCAAGCGCGGCCTGCATATCAACGCTCATAACGCCCCAGCGTGAAATAAGCTGACGAAGCATGGTTTTCTTTGCCATGTCATCGAAGTTCTTGTACCAGAACGAGGAATACCTCCACATTTCGCTCTGCGGAACTTTCCCGGCGAGCAAATCCTCATAGCCTTTGCGGCTGAATGACGGGCTGTAGGTGTCCGCGTGGGTCATCATCTTTTCCTTCGACCAGTAGATAACCTTGCGGAATCCGTTCAGGTACTCAAAGAATGCCATGTAACCGACTGTAGGCAGGGCATCGCGCACATCATCGTCCTCGATAAACTTAAACCGAGCTTTTCCGGTTTCGGGGTCTTTGCCGTTGTACTCGCCCTGCTTGATAACCATAACATCAAGGTCTTTGTACTGGCCGCTGCGCAATGCAAGCTGGATATAGCCTTTATATCCAAGCACAAACTGTGCTGTAACGGTCTGCTGGCGCTTGTTCTTGAACGGTACAAGGTAGTACTGCCCAAGCTGCGGAGAAGGGGAGAGTTTCAGGCTCTCGCCCAGCAGCGCACCGGCCAGAATCGTACCGGCGTCGCATTCCTGTAAAGCGGGGTTCACAGCAACCGCGCTTGTGATGCTGGCGGTAAAGCTGCGTGCGCGGTCTGGGTCTCGCAGCGTGTTGTTGATTAAGTTTTGGTAGCTCTGCGTAGTGATCATTACGCTGAACTTCGGCTTCTGTGCCAACTGCTGATTAGATGTCGTCATAGCTCATACCCTCCTGCATGATGAACTGTTTCAGCTTCTTCAACTGTTCGATGGTGCCGCGAACGGCAAACTTTACTTCATAGACAGTAGGCTGTGTTTCCTCCGGCTCCTGCACGGCTACTGGCTGTTCTTCCTCAGGTGCAGATACCTCTTCAACAGGCGGCGCGGCGTCCTGCTGCGCTTCTTCAATGGCCTGCTGCACCTTTTCTTCTGCCGCCTGCTGCTGTTCCAGTGCAGCGCGGCGCTCGGCCTCTTGCTGCTTTTGCAGTTCGATTTGCTCATGCCGAGCGCGAACCGTACTTAATGCAAGCGCAACATTCAGCGATTTCTTATATTCAACCAGCAACTCGGCGGCGTCCTCATGGCGGGAAAGCTCCTGCACCTCTTCGGCGATTTTAAGAACCGTCGATGTAAGCGCGGTCTTTGTGCCGTTCACGCTGGTAGAAAGCCCGATTTTAAGGTTCATCTGCTCAAAACGCAGCCACGGCAGGTTGTTCGCCTTGCAAAGCTCTGCGAAGTAGCTTTGAATTTCCTTTACCTTTTCGGCTTTCAAGCCAGTCTCGACATCGTCAACGCGGCGCTTCAACTCGGCATCGGCCTTTTTGTACGGGTCTGCGATGCACTGCTTGTACACTTCCTCGAAACGGTTGTACGGCTCCATGATGGCTTCTTTCACGCGCTTACGCTGCTCTTCCATCGACGCAAATTCCTTGCCAAGCTCGGTGCGGATTTTCTTCACGTCGCTGCGCGTTTCTTCCGTGCAAACAAGCTGCATCGCGTTCTTCGTGCGGGTCTCTACATCGGCTTTCACCAGCTGAAGATGCTCTTCGATAATGGGCAACTGCTTCAGCGTGATTACCTGTAATTTCGTTTCCATTTGTCAAACCTCCATGTATTCGAATCTGCGCATGCTCTGGCTCATCCCTGTTTCAGCGGAAAGCGTAAGGTCTCGCATCTGCTGATATTTGATGAAGTCTGGCGTAGAGCGGTCATGTATAATCTGTTGCATGGCCTGAAAGTGTTTCTGGTATTTATCAGGGGCGTTGTCCTTGAATGCGGTTTTCATTCTCTCGCAAGTCATCTTTATCCCTCTGCTGCAACCGCAATCGGGATGCCGAGCGCGGTCAAAACTGTCTTAACGTCTAAGTCATCGTAGCGGTAAATCGCGCCGTCTAGGTCTACAATCTCGTCGCCCTCGTAGTACGGTACGCCGTCAGCGTCCGTTCCAATCGGTTCATCATCATAGGGCGGGAAGGGGTTATCTTGATGCCCCCAGAAGCTAGTCATTAGTCGGCCTCCTGATTTTCTTCCTCATCAGAAAAATGCAGCTCCATCAAGTCGGCAATCGCAAGGTACTCTTTGGCGTATTTGCTGTTGCCGTGGGTTTTCTTGACGATTTCTCGGAACTGCGCCAAATCACCATAAAAGCAGCCGCACTGTACGCGGAGAATTTTATCCTTGCAGCGGAAAAATGTGGTTGTGCGGAAAAATCGACCAAAGCCTGTAACAACGGCGTAGTCCGCATTGCCGGAGACCCACGCATTGCCGGAGACCCGCGCATTGCCGGAGACCTGCGCATTGCCGTAGACCCACGCATTGCCGGAGACCCACGCATCGCCGTAGACCTGCGCATTGCCGTAGACCCACGCATCGCCGGAGACCCACGCGTTTCCGTCGTGGGAGAGGTTGTCTTCCTTCTCAATAAATCCGCCGAGTTCTCCCTTCTCGACGTTGCCAAAAGCGACGAGAGCCTTAATGCGGAACAGCTTCTTCCCGAAAACGGTCGTTACAAATTCGGCGGTCAGTTCAAATTTTTTCATGGCTAGATGCCTCCTTGAAATACAGTCCGCACAACAGATTCAGCGCCAGCAGGGCGGCGAGAGTGTCGGGGATGTTGAGAGAACCGAGCGCAGCCAAGAGCAGCACCAAATCTGCGGTGATTGCCAGCTTGACGGCGGCGCGGGTAAGTGATAGAATACAGTTAGAGCTTTTTGCGATGCTCTGTTTTTTTGCCGTTCCGGTGGTGGTGCACCGGGGCGGCGTTTTTGTTTTGGCCATCATTCTTTGATTTCCCTCCATTCAAAGCGACCCTTGCCGCTGTTTCTCCACTGCCCAAGGCCGCGCTTTGTGCCGTAGTCGAGACACTCACGAACCATGTCTTCAAGCTTAGGGTCGAGACATTCGATTTCAAACTCTGCTGTTGCACCTGCGGGAACGCTCTCCGACTTTGCGATGCTGACACGTTCGCCCATCGGAGTTTGCGCCCGCAGGGGGCGCTCGCAGAAATCAACCTTCATGCCGTGCAGGTCGTAGGGAATCTCGCGCGGGGTAACGAAAATCAAGCCATCAATTGCCTGTTTGTATGCCTTGATGACTGCGCAAGCCTTGCCGCCTGCATAGCCAGCTTTGCCCGCTTTGGCAAGCATTTTGCAGCTGTCCTTGAACATGCCCTTTACCTGATAGTCATACAGGAACGGCGTGCCGTCGGCGGTTTTGGGAAAGACGGTGACGCGGTCTTCGGCGTTCTGGGCCTTGATGTTGTCCACTTCTTCGGCGGTGAGGTCGCCGGTGGGGGCCTTTCTGGCAATGTAGGTTGCGAGAAGGTCTTCATTGCTGGGGGAAGAACCGAGAACTTCTTCCAAAAGGGTGATTTTTACTTTCATGGTGGTTGTCTCCTTTTTAAATAAAATCGGTTGCTTTTCGGTGCCTATGCCGATCTATGCAATGCCTACGCGATGCAGTGCTCCGCCATGCCGTTGCGGTGCCATTCGTCGCGTGGCCTCGCCATTCCATTGCCAATCAGAGCAAGCTGCACAAGGCTTTTCCACTGCTAATCAAATCGGTGCCTCCGCAAAACCTTTCCGGGCTATGCCGTCGCGCTGCCATTCTTTGCCAAGCCTTAGCTTAGCCATGCTACGCCACGCTTAGCCTTCGCGTCGAATTGCAGCACCCTGCCTCTGCCTTGAGACGCTGTACTGAGCTATGCCTTTGCCAATCAGCACAAGGCTTTTCCGTCGCCTATCTGTGCAGCGCTATGCCCTCTCAATGAGAACTTCCCGAAGCTGGGCAAGTAAGTTGTCTACTCGTTCTTCGCGCGTTGGCTCTTTGGTCGTGGGCCTTACGATGCCGGATGGGAAATAGCGGGCAAAGTCGTCGTATGTAATGTCCAGTGCTTGGCATACTCTGCCGACCTCGCGCCACTCCCAAGGGCTGCGCCCGTTGATGCGATGCGAAATAACTGATGCTGGGATATGGCACTCTTCGGATAGGCGCTTCTTGTTGTAGCCCTTGCTTTTGATAAGAGCCGTAAAAGCAAGGTTTGTCATGGTGGTTACTCCTTTCTTTCCGAGATCAGTTCACTTGCAGCCGCTTCCATCTTTCTAGTTATCGGCGAGCAAATAATCAACAGGCACGCCGAAATAGTCAGCCACTTTCTTTAGCGTCGTGATGCTGGGGCCGTATGGCGATTTTTCCCACTTGCCAAGTGCGCCGTTTGAGATTCCGGCGCGTTCCTCAAGGATTGTGCGAGAAATATTGTTTTTTCGGCACAGCGCATCAATTTTCGAAATATTCACCTAGCAAAAGCTCCTTTCTAGTTGACTATTGCTAGAAAATATGCTACTATGAACTTGCGAGATTTATAACAGCATATTTTTAGCTAGTCCGCTGGATTTTAGGGGGCTTGGTTCTTTGCTGCCCTCTATGCTGTCTATTATACTAGCTTATCACCTAGTAGTCAATAGACTATCGCCTAAAAATATGCACAAATAGTCTAGGTGATTTTTGTGGATAATGTTAAAACTGTAGAAACCATTCGTGCCCTGTGCAAAAAGAAAAAGACTAGCTTGACTAGGCTAGAGGAAAAGCTCGGTTTTTCAAATGGGTATATCGGCAAAATGGCAAAGAGGCCAAGTTCCCCGCCTTATGACAAACTGGTCGCAATAGCTAACGAGTTAGGAGTCACCGTTGCCGACCTGACCGGGGAAAAAGAAAACCCCGCCAGCGTGTATACTGGCGGGGAGGTTGATACTGCTAAAATGTTGACATACCTCGAAAATCTATCTACAAAAAAGCCCACCGCACAAGGCGATGGGCTTAGGGAAAGACTTTCTAAGCTGTCTTATGAAGATCTCTTGCTTTTACAGGAAGATGTTATAGCTGAGTTGAGAAAACGGGGGCAAAAATGAGCTTTGATGAAATTTCCCTCAGTCCAAAAGAACTGTCCGCCCTAAAACAAATTAACAAGGGTAGGAAATCGAAAAAGCCTATAGGTATAATATACAATGCCGACAACAAAAACGACGTCGAAATTTACTCTAGGCTTTCCCATTGCAACCTTGTAAATATATACGCATCTAAAGGGAATACGCGGCGGGTCATTATAACAGATACAGGGAAGGATTATTTGCAATACAGAAAATTGGATTTTTATCGGTTTTGTTCTAGGTCGATTTGTGTTCCAATAGGCGTATCAATTGTAACAACAATTGTAACAACACTTGTAACAATACTTGTAACAAATTTTATTGCAGCAATGTTTTTATAAAATATGTAAAGCTAGCATTGCTAAACTGGTCAATACGGATGCGACTACGCACAATGGAATTTCTACAACTAATAAAAATAGAACCTCGTGCTTTTTCTCAAATCGACTTAGTTTATAGGTGATGTCAAGAATCACACATTCCACATAAATAAAAAAATCAGTTATCTTTTCCATTGCTATTCACCTCGTATTTTTTAATCAGCTTCTCTTGCACTTCATACGGTAATTTTATAATATCATTAATAACAATCTTTATCAATTCTTCTTTTTCCATAATTCTCCTCCAATTTTAAGCAGGGATGTGATACCGTGGGATTTTTTGACTTTTTAAAACAGGAACCGCAAAAGCCCGTTCCCATTAAGCAAACGAAATCGAAAAAAATTGAAGATGTCGTGTCTGATGATTCAGAAATTAGAAAGTTACAGCGAGATTTAAAAGCGCAGGACAAGCAACTTGAACAAATCATATACGCAGAATCCTATTTTGAAAAAACGGGTGATATTGGTTTTTTGGTTGAATTTTGGGAGGGAATCTGGAAAAGCGGCGGGCTGCTGTTCGACGGTTCAAAATGGACATTCCGGCTTCCTGATTTGTATATAGAAATTGGCGAATACAATAAAGCTCTTTCTGTTTTAAAGAAAATAAAAAGCCCGTATTACGCAGACAAACGAGATTCTTATATTAAGAAAGTGAAAAAGATGCAAAGCAAAAACTAATAATTGTATTTTACACAACCATTAGTCGTGCTTCAACACTTTCACAAAAAATTCCATTTGTCAATGCCTTTAATCGGACTATAACACATTTCAAGCGCGAAAAAACATGAAAAAAGCAGCTCCGATGCTGTAACATCGAAACTGCTTAAAGGTGGGTTTATAGAAGCGGACAAGCTCTAACCCGCCCTTATTCTATCACAAAGAAAGGGGCAACGCAAGATGAAAAGAACAAATACAGCGAGATGGATTGAATCTGCCCAGCGCTGGCAGATAAACGTGCAGAAAGACGGAGTGCGCAAAACCTTTACAAGCGCAAAGCCTGGGCGCACTGGGCAGCGTGAAGCCAACGCCAAGGCCGATGCATGGCTTGAAAAGGGTATACAGAATCGCAAACAGACTGTTTCAGAAGCATATGTCCAATACATGGACCGCCAGATGAAAATTTCGTCCGAGGGAAACTGGAAACCCATGCAGGGGCGCTATAACAAGTGGATTGCCCCGCGCATCGGGGATACGCGCCTTACTTCCCTTACAGAGCAGGCAGTACAAGACATACTGGATGATGCTTTTGCAGCAGGCCGCAGCAAAAAGACCATTAAGAACATTGCGGGCGACCTGCGAAGCTTTTTCAAGTTTTGCCGCCGCTCTGGATGGACAACGTTTGAGCCGGAAGAACTGCACGTTCCAGAGGGAGCGCGTTTCAAAGAGCGAACCATTTTGCAGCCAACCGACATTATAACGCTTTTGAAAGTCGATACCACCATAAGCAGGGGGCACAGGGTATTTGACGAATATATACATTATTATAGGCTGGCCGTTTTTACAGGAATGCGGCCAGGTGAGCTTTTGGGCCTTGAATGGGGAGACATTGAGGGCGGTGTAGCTCGGCTCAAGCGCTCCGTAAACATATACGGGAAAGAATCAAGAGGAAAGAATGAAAACGCCCCTCGCGCAGTTATCCTTTCGGCTCGTTCGCTGGAAGAACTTAACGCGCAAAAAGATTTGACCGGAATGTGCCAGCGCGTCTTTCCACAGGTAGAAGAGCGGAACATTCGCCGCGCTTGGCAAAGATACTGCGCAGCCAACGGCATTACGCAATGCACCTTGTACGAGTTGCGCCATACGTTTGTCAGCATAGCAGCCAATTTGCCAACAGGCCAGCTTAAACAAGTGATAGGGCACAGCCAAAATATGGACACCTACGGCGTGTACGCGCACGCCATAAACGGACAGGATAAAGTAATAGCCGAGAACATCGAGGGCATTTTTGATGCAGCTATAGCAGCTGGAAAAAGTACACAGTGAAAGTACACACTTTTTATTCTCGGGCTGTATTTGGTATGGGGATGGGAGTACGCACGGTACACATTTATTACGATAAATAATGAATATAATACCGTGCTTCGTGGAATAATCGGGGTTCGAGTCCCCCATCCTCCACTTGGAAAACCCCATACCGTAATGGTATGGGGTTTTGTCTTTTTTGCGTTTTTGGGAGAGGAGAGGGGACATCTATGAAGATTCAAAAAGTTGCACTGCTGGGGGCCGGGGCTGTCGGCTCCTACGTGATTTGGGGGCTTTCCCGCTGCCCGGGCGTTCAGTTCGGCGTCATTGCCGAGGGCAGCCGCGCCGAGCGCCTGCGCCAGGGCTGCGCAGTCAATGGCGAAATCTTGCGTCCCGCCGTCTGGACGCCGCAGGAGGCACAGGGGGCTGATCTGCTGATCGTCGCACTGAAATATGGGGCGTTGCCCGGTGCACTGAGCAGCATCCGCACCGCTGTCACCGAAAACACCATCGTCATGAGCCTGATGAACGGCGTGGACAGCGAGGAACGCATTGCCGCCGAGGTTGGCGCGGAGCACCTGTTGTATTCGCTCATCAAGATTGCCTCCTGCCATGACGGCAACTGCTATCGCTTTGACCCGGAAGCCACCATCGGCATCATTTACGGCGAGCTGCAAGAGCCCTGCCGGAGCGATCGGGTGCAGGCCGTGGCAGAGCTGTTTGCCGCTGCCGGGCTGCACGCCCGCGTCACCGAGCATATCCGCGAGGAAATGTGGAGCAAGTTCCGGCTGAACGTCTGCAACAACCTCCCGCAGGCAATTTTGGGTGCCGGGGTCGGCTGCTACCAGGACAGCGTCCACATGAAGGCTATCAGCGACGGGCTGCGGGCCGAACTGGAGACGATTGCCGCCGCCAAAGGAATCGATCTGCGCCTTGTGGAGGCATCTTCCCGCCACGGCAGCGCCGTCCCGCCGACGGCCCGCTATTCGACCTTGCAGGACCTGGACGCCGGGCGGCACACCGAGATCGATATGTTCTCCGGTGCGCTGATCCGTATGGGCAAAGAGCTCGGCATCCCCACGCCCTACAACGAGTATACCTACCACATGATCAAGGCGCTGGAAGAAAAGAACGACGGGCTGTTTGATTACGACAAAGCCAACCGTAGATCTACGTGAGTTATCTGATTGGCAAGCCTCTTTCTTTGCGAATATTTGCTATAATAAATAAAAATTCTTCACAAAAACTCTTTACCGCTAAAGGGAGGCCCCCTATGTTATTCCTGCAAATCCTGTTATACTGCCCCCGCTGTTTCTTTTGATGGTAAAGTTCCTGGCGCGGGACAGCGGGCGCAACTGCCTGTATTTTTACCCACAAGGCTACCTGGATGAGGCCCAGAAGCGCGGCCTTGCCGCCGTGCTGTACCTGGCTATCGCGCCGGCCCCGCCGTGCTGCTCAGCCAACTGCTG
>ULRQ01071654.1_pt1 | contig 20616 bp, 26 predicted proteins | sample 1955491 | NCBI WGS metagenome assembly ULRQ01 (sample SAMEA4835684, study PRJEB28245) | human gut metagenome | biome: gut microbiome; material: fecal sample | place: Denmark | collected 2008 | reverse complement strand
GATTATCCTAGTAAGGAGGATTTCTTCTTTAACGAGGAAGAATATTAGAGAAGAATAATCGAAAAATTTAAAATTAAATCCCTGTTAATCAATTAGATTAGCGGGGATTTAATTTGTTTGGATAACCGCGTTTGACCGCCTCAAATGGCGCGGTTTGTTTGGATAAAATGCAATTTTTGGAGGATGATTTGTGATTTGTTTGGACAAAATTCACTACCTTTACAGAGGTTTGTGAGTATTGCCGCAACCTCTGATTTTTAATTTCAAACATCCTTCAGTATGGGAAGACCGAAAAGATTATATCCGTTGGGGCGCTACCGCCTGCATGTCAGGGGTGAGATAGATCCTACCAAACAGTATCTTGTCCAACTTGAATATACCTGGAACCGCCAGGTGATACGCAAGGGTATGAATATCTTTGTCCGGCTTGGAGACTGGAACGAGAAAGCCAACAAGGGGCGTGGCGGAGTCAGGGCGAGCTATGGTCCGGAAGCCAATCGTATCAACAGTCTGTTGCTTGCAAGGGTTGACAAGATTGATTCATTACTGGCGGAATATCAGCAGAAGAATCCTAATCAAATTACAGCTCAGGTCATATCCGATTTTTTAGCTGACAAACCGATTGCACGGGATGATAAAGGAAAGGACTTTGTTGAATTTGTCATGGAAAGACTCGAATCAGATTATTCCAGGAACCGTATCGGTAAGAGCCGATATGAAAACGGCAAGAGTGGAATGAATATCTTTCAAACTTTCCTTCGGGCTACAAAGAAAGGAACTTACAAACAAGACAGTATCTATCTCGGAGAAATTTCTGTTGAACTGATTGATGAATATATCAAGTGGCGTCGGGAGATAAAGCTGAATAGCGATGCAACTATCAATCATGCCTTGACTCCTATCCTTAAAGCATGTGCTTATGCTTCGGAACTGAAAATGATTGATAGTGCTGTCAATGCAAGGATTCAGGACATGCGGATAGCATCGAAAATATCACTCACTGATGAGGAAACCGAGTTTGATGACAAGTACCTGACTAAAGAACAACTGACAGCATTATTGGATTATTATCGCAGTTGTACTGAAGAACAGCGTAAGGAGTTTCTGGAAATGTTTTTCTTTGCTTTCCACGCCTGCGGCCTCCGTGTAGTGGATGTAATGACCTTACAATGGAAACATATTGACTTTGCCCGGAAAGAGTTGCGAAAGATTATGATCAAGACAAACAAACGGCACGTGATTCCCCTTACAGAACCGGCATTACACATTCTGCAGCAATGGCAGGAAAAGCGTGAAGGGTGTAAATATGTTTTCAATCTTGTGAAGGAATCTTTGGATTTGGATGATGCGGAAGCTCTCTATAAAGCGCGCAACAATGCGACCAAATGTATCAACCAGTCGTTGGCCGTTGTCGGCGAACAAATCGGTCTGCCTTTCAGCCTGTCAATGCATGTCTCGAGTCATAGTAAATTCTTTTATTTATTGAATATCAGCGAGTTGAGTATTTTAAAGAATGTGACTGCTAACGATTTAGAAACGAGCTATATTCTTTTTCTTTCACAACTTTGCAATATACAAAGAACGCTTTGATTTCGAGTGCAAAGTTAAATCTAATTTCTGAAAAACAACATTTTATGCTGTGATTTTACAAAATATTAAGATTAGTCTTTGCAAAGGTAAAAGAGTAGTTACCAACAGTAATTTTCATGTAACGTCATTTTAAGAGTATGGCAAAAAGAACATATTCATAAACGCATATATGTATCTTGCCATATTGGGAAATCAATTGCTTAGTTCCATTTTTGCAGATTATATTTCTATTTTGTCTAAATTATGACGGAATACAGCAGATATTCAATGGATTCGGATGGATTATCAGAATAAAACGTTATTTTTGTAGCGTAAAAACGATAAAAACATGAAGTTAAATCGCATAAGAGCAGTCTTAGAGGACAAAGGGATAAGCCAAACATGGCTTGCAAAGAAGTTGGGAAGAAGTTTCAGTACGGTCAATGCTTATGTATGCAACCGCTCTCAACCCAACCTTACCACACTTCTTGAAATTGCGCAGTTATTGTCTGTGGATATGAAAGAACTAATTACGGATGAGACGGAGCGTACCACTATATAGGAAATGAAAGACAATGTCAAACAATAGTTAGTGAATTGCCTTATGATAATCAAAAAACTTGGCTTATTCGTATTATGGTGCATTTGCATCATATTGGGGCTAAAAGCTCTTACTCATGCATTTTCGGAAACTGTCGGAATAGTTATAATAGTTTGTGTCGTGGTTGTTGCTGATATTGTTCAGAGATATTTCAATCGACATGAACGATGGTTCCGAAAGAGAGTTAATATGCTGAGAACCATTTGTCCGAATTCTCCAAATGATTTTCGGATGATTGGTGACCCATTGTTTGAGTCTTTTTCTTTGGGAAATTTCTTCATTCAATACAAGCCTGAAATCAAGGAGTTTCACCTCTGTTGCTGTATTTATATGGTTCTCCCCAATATTGTAGAGACTTGGAACAAAGCAATAGAAGACATAAATACAATTATTGCCCAGAAAGCGCCTTACGTAAAAATTGTAATAGATAGGCATGGTGAATTAGGGCAGGGTTTCAGTCTGATAATCCCTGCTAAGAAAGCTAAGAAAACACTTTTGTTGGCATTTGCTCACATACTCCTTGAACTCAAGAAGTCGCTCCCATATAGAACTAACGAGAATGGCATTTTAGTATGTGAAGTCTATTTTAAAATCAAGGTGTTCAACACGATTTGCTATGGCGAATACGATGGCGTGAGAGTGCTGAAAGCGGTTACCATATCTTCAGATGGAAATTATACCTTCGTCAATGTCGAGGAAGATGAATGTGTGCCAGAAGACTTTACTAAGTCCAATCCTCCGATGTCCATCATCCTGCAATATGACTTGTATTCGATAGAAACCAATATGTTGATTAGCAAAGAGGAATTTGATGTCCATTGGGAGAAATGCAAAGACTTGTGTGAATCATAATCATTGGAGTACGGATTACAAATTCGATAGCACTATGAATTTTACAACTATAATGTTAGGACATAAGAAAAGGCAAGTTAGGCTACAAGCTGATGTTAGTTACGACCCTTTTCAAATTTTTCCTGATTTACAACATGTAAAAGACAACAATCTCTTCCACATCGATGAAGGAGATGTATTTTATGACTTCATAGGTGACCAAGGACCATTAAGATTTATTTCCGATAACTTCAAAGATTTGTTGGAAAATAATGGAGTAAAGGGAGTTTCTTTTATCCCCATAAAAATATATGGTTCAAGGTTGCAATACTATGCTCTGTTAGAAGCGCAAATAGATTCTATCTGTGAACATGATTCTGACGGAGACCATATTTATGGGACTTTCCAAATAGATTTCACCTCGTGGAATGGAGAAGAACTCTTTTATTTGAAAGATAGTGGGGCTATAGTTTGTTCTTTACGAGTTAAAGAACTCATTGAAAGCCACAATATTTCAAATGTTTCTTTTGAAGGTTTAGATAAATATTAAGAATTGACTATGATGAAATTTATAACTATCAGCATATATATATCATTATGTATTTTGTTCGTTGGTTGCAAAAAAACGAATTCCTCCACAAACGAAATGTGTAATTGTTCTGTGGAGAGCATAGAGGATGAATTAGAAATGCTATGTTTAAAATCGAAAAATGATTCTATGACGCTCTCCATGGAGATAACTTCTGACAACATGGTCAATGATTACAACTACAGATATTTGGGCTCATTACAAGTAAGCAGCAGAATGTTTGAGGTGTTACAAAAAACAGTATTGTCTGGTCAGTATAAAGATGCTCAACGAGCATTAGTTTCTATTAGGTTCTTCACAAATGGAAATTTATTCGGAGAATATACTGGATTGAACAACTTTTATTCCGTAAAGATTTCCTCTAACAATATTTGCATCTATAATGTAGAAACAAGAAGTAGCAAAAAAATCAATATGAAGGATTCGATACCACAACTATTATTCTTCCATTATAACGATAAGGATAGTTCTTCATGCGGAGACCTGTTCTACTTTCGCAAGAATTAGTTTTTTTTGTATTATACTATAATAAACATTCACTTTCTGTGGAATTGTAAATCTGCAAGTTCAATTTTACACAACTATGGAAGAAAAAATAAAGTTAAGAGATAAACTGGTAGATATTGCGTTACAATGGCAAGCAAGTTTTGGGGTTGCACCGTCTATTACAAGTTCCATTTCTGAATATGATGCTGCAATGTTGGTTGGTATGTCTGAAAAAGAATATTCTGACTACATGAAAGATAAAACTGCTGTTGCCAAAGGGACGGATTTCGTTTATAGAAATATAAGGTATCAAGTAAAAGCCAATCGTCCAAGCGGTAAAAAAGGAAGTAAAGTAACGATGGTTCCCAAAGCCTCGAACTACGAATGGGACAGGTTAATTTGGACATTATATGACAAAAATTATGTAATGCAAGAAGCATGGGAATGGTATATGAGAGACTATAAAATGGCGTTTGAAAACAAAAAAAGATTATCTCCCCAAGACTACAGGAGGGGGTATTGCTTGTATCATAGGTAACTGGAAATCGTGGATTCAAAAACAAAGATTATGGAAGAACAGAAAATACAACAACTCAATCGGTTCAAAATAGAGAAGGAAAACACCATACAGTATCCCATAAAAGAATTATTGAAAGATTCCATTAACGACTGGATATTGTCTGACATCCAACAGATAAATGTTAAATTGGTGAAAGAACTGAGACTCATTTCAAAAGTACACAACAAGGATGATATAAAAAGGCTAAAGTGCTTAGTAAAAAATAACAAAAGCAACTTACCCTCTATGCTTTATGATGAACTAAAATCCGCAGTGAAAGAAATTGCAGAAGACTTCCAATGGGTATGTAGCAAAGACGGACAGATAATCATGAAGATTGAGGACTGGATAGAAAATGCCAGATTGCGCCTCGGCAAAGAATATCCTGATGTCCTCATATACATAGGACGTAGCTTTGTGAATCCCAAGGAACTAATTATAGGGGGTGTCGTCAATGATGATGATGAGCAAAAGTTATTTGAAAACTATTTCAATAACCAAAATCCACCAGTTCCTATTCATTTCAAAATAATTGTTCAAAACGAAGAATAAACCAAGTAAGAAATCATGAACAACGATATTTTGCTTTCTACGAAATTTAAATCCATAGGAGAGGACGCTACTGTCAGTTTGCCTTCCCAAATAAAGGCATTGTTTGGCATGAACCCACAAATTGACGTTCGCTTGATAGACTATGACTATATAGGAGATGCAAAAGATGATGATTACACCTCCTTTGCAGAGAAATTATATAAGGCAAATCCTAATGCTCATTACATATTGGTTACGCATTCCAATGAACTTAAAGACAGTTTGTTGGTAAGAAAAACTTTTCATTTTGATTTGACTGGATTTTATTTCAGTGAAGAAATCCAAACTTGGAGTGTTCCCATAAGCAACAATACCATCGTGTTCTTGGGCGTTATAGAAATAGAAACTTTTGAAGATTTAAAGACTGCAATTAGATTCTTGTTTTCAGGAATATATGATTTCCAAAACTTCCTAATACAACATGGTAGTACCTTTGCAAAAAGCGAGATTGTGAACCTCTTGGAAAGGGCTTTGCTTCCCATAAAGAATAGGTATGGGGAAAATCAAGACGTAATTATATCTATGGCCTCAGTATGCCAGCATAAAAAAGATATAATGGTTTTATATCCTTATGGTGGTACAGATTTCGGAAGTTTTATGCTATTTGTTGTGTAGGTAAGATATAATCGGCATAACAGCATTGTTATTTTCCACAACTCTGTGCAATTATCCGGTTTTGTCATTTCAAGAGTATGGCAAAAGAACATATATTCATTGCAAACATGCATCTTTCGTGAATGGAAAATCAATTGCTTAGTTCCATTTTTGCAGATTATATTTCTATTTTGTCTAAATTACGACGGAATACAGCAGATATTCAAGGGATTTGGATGGATTATCAAAATAAAACGTTATTTTTGTAGTATAAAAACGATAAAAATATGAAGTTAAGCACTATGAGAGAAATAAATCCCAAAGAAACCACCCGTGCATATGCATTTGAGCTTTGGATGAAAGCCCCGATGCCAATGGTTACGTTTTTCAAGATTTTGGATGTCAGTCGTCTTGTTAAAATCAGCAAAAAGTCAGGTATGAAATTCAATATGCTGATGTGCTGGTGCATCGGCAAAGCGGCAAGCAGTATCAAGGAATTTTATATGCTGCCTGTCGGAGACAAATTGATGCAATATAATGCTATTGCGGTTAATACCATTGTTATGAACAAGGACAATGAGGTCAGTTCATGTGATGTGCCGTTTTCTGATGATTTGCAGCTATTCAATGAAGATTATCTGGAATTGACAACGGAAGTAGCCCGAAGCTGTGAGAACCACGATTTGACAGAAAGCATGGTAATAGGGACTTCCGCACTGGCCCAATATGAAATTGACGGTGCGGTAGGTATGTACAGCGGTATCTTCAACAATCCGTTTATGATATGGGGCAAGTACCATAAAGGTTTCTTCAGAACGACACTAACGGTTTCATTCCAATTCCACCACACTCAAATGGACGGGGCACATGCTGCAAAGTTCCTGGATCGCCTGCAGCAGGAAATCAATAAATTACTTGTGTAGCGATGAATATGGAAAAACAAAGATTGATACTTCGTTCCTGGACAGAACACGATGCAGAGTCTCTTTATAATTATGCCAAAGTTCTAGCTATCGGCCCTATTGCAGGATGGCCTCCTCATACATCTGTGGAAAACAAAAACAAAAAAATATACAGGAAAAATTAGACAAAAATCCGGATTATGTAATGTGTAAAAAATAACTTCCGCAGTTTTCTGCGGTTAAGAGCAACATTTGACGAGATAGTTCCATTTGGAGAGCTCATCATCAAAAATGATACGTTTGCTCTTGTTTGATTCGTAAGATTCTTCAATGGGTCTTTTCGTTTCATACGTTCTTTGATTTATTGTAGCGATAATGGAGAGTCCTTTCTTTGTGACGGTAGCCTCTGCTCTGAGAGTGTAAGCTAAACTGTGTCATGCTATCACTGTTATAGTTTAATGCAGTTTATTTGCATTTTGTTCAGTATAGTTTTCCCAATAATGAAGATTTATACTATTTTCTCCATTTAAATAAAAATCCGTGGATAAGCCTATGATTACCCACGTTTTTTTTGTTGGTATGCTCGGCATGAGCTTATCTAATGGGGCAAGTCCCTAATAAGCCTGGTGTGGGAGGTCGGTAAATGTGAAAATAGGAGGCAACTGCCTTTTATGATTAGCATTTACCTCCTACCCGATTCGAAGCGAAGAATGTGCTTGTACCCGTTGGTCGTTGTCTATTATTTCTGATTAATTTTCTTTTTAATTTCATTCACCTCTTTAAATAGGCTATTAGCAATGCTATCTTTAATTGCTGCCATCTGTATCATTTCGTTATGATAGCGAATTGAGTCCTCGTAAATATTTACATGAGTTCTCACTTTCTCAATAACTTCTTTATTTGGGCATACAGAAAAGTTCTTTTCGATGTATCGAACATTGGGGTCGTCGGATGGAAGCACCATCTTCAATGCCCTATACTTCAAATCTGCCTTCTCCCAATCTTGGTGCTCTCGCCATTGGGTGAGATTGCCCCAAATGGAAATGACAAGAGATAGAGCCAAGCCACCTATGAAAAGAAGAATATTCTTTGAGGTTGGCTCGAAGCGATGGGTTACAACCTTCTTTTGAGGTGAATTGTTCAACACTTCAAGTTTGTCCTGCAATGCCTTCGAGGAAACATCATTCCCTTGTCTCATCTGCTTGACTGCATCAACCAAGAACTTGCTTCGCTGCTCATTTTTGCCAAGTTCAACCTTAATAAGGTCGGCAAAAACGATAATGGCATCTCTTAATTTGGATATTTTACCTCTGACTTCCTCTTCTTTGATAAACATCGCATTGATTGACTTATCCAACTTGGTTATGTCATTACTTGCAGGAACGTTTTCCGCTCCTGCGTTCTTTGTGGAGACAGAAAGTTCATCAACTTTCTGCTCCAATCTCTCAACTGTGCCGTAGATGGCTTCCAATAGTTCTTCTTTCATCTTTCTTTTGTTGTTTGAATGGTTTGTAACTTGCATCAAAGGCTAAAGCCTCTTCTGCGTTTCTTCTTTTTCTTCTTGGATGATTCATCCTCTGGGAATTGCTCAAAGGTCTGAGCGTTGGCAGGAGCAAAAAGTCCAATGGAAGAAAGACCGTCCCAAGGGTCTTGACTGCTCTCCGATATGGATGGCTCCTGGTTGTTCTTGTGATCGCCTTGCTCGTATTGCAGAGTAGAGTTGGATTTTGCTGATACATGGTTCTCCATTCCCTCAAATCTCGCATTCAGTTTGCCAAAGCTATAGCCTCGGCTAATCTGCGTACCCTTGAAGCTATATCCATCCTTGCAAAAGCGGATGCCTTGAACCTTGGTCCGCTCCTTGTCCTTATAGACAAGCTCCAAGAGAACACCTCGCTTTGCAAGCTCATTTTTGAACTTCTGCCAGCTATCTGCAACTTTCAAGGCATCTTTAATAGCATTGTGAATCTCATATTTGGCACGCTCCGCATTGCGCAATTTGCGAGTGTTAGTCTTGCTCTTGTCCGTTCCGTAAGTCAGCCCATACTTGGATTTTAGAGCCTTGGTCACTTGCTCATTACGCCTGTAATCGTGGGCTTTTGATATGAGTTTGCCCTCGTTATTGATGCGGTTATACACGATATGACAATGTGGATTGTCCGTGTTGTGATGCCTTACGATGATGAATTGAGTATCGGTGATGCACATCATCTGCATATATTCAAGGGCAATCTTAGTCATAAACTCATCCGTCAAACGTGGCTTGTCCTCGGGTTTGAAGCTCAATGCAATGTGTCCCACAGGCTTCTTAATCCTTGGATTTAGCTGCCTCTGTAGCTCGAAACTTTGCGTTATCTCGGCATTCGTGCCGAGTAACACACCATCCGAGGCGATGATTTTCGCCTCGTCCTTGCCTGTAACATAGCGGATGCAACCACCAAATGAGCTGCCCTTCTTTAGCTTGCCTATCATGTGGTATCCTCCTTTCTGCCCATACTGCTTGGCTTCGGTTTATAACTTGCTTGGCGATACTCGCCAAGGATTTCTTTCAATCTTCTCAACAAGTCCACCACATATACATGGGTTTCATGGAAACCTCTCTGATGCGACAGCTTGGTAAGTTGGTTGAGGTTGTTCGCCATGCCAATGAGGTTCTTGGCGATGGCTACCGTCTCTGCATTGTGTCCGCTCACCACCACGCCGTTCAAGGCGGACTCACGGATGTACTCCGCCAACTTGCGATTGGCTTTTCTCGCCCTCAGTTTCAAAGCCTCGTAGCTTGGCTTCGAGAACTTTACCGTGACAGACTTCGACAACTTGCGAACCCTGCCTGTGGGCGGTCTTCCGCCCTTTTTCTTGTCCTGTTCATGTATGCTTGTCATTCGATATACTGTTTACAGTTGGTACACTTACTTTCTGCGACCGCCGGGAGCAAAATTCCTCCGCCCTCATGGTGGAGCGAGGCGTTTTGGGGTTCCCAAAACATAACCTCGCTCCCTCTCAGAACACGTTAGTTGGAACTACTGCCTTTCAGCTATCCACGCCCAAGGTCGCAGACCTTAATTCTCACAATTTGCGCCAAGCCTCGAAGTCCTCTTCATAAAGGCTTAGGTGGTGGCGCACGATGTTCTCGATGATGCCCGATACGCTCATGCGTCTCCCTCCGAGGATGCGGACGACACGATCAAGACGGTCTCGTACATCGGAACTGACGAAGACAGGCTTGCGGTCGTCAATCCTTGGAACTTGGAGGAAGGTCTGCTGATACTCCTCCAAAGTTGCCTTGCGCTGCTTGCCACTGATGCGCTTCTGCGGATTCGGTGGCGATTGAACCTCGTTCGTAAGCTCGTCCTCCATGTTGGAGGTTGTTGCAGCCACATTCTCTGTCACAACTTCTAAATCGGAGTTCTCCACCTCTTCAAAGAAAGAGCTATGTTTTTGGGCATAGTCTTTACCATAAGTGGATGGGTGAAGCGAAGCCATCACCTCCTGTGTCATTTTCTCCTGCTGTTCAGGAAACATTTTCGTTTCTTTTGTTCTTGCCATAGCTTATGCTGTTTTATTTGTTAGTATAGTGGTCACGGTTTGCACCATTGACCGATTGTCGGGTGCAAAGTAAGTGTACTGAGTGCAGCCATGCAACTGATTGGGTGTAACGTGGCAATTTAGTTGTGGCTTGCTTATTTGCATACCGAGATAGTTGTGAGAACTTCAACGTATTTCTCAACTCATCATTGTTCATGTATTCGTTGCAGTCGTGCAAGTTTTTCTTGTTGTTTTTGGCGTTGAAGTCGGCAAACCCCGGCAACATACTGCCACAGAAATTGAAAACGCTTGTTTTTAGATTGCCGTGCCTTATCTTTGCACTCACAAGCGTGGAGCACAGCATATGCGTGGAGCTTTGCGACATATAACATAGTATTAACTTAGAAAAAAGAAAAGTATGGGATTCATCGTATTCGAGGAAGAGGCATTCAACTATCTTGATGCCCAGTTGGAGAACTTCGTGAAGCGCATGGACAGAATCCGTGAGCGCAGTGAGGACAAGACCATGAACAAGTGGCTCGACACGCAGGACGTGTGTCAGACGCTCAACATCTGCCCACGGACAGTGCAGACGCTTCGGGACAACGGAACTTTGGCTTATACGCAAATCAGCCACAAGACCTACTACAAGCCGGAGGACGTGATGGCTATCGTAGCAGTAGTGGAGGACAAGAAAAAGGACATGCGCTTTCGCAAGCGCACAGGTTAGGCTGTCAATATACAACAGCCACTTAATCCAATGCAGCAAGTAAAACGAGTAACGTAAGTATCAACAATAAAACGAGACAACTATGAGCAATGAAGTAATGACAAGAAACAGCGAGTGGATGAACCACATCGTGAACCACCTCAACCGAATGGTTGACAATTTTGAACGTGCCGTGATGAACTACCGCCCCATGCTTGACGGTGAGCGCTTCATGACGGACAAGGAGCTTTGTGCCAGGCTGCAACTGAGCCGAAGAACCCTGCAGGACTACCGAAACAACGGTGTCATCCCGTATATCCAGCTTGGCGGAAAGATACTCTACCGCGAGTCCGACATTCAGAAGATTCTGATGGCTAACTATCGTGAGGCGTACAGAATGAAGGGCTTGTAGGAGAAATACATGTCCTTGATGAGTGGGGTGAAACGAACAAGGCGACAACGTATAACTTACCGAGCGTGGTTGTTATAGGTTGTCGCCTCGTTTTATTGGCTATACCGAGTTGTTCGTGTTTGCCGGGTATCATTTGTGTTACCTGTATAAATCTAATACCATGCTAAAACACACTGCGGTGGTTCGCCCAAGTGGCTGGAGGCGCAAAGCCTCCAAGGAACGTTGCTTTATGGCAGGTCTATGCCATTGCATTCTCTGTAAAGATACAGACCAGTTTAGTGCGGCTTGTCTGCCTGCCGATGACGGACTGCATGATGAACTCCCGAAAGGCTCTGCTCTCAATGCTGTCAATACGGAAAGCTACCGCAATGACGAGTTCAAGGCTATACACATCATAGCTGATGCGGTCGTTCTTCCTGACATGACGGCGTACACCCTGCTCTTTCAGAATGCCGTCCTTGAATACAGCCTTGACAGCCTTGCGCACATAGCAGCCGAACACATTATACATGTCGGCAATCTCCTGCATGGTCATCCATACAGTATCGGTCGGCATGGATACCGTTCCGCTCTCGCTGATAGTTATAACTCCTCTGTTCATTTCCCGTCCTCCTTATTTTTATTCTGGTCAGTTTCTTTTGTTTCTCTGCGCAGCATCAGCTTGTCCATGTCCTTGGATATCTTGTCGTCGGTGATGACGGCATAGACCTGGGTGCTTCGCAGGTTGGAATGCCCCATCATCTTGGCGATGCTTTCCATTGATATGCCCGAAGTAACCATGTTTACTCCGAATGTATGTCTTGCAACGTGTGCGGTAAGGTTCTCATTTATACCCAAAGCCACACCGAGTGAATGAAATTCAAACCACATGGAATCACGTGAAGAAAGAGGGAAAACAGGTTTGCTATCATCCGCTGTATTGTATAGCGACATTATTTGTTCAGCTATCGGATGCAAGGGAATGAACGCTTCGTTGTTGGTCTTTGCTCTTTTCTCACGAATGTATTTTCTACCGTCTGCCGTCATCCCGATATGGTGTGGATACAGGTTACGTAAATCGACATAAGCCAAACCTGTAAGGCTGGAGAAAACAAACATTCTGCGTGCCAACTCCAAAGCCTTATCCTCCATAGGAGTCTCCATAATGAGCAGCAAGTCATTTCTGGATATATGTCTACGCTTTGGTGAGCCTTTCTTTTCATATCCGACATCTTCCAATGGATTGAATTTCAGCAGACCTCTGTCAACAGCGATATAAACCAAGCGTTGCAGCCAACAAAGATTATGGTTCGTATTGGATGCACTATACCCTTTGCCAATCAAGAACAACTTATAAGATTTACCAAATTCCTCAGTCAAATCTTCAAATGCAATGTCATTCATTCCTCGTAACCCGATGAACTCTCGCAAGTTTAGCTGCGATGTCTTAGATTGGCGATAAGAAGATGTTGAGTTAATACGGATAGAGCGCAGCCTAAGGCGTTCACGCTCCTCCTCGCCAGTGGCAAGCAATGTCATCGGGATAGTATTTGCATCAACAATAACATTCTTCAGAATCTCGGCGGTAACGATGCCCTTTTCCTTTGTTGCCTGCTCGTAGGCTTCGTCAATTCTTAGTCTGAACGCTTGCAGTTGTCCGTTCACTCTTGCATTCTTGGCTTCACCTTTTTTCGTGTCCCATTCTTCGGGAGCACAGTAAAGACCTGTTGCTATGGCTGACACTTTGCCGTCAATTGTGATACGGCAAAATATAGATGTGGTTCCGTCTGCCTTTACTCTGCCACGGTTGATATAATAAAACTGCTTGTATGTACTTCTCATTGTTATGTTCCTTTCTTATTTTGTGAAAATATTACAGGACAAACTTGAAGTCTTTGTTGGCTTCGATGAACTTGTCCATATCCTCAAATAGCTTTTTCGGGGTGACACGTGCATAGATTTGCGTGGTCTGAATGTTGCTGTGACCAAGCATTCTGCTGATAGTCTCTATCGGAACACCTTCTTCGAGCGTAACGAGCGATGCGAAACTGTGCCGTCCAACATGATAGACCAAATCCATACTTATGCCAGATAGTACTCGGAGACTTTTCATGTTACCTCTCAGCACTCGAAATTCCTGTGGCGGTAAAAGAGTAGGTCTTGTCGGGTCTTTGTATTTCTCCAACATGGCAAGCGCCTCTGGCAGTAATTTCACACGTGCAAGCATCTTGTTCTTCTTTCTATGGTATTTCAGCCAAAGGCTGCCCTCCTCATCACGAAAGAGGTTTTCTTCCGTGATGGAAACCGTATCGGCATAAGCCGTGCCTGTATAGCAGGCGAAAAGAAAAAGGTCACGGGTCAAAGCCAACGATTTTCTTCGCTCTGGTATTTCGAGGTCACGAATTTTCAGGAAGTCCTCATGTGTCAATGCCTTTGGTGGATTCTCTTTCTTTTGAGGTAGCTTGAAGTGCATGAAATGATAACGCTCGGAGTGTCCTGCCTTGAAAGCTATTCGGCAGGTCTTCTTCAATATGGCGAGATAGTGGCGGACTGTATCAAGTGCAAGACCTCTCTCGTCCAAGCAAAAGTCCATGTACTCACGGATAAACTGCTCGTCAAGCTCACCAAATGCCACATCGTCAGTTCCATAACGCTTCTTGACGAACAATCCCAATGTCAGGCGAGTGTACTGGTAGTTTGGCAGCGTGCCTTTCTTGTAGTCGATGCCGATTCTTGACTCAATGTCCGCAATGATGGCGTCAAGCTGTTTCAACAAGGTCATCTGAGTGTCTGCACTGCATTGAAACAGATCCTTTATCGCCTTTGCGTCAAAATCCGTCTTGCGCTCCACAAGTGACTCGTAGGCTGAGTTTATTGCCAGCAACAGCTTGTCAATCTTGGCGTTCACTTCCACAGCCTCCTTGCTCTTGCCGTCAAGTCTGCTTTCACGTGGATTCCATAACTTTGGCGTACATGACAACTTGCAACCGAACTGCGCCATTGTTCGGTTGAGGGTGATGCGTCCCATGATGGGAGCCTTACCGTTCTTGTCCAATCCGCTCTTTTTGAGGTAGAGCAGCACCTTGAATTTTTCAACTTTCATCTGCTTACTTTTTTAGTTTGCAAAAATAATCAATCAGTAAGCATTCTCAGTCATTGAAAGTTGTGCAGAACAGTGCAACAAACACTGGTGACAAACTATTTGTTTTTCACCTCGTTAGCAGTGTTGGTTTCGGTAACTGACCGCTAACGGTTTGGTAACTGAAATAACTCAATATCCTGCTCGGCTTTGCTTTGCAGCCAATTGGCAGAATTATGAAATATTGCTCATTCTCAACCACTTGCAGTTCATTTCTCTCATCTTCACTTTCCGTTGCTTTTGCTTAAATTGTGCACGTGGCAAGACACTCTTTTGCGGTATTCGCCTTGAACAAAGGTTTGTCAATGTCCGTAGTCAGCCGTTTGCTTGGACATGGTAGTACGGATGTCACCGAAAAGGTCTATGCCAAATTCCTTCCGGAAACGCTTTCAGCAGAGGTGGCAAGATTGAAGGAAGATTTTATTTCGTTAGAGATAATATGATTATTCACAATGTAATGGATGAGTGAAAATGACAATGTTACAGATAACATTCCTGTTTATAGGATTCTTTATATTGATATTAGTGTTGGCGACTATATTCAAACGGTACCAGAGAACCATTCTTTGGACAGCTGCAATCTGTATGTTTCTTGGAGTACTATTCAGTGTCGGATTCGGATATATAGATGTCATTGATGGGGATGTTCCAAATCTGCCTGTGATTACAAGTATAGTCCTGATAATAATCGGATCGGCATTGTTGATTTTAGGTGCGGAAAAACTCTACTTAAAACAAAGGGAAAAAGAAAATCAGAGTATTCCCGTTGTAACTTCGGCTTCAAATGCGCATTCGGCCGATGATAATGCAACCGGAATCGTATTGACCGGACAACTGAAAACGGAACTTGCGGAGAAAGTCTTTGCCAAAGCAATAGAGTATGGCTATATGAAAGAAGAAGGCTCCCATTATAAATGGACAGAATCAAAAGTTCTGTTGGCGTATATGTGCGGAAGAATTTATTGCGGAGATTATCCGGAGCGTCTTAAAATGGAAACAAAGACCTATTGGAAATTCGGCATGGAACTCTTTCCTGACACCGAATTGTGTGTTCTTTTTGCCACTTCTGACATAGGACAGTCCCGTCAAAACAGAAAAGACCTGACCGTGCCGAAAAATTTTCAGAAAATCGACATCTTTTTCGAGTAGCCTTCCGGCTGCTCTTTTTATTTATAATCAGACGGTTAAGTGCGCATCCTAATATTAGCCTAACATTAGGAATAACCTGTTATATAATCTATGCTAACTTCTTAGGTTCTAAGGACTCTCTACCTTCGCCGCAGTCGTGGGACGATGTGCACAGTCGTGTCACGGCAAGATAACCCGGCTTGAAGTCCGAGTGTGCATCAGGATTGGAAAGCCATAATAAGATTTACTATGGCAAAGAAATTAAAGGTAGAGAGTATATGCGAAAGAGAATTGCTGGAAAAGATTCTCCGCATAGTGGAACGACAGGAAAAACTGCCAACCGCAAATAAGGAGGTAGCGCATTGTCTGTATGACAACAAGTCCTTGATGGCGAAATTGGGAATCAAGGAGAAGTATCTGAAGAAGTTGAGGGACAACGGTTATCTCGGCTATTCCCGTGAAGGTGACAAATATTGGTATACGCAGGAGGATGTGGACCGATTCTTACATCACTTCCATTTTGATGCTTTTGCAATCGGTATCGACTTACCGAAGCAGGAAGGAGGTGGCTATGTTTGATAATCTGCATCTGACCAATATGCTTCGCTCGGAAGTGGAACATATTCCTGAAACAGGATTCCCTTTGGATGTGTTTCCTGACAAGATACAAGACGTAATTCTAAATCTTGCCCAATATGAAAATTTCAATGTGGAATATACCGCCTCCATTATACTTTCTGCTGTGGCAACAGCTGTCGGCAATTCCTGCCAAATCCGCATCAAGGGCGAATGGAAAACAAGTCCTTCCCTTTATATGATGCTAATCGGTCGTCCAGGATTGGGAAAGACTCCGCCTTTGGGATTCATATACAAGCCAATCAACGAGCAGGATGACAGGATGTTCGAGAAGTACAATGAAGAATGGAAAGAGTATGAACGGGCAATGGCTGTTTCCGGGAACAAACGGGAAAAGGGAGCGGATGGCAGTTTGCCGAAGAAACCTCATTTGGTGACTACAGTCATTTCGGACTTTACTCCGGAAGCAATGATGAATACTCATCAGTATAATCTTCGCGGGATAGCATTGGTTGTTGATGAAATCTTGGCTCTCTTCAATTCTGTAAGAAGATACAGCAATAAAAACAATCTTATCGAGGACTTGCTGACTGCATATAGCGGGCAGCCTTTGAAAATCATCCGCAAATCGGAGGCTCGACCTATTTTAATCAAGAAGCCTTGTATCAATCTTATAGGTTCGATACAGACTAACCTGTTGCAGGAAGTTTTTCGCACAGAGTTTCTTGCCAATGGATTGCTTGACAGATTCCTGTTTGTCTATCCGAAAGACAGGACAATATCCGTATGGAAGCGGAATGCTTTAGCTTCGGCAAGACCTGATATCCTGAATCAATGGAGGACAATTCTTAATAAAATACTCGGTATTCCTTGTGATGTTAATGAAAAGGAAAATTCAGTCAATCCTGCCATACTCACAATGACAGCGGACGCTGAGGAGTATTTCTATGATTGGTACAATAGAATCATTGACTCTGTAAATGCCATTGAGAACGATGCGGAAGTGGAAAGCCGGAAAATGAAACTCAATGGTCATGCTGCGCGTTTGGCCTTGCTGTTCCAAATCATGAAATGGGCTGTTGGTGAAGCGGATATGCAATATGTGGAACTGTTTTCTGTGAAAACTGCAATCAGAATGGTTGATTACTATGAGGAGACTTACAGGAGGATTCAGGAAATTATAGTTTCAGATAGTATTGGTGAAACCAAAGAAGCATGGCTATCATTGCTTGGAGACACTTTTTCAACCGGTGATGCCATCGTTGCCGGTAAGAAGGTGGAAATGTCCCGACGGACTGTCTATTATGCCTTGGAACAGTTGTGCCGATTTCAGAATCCCCTTATAGAGAAGATTCATCATGGTGCATATCGGAAGACTACATTGGAAAATTTGAATGCATCTTGCACTATTGCACTTTCATCGGACAAGAATGACGGGCAATCTTCCCAAAGTGCAAAAGTGCAGAGTGCAACTTTAATCAATTCGGACAACCATGAGTGAATACAGGTTTCATTTGCAAAAATACAAATACGGTAGCAAGATTAGTTGTCCGAGTTGTGGAAAACCCCGATGCTTTGTCAAATATGTCGATGCAGAAGGAGAGATTGCCTTTCCTGGCAATGTCGGTAAGTGTGATCACGAGAATAGCTGTGGCTATCATTATACACCCAAAGAATATTTTAAACATCACTCCGTTCGTTTACAATCACTCTCGTCTCGGCATTGCTCATGCAAGCATGGCACTGCTCTCGACTCAGCCGTTTATTTCAAGGATAATCCTGATGTATTGACACGAGATCAAAGCGTGGGTGAATCATTCCAAGCTGCTCTATGTAAGTTCATTGAGAAGAAACCAGTTCTCATAGTTCCTTCATACATACCGTTATCTTATGTGGATAGAAGCCTGTCTCACTATGAAATCAACCCTTTGTATAGGTATCTATGCAATGTGTTTGGCGAGGAAGAAACCATACGCTTGTTCCAGTTATATCGTATTGGGGCATCTGTAAAATGGGGTGGTTCAGCGGTGTTCTGGCAGATTGATATTAATGGTTTGGTCAGAACAGGAAAGATAATGTGTTATAATCCCGAAAACGGGCATCGAATAAAAGAACCTCAAGCCTTTGTCAGTTGGGCACATTCAGAGTTGCGTATGCCGGATTTCCATTTGAAACAATGTCTATTTGGAGAGCATTTGTTGAAAGGTTCATCTGTATCTCCTGTGATGCTGGTCGAGAGTGAGAAAACAGCAGTCATAATGAGCCACTTCATTCCTGATTATATCTGGCTTGCAACCGGTGGCAAGAACGGTTGTTTTAACCGTGACGCAATGCAAGTTCTTCAAGGCAGGGATGTTACTCTTATACCGGATTTAGCTGCGACCGAACAATGGAAAGCGAAGTCCTCCCTGCTATTAGGAATATGCAAGAAAGTCTCCGTGTCCGACATCTTGGAACGGATAGCGACTAAGGAACAGCGCAATCAGGGATTGGACATCGCAGATTTCTTTCTTTTTTCGCCATCCAAACAGCAGATACTCCAGCAAATGATTCAGCGCAACCCAGCGTTACAATTACTAATTGATGAACTCGGGTTGGAACTTATTGAATAACGGAGGAACTTGTTCTGGGAGTTTACAGAAAGTCCATAACACAATAAGGACTTTTTGCCTGACGGCAATAAAATCCGGCCACTGTCACATTGCGTGAATTGGCACAGGAGCAAGCTCCAATTACTATTAACACTTATAAAGAAGACATTATGAATACTGATATAAAACAAGCGATGCACGTTGAAGCTGCCAAGTCATTCAGCTCGGCAGAAGCCAACGAAAACGAAAGACGTTGGAACGATGACAAGATTGACAGGAAAAATCAAGACTCCACAAATAATTATGACAAGACGAGAATGAAGTTGAATTTTGAAATCGGTACTGACGGGAAAATACATACGTTGGGCTATCATGAGAAATCGCTTGAAGTCCGTTTGCAGGAACGCCTGTCGGAGTTGTGCTGGAAACCATTCAAGCCGGACAGTAAGATTCAGCCGAATTGTTGCGCCAGATTCATTTTCGGTGGCAATCACGACAGGACTATTGAAATGGCTTTCGGCGATCAGACCGTCAATTTGGAAAAGGATGCAGACAACAGCCATTTGCTTCGGTGCGAGGAAATAGAACATTGGGCGAAAGATGTCTATGACTGGTGTGCCAAACGATACGGGCAGGAAAACATTGTCGGGTTTCAGGTGCATCTTGACGAGAGCAGCCCGCATATTCACGCCTTGATTGTTACAGTCGGACAACGCACCAAAAGTGGTCGTGAGTGCGTAATGTGGTCTGCCAAGTTTGGCAAGAACCGTTATGAGTATGGTCAGATTCTTCGGGAGATGCATACATCACTATATGAAGAGGTTGGCAGCAAGTATGGGCTGGAACGGGGCGACAGTATTGAAGGCCGTAATGTGCAGCACCTTCATAAACGTGATTATATCCGCAAACTTACTAAAGATGCAAAGCAGGCGGAGAAAGCAGTCAAGGGACTTCAAACAATGATACAGAAATTGGAGGCTCAGATTTATAGTTATCAAACACAGCTTGAAGAAATTGACGAGTCTTTGGCTTCCGGTCAAATTGCACTCAGAGAATACGAATCCCGAAAGTCCGAGATACTGAAACAAATTTCTGAATATCAGTCCAAACTTGAAGACAAATCTGATAAACTCCGTGCAAAAGAACAGGAATTGGAGCAGCTGACTAAAGATACCGCCAATGCCCGTTCAGTTATCCAGCCGTTCCGTAATCACAAGGTGGATTTCACGGCACCACAAATCACAGAGAAACCGCCTATGTTCGGTACGGACAAATGGGTCGAGCGTCAAAACCAACATATCGCTAAGCAGTTTACCACAATTGTCCGCAAGATAGAATCCCTGTACAGAAATGATGCGGCACGGCAAGTCGAAGCAGCCCAACGCAATGTTTTGGCGGACTACGGAGAACTATACCAATTGCAAAATGATGTCAAAACTTTAACGGAAAATAATGACAGTCTGAAATCCATATTGGAAACAATGCTTGACCAACTTGCAAATCCCTTAATACGTTCAAAGATATTCGCTATTGCCGATGCCCTTATATGCGGAACTCCAGTCGCCATCTCCTCCAGTGGTGGCGGAGGCTCCACTTCCGACCTCCGCTGGGACGGTCGCCGACCAGACGAGGAGGAAGAAGCCTATCGGAGGAGGTGCTTGATATTTGCGATGGGGACGGTAAAGAAGCAAAATGAGAAGAAAAGTTATAGGAGAAAGTGATTCTGCATTTGTATATTATCACTAATCTCCAATATTTCAATAAAGAGTTGGGATAGTTGCGAATTAATGCGACTATCCCAATTTTACTTATGCATTTCGATAAATCAGAATTTA
>ULRQ01009081.1_pt1 | contig 20797 bp, 17 predicted proteins | sample 1955491 | NCBI WGS metagenome assembly ULRQ01 (sample SAMEA4835684, study PRJEB28245) | human gut metagenome | biome: gut microbiome; material: fecal sample | place: Denmark | collected 2008 | reverse complement strand
AAATTTGAAGTTTTTCAGGTTCTTGGGGATGGTGCTTTGGCTAATTGCGAGAAGAAAGGGTATTCAACTTCATTATTTACTGGACCGGTCGTCTATATTGTGACAGATGGCCAAAATCTGTTTTATGATGATCAGGTAATTGAAGTACCTAAAGGTAAAAAGGCTATGCAAATAGGAACATTTCGTTATGAGACCAAACTTGGTGAAAAAGTAGTTCCTGTAATAAAGTTTCAATAATATAGGCATATTAGAATAAAGTCTCAACGATAGCAATTCTATCCAGTTGAGACTTTTCGTTTTATTTACTTCTTATTTAAAAACTTCTGTATAACTACAGTTATACCAATCCCCAAAACGGCCATAAGAATACAGCAAATAGCAACTTTCCAAATCAATGCGGAGTGCAAAACTTCTGTATTAGCTACTATGATGCTGGCGAAAAAAGAAGAGAGGGCAACCAGAATGATCATCAGAATATAGAATACCGAATGTGGTATGAGAATATAGTTGTCTGCCTTGCGGATTTTCCGCTCAGTTTCATTACATTTGATTTGAATTTGATGAAGAAACTTATCGAGGACAGATTGCCCGAATTTTTCGGCTTGCTCCTGCGTACTTTGGGCAATAGTTAACTTATACTCCCGTAGAAATTTAAGTAAATTTACCAGATTTATAATGAGTGGGGTTGAAATGAAAACAACATCCAAGCAAGTGAAAATAAAAAAGCTTTATATCAGTATATTATAGTGGGTTGGGTCTTTTCAGTTGTTTTCATTGTTTGCAGTCTTTTGGTTCTTATTCGGTACATTTTTGTTTCTTGTTTGTTTCTCGTTTCGGATTATTATTCGTAACTTTGCAACAGTAGAAACAAAGACCGATTCCCTATGGCACGAATAAGACAACCTAAAAAAGTGAAAGAGCCGGTTCGTCTCCGGATGAAAGCGTTGAGCAACGGAAGCCAGAGCCTGTATCTGGACATATACCGGAACGGCAAGCGCACATACGAGTATCTGAAGCTGTATATCATCCCGGAAACAGATGAGAATGCACGCAAGCAGAACGAAGCGTCGATGAATGCGGCCAACAAGCTCAAGTCGAAGCGCATCATCGAGATGACCAACGGTGAGGCGGGAATCGAGAACGAAAAGGAGAAGGTCTTTCTGCTGGACTGGATGGAAACTTACAAGAAAAACCAGGAGAAACGGGGCAAGAAAGACGAAAACCAGATCAAGGTAGCCATCCGCATCATCAGGGATTATGCCGGGGAAAGGATGACGTTGGACCGGATTGACAAGGCTTTCTGCCAAGGCTATATCGACTATCTGATGACGGAATACCGTCCAAGGGGCAAGCGCGTTTCGAATTTTACCATCAAAAACTATTACAGGGTGCTGAATAGTGCACTGAACTCTGCCGTCCGTGCGGAACTTATCAAAGCCAATCCCTTTGACCTTATTGACAAATCAGACAAAATCCATCTGCCCGAGAGCAAACGTTCCTACATGACCATCGAGGAGGTAAAAGCCCTCATTGCGACCCCGATGAAGCACGAGGAGATAAAACATGCCTACCTGTTCTCCTGTTTCTGCGGCCTCCGCATCAGTGATGTCAAAAGACTGAAATGGAAAGATGTCTTCGTAGATAGCGGTCAATACCGTCTGGCAGTATCCATGAAGAAGACACAGGAGCCCATTTACCTGCCTCTTTCGTCCGAGGCATTGAAATGGATGCCGGAACGGGGCGACAAGACTCCGGAGGACTTTGTGTTCGAGTTGCCGAGCGGGAACGAGGTCAACCGTCTGCTGAAACCGTGGGCGAAGGCTGCGGGCATCAGCAAGCGATTTTCCTACCACACGAGCCGCCACACCTTCGCCACGATGATGCTTACCCTCGGGGCAGACCTTTACACGACCTCGAAGCTGCTCGGCCATGCCGACGTGAAGATGACCCAGGTGTATGCTAAGATTGTCAACAAGAAAAAAGACGAGGCAGTCAACCTTGTAAACGGGTTATTCGGCTGAAAGGAAGCGGCTGAAAATTACAAAAGGATTCTCTCACTATAACAGATTCGGGCGGGCATATATTTCAGTTTAGTTTGGTATCTTTATATATAGGGAACGGAACTAAACTAAACTGATTTTGTGAAAACAAGTGAAAAGGAACGCAAGGGGAAACCTATTGGCGGAATGTCGTATCTGAATCGTCTCTTTCTACTCAAAAAAGGCTGTCTTAACAAAATCTGAAGGTATAAAAGTAAGCCTTTTATGAGCAATATAATTGCATCCTAAAGAAACAATTATCGGTAACAATACCTTTTTATTTCCCTTTTGTTGTCCAAAAGGAACTATATCGCCAGTGAAACAATTATTCGATAATCGATATTTCTTTTATCCGTCTGTTTTCCATTCTATTGTCCATTGTGTGTCGGATAATCCTATTGCCTCTGCTTGCAGATTGAATGGCAACTTTCCCAACGACGTAAGGCGGTTGGGTATTAGGCTACCCCAAAAGAAATTTCGTGGCAGACGGGCAAGCCCGTTGGAGAATGGTTGTGGCAAGAACATAACACAATTATTGAAGCGAATTATCGCTAAACTTCCACTTGATTATTCAGGACATTAGCGTCCCGTTAAAATGGGACGAGTTAAACAATTAATCAAAAAGCCCCGGAATCAGGGGATCATTTAGATCTTTGACATCATTGAAATTAGTCTTGTCGAACAGGTCACGCAAGTGGGTTTTGTCAGTCAATGATATGCTGAGAATTTGTAAAACTTCATAGGTTGAACGTTTCAACTTCATATCATGTTGGACAATAGCCACAAGACAGTACGTGATAATAGCCACACTGATTTGTATGCGAACAGCGTTCTCTGTTGTGCCCCAGAATTTCTTTATCTTGAGGTGCTGTTTGAGCCATTTGAAGAACAGCTCGATCAACCATCTTTTCTTATAAAGATCGGCGACATCCAGTGCAGAAAGTTGTTTTGCATTCGTCAAAAAAGTGAACTCACGGTCATCCTCTTCGTCGTAATATCGGACGAGTCTGAATGACTCCGGATATTTCTTCCCGGAGAGATAACCGGTCAGTTTCACTTCCGCATCTGTCATTATGTTCTTTGGCATTCTTCGCTTCCATCTGACTGTCTTATACTTTAAGTTCGTTTTGGCTCTGACAACAAATAAAGAGTCTGTAAGATGTATCCTATAGAGTTCTTTAAAGGAGTCATAAGCCCTGTCGAATATATAATAAGCATTTGGTTCATAATGGATTGAAGACATTGCTGTGGAATCGTGCTTTGATGCAGTAGTTACAGTATAGAAGGCAGGAACTTGTGCTTCAATGTCGTATAAGATATGAGCTTTCACCCCTCCTTTCTTGCTTCGGAACTTTGCCCATGGGAATGTTGCAAGACACAACGGAATCGTCGTTGTATCAAACGCATATTTCTTTCCGGAAATGTCAAGGATGTTGGTCGTCCGCTTCTCGCAGGCTTCCTTTATCATATAGAATGCAAAGTCTTCGAAGATTCTGTAATCACGGTTCTGGTTGGCTGTCGCAAGAGTTGTCTTGGCTATCGGTTCACGACCTAACCCAAGATGATATTGCTTGCCCCTATGCGCCTCGAAAGCAACGATTAAGTCTCGCAGACTCTCACGGTTACTCAGTTGCCCAAACATCATCGCGAGCATCTGATTCCAGCAAGTGAAATGTTTCACATATCGGTTGCCATCATACTTGCGAACATAGTTGTTGAACTGAGTCCTGTTCAGAAAAGCGGTTAATTGAGAGAATACGTATTTGTCTTGGAACATAGCAGCCATTTGTATTAGACTGCAAAGTTGCAAAATCAAGTCCGTTTCATCTCAAGAAACCATGTAATTGACTATATTTCAATAATTTCAAAGAACTATTTATCCACTTTTACGGGACAGTAATGATTCAGGATTTCAACTACCCTTTATCCAAAAAATACAAAAAAATACAGCCGAATGGCGCTGTATTTTTTAGCCAAAAAAGGTAATTTAATTTAGCCACATATGGAAATTCTAAAATATAGTATTATCTTTGCCTTATAATCAGTATATAGATATGAAGACATATAAACCGAGAATTGCGGATAAGGAGTTACAACGAAAGCTGGCAGGTATCGGTGCCGTTTTGATTGAAGGACCTAAATGGTGCGGTAAAACTACAACTGCGGAGCAGCAGGCGTCCACAATCATCTACATGGACGATCCTTTGTACAAAGAGCAGAATCTCCGTATGGCTGATATAAATCCGAAAGCGTTGTTGGTCGGAGAATGTCCCATATTGGTAGATGAATGGCAACTTGCTCCCAAATTATGGGATACAATCCGCTTTGAAGTCGATCACAGAGAAGGCGAAGGTCTTTTTATTTTAACTGGTTCGGCTGTTCCTGCAAAAACAGAAGAAATTCATCATTCAGGAGCAGGTAGATTTGCATGGCTAACTATGCGTCCCATGAGTTTATACGAGTCGGGGGAATCTTCTGGAGAAGTGAGTTTGGAGGGGATGTTTGAAACTCCAGATAATATAATGGGAATCAACAAATTGTCGCTTGATGATATTGCTTTTTTAATTTGTCGAGGTGGGTGGCCTCGTGCATCATTGCAAACAGGAGATATTGCGCTGGATCAAGTGAAATACTATTATGACGCTGTGACGCGTTCGGATATTTCTCGAGTAGATGGCGTTCGACGCAATCAAGAACGGGCAAAACGATTGATGCGTTCATATGCTCGACATCAAGGTTCTCAGGCTCCAATCAGTACTATTGTAGAAGATATGCGAGTGAATGATGAGGAATCAACGGATGTAAAAACAGTTACTTCTTATATTGACGCTCTGAAAAAAATTTTTGTCATAGAAGATTCTGTTGCATGGAATCCTAATCTGCGCTCAAAGACAGCTATTCGGACATCTGATACCAGGTACTTTGTTGATCCGTCAATTGCTGTTGCTGCTTTGGGTCTTGGCCCCAAGGACCTGATTAATGATCTGAATACAATGGGGTTGTTGTTTGAGACGCTTTGCACCCGGGATTTACGCGTATTTGCGAGCGCTTTAGATGGACAAGTTTATCATTTTCGAGACAAGTACGGCCTCGAATGTGACGCAGTTGTTCATCTGCGCAATGGTAAATTTGGCCTTATCGAAATAAAACTTGGCGGAGACCAACTTATAGAGCAAGGCGCAACTACCTTAAAAACATTGGCTGCAAAGATAGATACGGATAAAATGAAAGCCCCGTCTTTCTTAATGGTATTGACGGCTACAGGAAAATTTGCCTATCGACGTGCAGACGGAGTTTATGTGGTTCCTATTGGATGCTTAAAAGACTAATAAACGATATGACACAGATACAACATAACCAACTGGTCTCATTTATATGGAATATTGCTAACGATGTTCTTGTAAACGTATATAACAAGGGGGATTACCGTAAAGTGATTCTCCCGATGATTGTATTGAGACGCTTCGATGCCGTTTTAGAGGATACGAAAAAAGAGGTTTTAGCGATGAAAGAACGCTTAACCGCAGCCAATATCATTCAACAAGACGAAGCATTGTGTGCTGTTGCTGGACAAGCATTCTGCAACAGTTCTCCATTTACGCTCAAAGATTTGAAATCAAGGACCAATTCCCAACAATTAAAATTGGATTTCATTGCTTATTTGGATGGCTTTAGTGCCAATGTTCAGGACATTATTACAAAATTCAAATTTCGCAATGAGATAGATACACTGGTCGAAGGCGGCGTATTGGGGTTGCTCATCGAAAAATTTGTCGACAATAGAATCAATTTAAGTAATCGTCCCGTCTTATTTGATGATGGCTCTGTGCGTTTGCCAGCTCTTGACAATCATTCTATCGGTACCGTCTTTGAGGAGTTGTTACGTCGATTCAACGAAGAAAACAATGTAACCGAAGCAGGAGAGCACTTTACGCCTCGTGATATTGTCACATTGATGGCCGAAATTGCATTTGTTCCCATCATGGATAAAATTACTGACAGTTCTTATTTGATTTATGACGGGGCTTGTGGTACCGGAGGTATTCTATCCGTAAGCGAAGAGCGCCTTCAGCAACTTGCCGAAGCTTGCGGCAAACGCATCAATACGCATATTTTTGGTCAAGAATTACAGCCGGAGACATATGCGACATGCAAATCAGATCTCCTTATAAAAGGAGACGGAGAAGAAGCAAATAATATCTCGTTTGGTTCGACCATTTCCGAAGACGGTAAAGCTGGTATGAAGTTCGATTTCTGTATTTCCAATCCACCATTCGGGACTCCTTGGAAACGAGATTTGGAGAATTGGGGATTGAAAGATAAAAAGGATATTACCGATGGCAGATTCCTGATAGCATACGATGGAAATCCGGCCTATTCATTGGTTCCTAATATTGGTGATCCCCAAATGTTATTTTTGGCGAACAATATTAGTCGAATGAAGGATACCACCGAGTTGGGAACTCGTATTGTTGAAGTCCATAATGGTTCGTCGCTTTTTACTGGTAATGCAGGAGGCGGTGAAAGTAACTTACGGAGATATATTATTGAAAATGATCTTTTGGAGGCCATTATTGCTGTCCCCGAGAAGATGTTCTACAATACAGGCATCGGGACTTTCATTTGGATTGTCACGAACCGTAAGGAATCCCGAAGGAAAGGGAAAATTCAGTTGATTGATGCTACCGGTTTGAAATCGCCTCTTCGTAAGAATCTTGGTGAGAAAAATTGCGAATTTACGCCGGAAATCAATGAACAGATACTTCGGGCTTATATGGATTTTGAAGAGACGCCTATCAGTAAGATTTTCGACAATTCCGAATTCGGGTACTGGGAAATCACGGTCGATCGTCCTAAACGCGACGAACAAGGCGTTATCGTCAAGAACAAACGGGGTAAAATCGAAATCGACAAGACGTTGCGTGATAAGGAACAAGTTCCACTGACCTATGAAGGAGGTATCGAAGCTTTTGTCCGGAACGAGATTCTTCCATATTCGCCCGATGCCATTGTCGATACGGACGATTATGTAATTGGTTATGAACTGAGCTTCACCAAATATTTCTATAAGCCCAAGCAGTTGCGAACGCTCGATGAGATTCGGGCCGACATTCGGGCCATAGAGGAATCGACAAAAGGATTGTTAAATGAAATACTGAATTAAAATGGAACTTTTTTCACAGCGACAAGGTATTGATATCATAGATAAAGAAATTACAGTTCGCAACGATGCGCCAGAAGGATTAAGAGGTTTTATTCCTATCTTATATTATGAATTTGATAAAAGGCCATCTGATGCTCGAGCAGTTATTTGTCGTGTATTACACAAGGTACCCGATCAATCTAACTGGTCTGAACATCCCAATATTGAATATGAGGTTCAGGATCTGATGCAAGAATGCCCGTGGTATAGAGTATATGATATCATTGAAGTATTAGCGACAAAATTGTCGCCACAAAACTATGAAAGATTTGAGACAGAGATAAATGTTTATTTCCGTGAAAATGGGATTGGATGGAAATTAAGCGAGGGAAAAATAGAATCGCGAGGGGATAAATTGTTTGAGGAAGCCGTCTCAGATGTTGCCGTTGTACTGAAGGACAGAGATTTACATGTTGCTAAAGGTGAAATATCGGAAGCTATAAAAGATATTTCCCGTAGACCAGAACCTGATATAACAGGAGCCATTCAACATTCTAACGCAGCGTTAGAATGTGTATGCAGAGAGATTACTGGAGATAAGACTGCCACTTTGGGTACAATCATAAGTAATCATCCGGATATTATTCCCGCTCCACTTAATGAAGCTATAAAAAAAATGTGGGGATATGCATCTCAAATGGGAAGGCATTTGCAGGAAGGTCGTATGCCTAATTACGAGGAGGCAGAACTTATGGTTCATTTATCGGCTTCTATGTGTTCGTATTTGGGGAAGAAGCATATTGAAATTTCTCCCAAAGATACTTCTTGGTTTTAGTGATTATGAATTCATATCCAACATATAAGGACAGCGGTATCGAATGGCTTGGTCAAATTCCAACTCATTGGGACCTGCTCCGGAATAAAATATTTATAACGGAGCATGATAATGTCGTAGGACAAGATGCTTACAAATACACGTTGCTATCGTTAACAAAACAAGGTGTCATTCAGCGTGATATAGAAAGCGGGAAAGGTAAATTTCCCAAGGAATTTGACAATTATAAAATTGTTGAATCCGGGAATATCATTTTTTGCTTGTTCGATGTTGATGAAACTCCTCGTACTGTTGGATTGTCATCAATAGATGGCATGATAACAGGGGCATACAATGTTTTTTCAATCAAAGGAATCAATAGCCAATTCTACTATTATTATTTTCTTGCTGTTGATGAAGCAAAAGCATTGAGACCATTGTATTCTGGATTACGTAAGGTCGTTAAAACAGAACGTTTTGCAGGATTGCGTATTCCCGTTCCTCCCGAAGAGGAACAACGGCAAATTGTTGCCTATCTGGATTATAAGTCAAACAAGATAAATGAACGTATATGTCAGAGAGAGAGAGAGAGTTACAAACTCTATCTGAATTAAAGCAGGCGGAAATTGCCACCGTTGTTACCCGTGGTCTCGATCCCAATGTCCCGATGAAAGAGAGTGGAATCGAATGGTTGGGAAAAATTCCGGCTCATTGGAATGTGAAAAGAATAGCCTCTGTTTCACATGAGATTAATGATTCTAATGTAACAATGGAATACACCCAACCATCGCAATTCAAATTTGGAGAAATTGTATTAAAGTCAATAATTGGGGAAGGAGAATATGATGAGAATATAAAGAAGTGCACATTGTTCAAAAAAAATGATATTTTAATCAATGGACTAAATCTTAATTATGATTTTGTTACACAAAGAGTTGCGAAATCAAATTATGATGGAATTATAACTCCTGCTTATATAGTAATAAGGGTAAAAGATGGATTGTCAGCAGATTATGCGATGTTTTTATTCAAATCCATTGATAATAAAAAGATCTTTAATGGTTGGGGTACTGGGATTCGTCTAACTTTGTCGTATAAAGAGTTAAAAAAGCAATGTATCCCAATTCCTCCCAAAGAAGAACAAGACGCAATAGTAGCATATTTACAATCTCGAATTACATTTATTGATAATTATATAGCAAAATTAAAAGAGGAAATCAATTACCTGCAAGAGTATAAGCAACGTCTAATTTCTGATGTCGTAACAGGGAAAGTCGATGTCAGAGGAGTAGAAATACCAAACGAAGAATAAAAAGGAGAAATATTATGGCAACAGATATCAGCGAAGCCGGTTTGGAGAAGATAATATCCGACTATCTGGTCGATGTGAATGGTTACGAGCTCGGCAAGGCTGCCGAGTTCAGTAAGGAGTATGCGCTCGATGAAGGGCGGGTATTACGGTTCCTGCAAGCCACACAGCCCGAAAAGGTAAAAGCCGCACATATTCCGGATAGTGAATATGAGCGGAACAAATTTTTTGTCAGTCTGCGCAAGAAATTGGGCGAGGCTGGGATTATCGACATCCTTCGCAACGGTTTCAGATATCTGGCTTATAAATTCGACCTTTACTATTCTACACCCTCGGAACAAAATCCGATGGCGAAAGCATTGTATGTCCGGAACATTTTCAGTGTCACGAGGCAGGTGACCTATTCCAAGGAATTTCCCCGATTGGCTTTGGATTTGGCAATCTTTATAAACGGCTTGCCAATCGCTACATTCGAACTGAAGAACAGACTGACCAAACAAAATGTCGATGATGCGGTCAATCAATACATGAACGACCGCGACCCGAAGGAGTTGATCTTTAACTTCAAGCGATGTGCAGTACATTTTGCGGTCGATGACAACGAGGTGAAAATGTGTACACGGTTGTGCGGTAAGGCGTCCTGGTTTCTGCCGTTCAACAAGGGGAACAATGACGGTGCAGGCAATCCGCCCAATCCGGATGGCATCAAGACCGATTATCTCTGGAAAGAGATTCTGACCAAGGAATCGTTGTCGAATATTTTGGAGAATTATTCGCAGGTGGTCGAGAAAATCGATCGAAAGACGAACAAGGTTATCGGCGAAACCATGATTTTCCCACGTTATCATCAATTGACGGTGGTTCGCAAACTGTTGGCCGATACCCTTCGGAATGAAGTGGGGAAACGCTATTTGATTCAACACAGCGCAGGGAGCGGCAAATCGAATTCGATTGCATGGCTGGCATATCAGTTGGTCAAACTGGAGAAAAGCGGAAAAAACTTTTTCGATTCAATTATCGTGGTTACAGACCGTGTGAATCTTGATCGACAGATTCGGGACACAATAAGACAATTCATGCAGGAGCGGAGCGTTGTTGGCTGGGCCGACGACTCTTCCACACTCGGTTCGCTGCTTAATGCGGGGAAGAAGATAATTATTACAACCATTCACAAATTCCCGTTCATTTTGTCGAGTATAGGCACGGAAAATAAGGACAAACAGTTTGCCATCATTATCGACGAGGCCCATTCGAGCCAGACGGGAAGCCTGTTTGCCAAGATGAATATGGCCGTTTCGGGAAATGTATGCGACGACGAGGAAGATATCGAAGATAAAATCAACAAACTCATAGAAGGGCATCGGATGGTCCGAAATGCCAATTATTACGCATTCACCGCAACACCTAAAAACAAGACTTTGGAGATGTTTGGAGATGCGATACCGCAGCCTGACGGGCAGGTACGACATGTGGCTTTTCATACCTATTCAATGCGTCAAGCGATTCAGGAACGATTTATTCTGGATGTGCTGGAACATTATACCCCGGTATCGAGTTTCTATAAACTTGTGAAAAAATCGGAAGACGACCCGTTGTTCGACAATGAAAAGGCGCAAGCCAAACTCCGTGCCTATGTTGAAGGCGATCGAACTACGATTCACCACAAAGCGGCAATTATGATCGAGCACTTCCATACGAATGTCATCAGCAAAGGGAAAATAGGAGGACAAGCTCGTGCAATGGTCGTGACCAGCAGTATCGAACGAGCTATAGATTACTATTTTGAATTTTGCCGATTGCTGGAAGAACGAGGAAGCCAGTATAAAGCCATAATCGCATTCTCCGGAGAAAAGGAGTTGCCAAATAAATACAAGGAGTACGGAAAGATGACCGAAGCCTCGTTGAATGGATTTCCGAGTGCAGAGATTGAAGATCGCTTCAAGAAAGACCCCTATCGTTTTCTTATTGTTGCCAATAAGTTCCAGACGGGCTATGATGAGCCGCTGCTTCATACGATGTATGTAGATAAGATTCTGACGGATATCAAAGCCGTACAAACTTTGTCTCGACTCAATCGGGCCCATCCCAAAAAACGAGACACATTTGTTCTTGATTTTGCCAATGATCCGGAAGACATTAAAAAATCGTTCCAGCGTTATTACAAAACGACTGAATTAGCCTCGGAAACCGATCCAAATAAGCTCAATGACCTTATTACTGAGTTGGAAAAACATCAAGTATATACGGCCGAAGATGTTGAACGTTTAGTGGGATTATTTCTTGGCGCATCGGATCGTGAAATGATTGATTCGATTTTGGACACATGTGCCGAGAATTACAAGACTCTGAATACCGATTCACAGGTAAAGTTCAAGAGCAGTGCCAAAAGTTTTATCAGAACCTATGCCTTCTTGGCTGCCATATTGCCTTTTGGGAGTGCAGAGTGGGAAAAGTTGAGTATTTTTCTCAATTTGCTTATTCACAAGCTACCGACTCCGGAAGGAGATGATTATACGGAAGGATTGCTTGATGCTGTGGATTTTAATAGCTACAAAAATACGATTCAGGAAGAGCAACGTATTATTTTGGACAATGAAAAGGCAGAGGTCCAAGCCATTCCCGTAGGACGGAGCGGAGGTATTACGTCCCCGAATCTTCAGTCGCTGACAACGATTTTAGAAGAGTTCAACACTCGATTCGGGAATATTCCATGGACGGATTCAGATCGTATCCGGCAACAAATCGCTGCTATTCCTGAAGAAGTTGCTAAAAATGAAGCTTATCAGAATGCAATTCGCAATTCTGATAGAGAGGTTGCGAGAATTGAAAGTGACAAAGCATTGATGTCGATTATCCTTAGGTCCATGATGTCTGGATTGGAGCTCTACAAAGAATACCAAGATAATCCATCATTTCAACGGTGGCTACAGGAGTTTGTTTTTGAAAGGACATATAATCAGAATCGTTAATATTGAGTAGAGACTATGTAAGTATAATACAGCGAAAAGAGAAAAAGACGAGCTTTACTTTATTCCCATCTTATATATATTCATTAAAGTAAAGTCAAACAAAGGGAAAACAGATGGCTGCGCCAAAACTTATTGGTTACAGCCATTTTCTTTTGGCTGCATTGTTGAACAAGCTGAAAAAATTCAGTTTACTTTAGTCTATTAGCTCTATATATAAGCTAAACCAAAGTAAACTATATTTAGATAGGCATATTTGCTTGTCAGTATGTCTATGGCTATTACGGTAAAAGCGGTTTTGGTTGCCAATAAAAGGGAAGCATAGGCTGAAGAGAGATCGGGAGTTTTTCTTTTTTGGCTGCAAGTATGTTTATCAATAAATATCCCTTGGAGCAGAGAGAATAACTGCTCACAGTAAAGCTCGGACTCCTTGTGCAAACAAGTGAAAGGAATGAAACCTAATGAAAATAGAAAAGGTCTGAATCTGCTTTAATCGATGGTTTTGTTTCTGTGTTGTTCCTTAATTAAAGGTGTAAAAATAGTAATAAATTGATTATAAATGAATTGTGTAGATAAAACTTGCGTTAATTTCAAATTTACCAGATTTGTAATCATATAATGAACGTTGTCATTCAGGTTGGCAAGTTCTTTGGCGTTCACATCAAGTAGTCGCTTCTCTTCTTCCAGATATTCATTCTTGGGAGTGATTTTTATGGATTCCGTATCATTCATTTCTGCGGAAAAATCGAATTTCTTTTTCATGGGCTTATCGTTTTAATCTTGTTTTCGGTTTCTTTCCTAATGAACGACTGGCAGCACGGGCACATCTGCGAGCCCATTGCAAATCGTCTTCGTCTTTGTCTCTCCACGGAAGATTGCTTTGTGAACCTCCGCCACCTCCACCAGTTGTTATATTCGGCGTATCAAACAGTCCGACGAATATAGCAACCGCCATATCGGTAAGTTCCTGACAGTTGGCAACAAACCTATAATCAAATTCGTCATTGAAGCAGTCAAGCACTTTTTCCGGAATATAGAATCGATGTTCCTTACCTTCATGGTTAAGAGTATAGGGAACTGTATCAGAACGATAAATATTATATTTGGTGGCATTGGATGCCGATGGCTTTTGAATATGTTTCGGCTGTATATCTTCAGGTTTACTGTTCAAGGTGGTAACACCTGACTTATAATGCAACTTATTCCATGTCGAAGGAAGTTTCGAAATCATCAGATTCCTGCCGACTCCCAATTCGGAAGCCTTGTATTTGGTGTTCCCATTCACAAGCGCGTAACCATGAAGAATACCTTTCTTATCTTTTCTTTCATGTACTGTATAGCCTTTCCGTATAAGAGCGTTTTTGTACTCTTCCCATGACCATGATTGCATTGATTTTAGCGTATCCATGCAGTCACGATTCACTTGGTGAATATTGGAATTCCTGACTTGCGCTGCCGTTGTCCAGCCTCGTTTCTTTGCCACCCGTTCCGCTGCACGTTGCGCGCGAAGATGAATGTTGTGGTCATTATTGATATTGCCATCTTCATCCAAACGGCAAATTGCAGCATGGAGATGGGGAACTTTCCCTTTGGATTCCATGTGCAGGTAAACCGTGTATTTGCTGTTGGCCAGATTGGTCGGGCATGAACGGACTTTCCCGTCCTTACCGGTAATCACTTGTTTGTCGAACTCTTCGGCGAACTCGTGCCAGAGCTTTTGCCAGTCCTCAATGTCATAGAAACTGGTATGCTCAGGCGATGGACTCAACTCTATTCTGATAATTGAATTCTTTATCGGCCGATGCTGGGCAAGGGTCAACTGCATGGAGTTCCATATTCCCATAGCGTCCAGTTCCGGAGGCAACAGATTGTCCAATACCCGATATATTTTTTCCGGATGCTTCTTGTGTTTTGATTCGCCAGTAATATAACGAAGGTCATTGATACCGTAAGATATGGCTTTGGCTTTTGCAATCATTTTTCTTCGGATTGAGGGTTGGACGGAATTTTGTTTTTCTCCTTTACGGCTTCCAGGAATTGGCAGACGCCTTCGGCAATATTGGAAAGTTCTCCGAGCCAGCCGACCATGAATGGAATCTGATTGAACATTATCATTCGCTGCTTTGTGGACATTCCGTGAAGTGCGGAGGTATATTTTACGAGATCAGACCGACAATTGTCCAGATTCTGCAACAGTGCCGCCTCTTCTTTCGTGAGCCTCGCTTTGGGCTTAAAGTTATACGCACATGACAATATGTAGTCGCTTACGGTCATGCCGCATTGCTCGGCCAGTGATTTTATATGGTCTCTCTGGCTGGGAGTGACTTTTGCCCCGACAAAGACGCTTCTTGTTTCTTTCGGGGAAGGTGATGTATTGACAATATTTTCTTTCATTTGAATCGTTGTTATAATGGTTGAAAAGGTGCGAGCTTGCGAGTACCGTACTGGCGAAGGAACAGAGCAGTCAAGAGCGCCAATGTACAACCGTAACACAGTGAGGTTATACCTTGGCATATCTCGAAACAGTTACCTGTTTATGCTTCCCCGCAAGCCATATCGGATGCGTATAATGAATTGGCACTTGGACAAGGAAATGCAGGATATTATTATCCACTAAAAGAGGGGAGAAAATGAGTATCTCACATGATGATTTCCTGCCGACTTTGCTTTATTCTAATATATACGCCCCAGAAATAAAGTAAAGTTAGACTCAATAATGGCATTCTGGGTTGAGAATATAATTTTTTCCCTCCTTTACGACCATCTGCTTGTTGCCAAGAAAGGTGGCTACCTTGACAGCCTTGTTGTAGCCGAGCTTTACATTGTGCAATCCGTAAGCTTCCTTCAGACGTTCCAGGTAGTCATCATAACTGCCGATATTGCCATTGGCAAAAGCAGCATCTACTGCAGCACGATGTACAGACTCCGGAATCTCCCTCTCCGGATCGAACGGTTCTTTGGTTGGTCGCCCGCTCTTCTTCTCTTTGGACAGATATGGTTCTACCAGTTCGGGCAGGACATCTTCGTTTATGCGGAAAGCGAAAGGTTCAAAGTCCCGGTCCCGGATGTGCACGGCTTCGACCACACTTATGGCTTTGTCCTCTTTGTCCACTTCTACCTGCAGGATGGTTTCCGCCTTGTTGTTGAGTTCCGTGCCGATGTGACCACGCGCATGTTCATCATTCTTGTTCTGATGCAGGACTGTATGGATATGGATTTGTTTGTCGTCCGTCCACTGCATGAATTTCGAGATAACTTCGGTAGATTCACTGGATGAATTGATGTCGTAAAGGAAATCACGGATGCCATCTATAATGACCAAACCCAAATCAGGTGTGGCGCCGATAGCCTCTTCGATTATCAACAGGCGCACTCTTGGTGCAAACTTGCGCAGAGACAACATAATCAGATTTTCCGGCACCTTGTCATCCGGCATTTCCGCCAAACGCAGGATGCGCTTCAGTACCTGTTGACAATGATGGCGTCCCTGCTCCGTGTCGATATACAGAATCTTCCTCTTGTTCTCGGGGAACATGGAGCGGTAACGAAGAACAGTGCGGCCACTCAATGCTGATGCGGCAATGGCCGAAACGTTGAAAGTCTTCTTGCTTTTGGCTTTCCCGATGGAAGCGCTGAAATTCCCCAATGTGCCTATAACAGCATCATCCACCATCAACACCGCCGGCGCTTCTTCGTAGTTATTCGTGACGCTCACGGCTGCTTCCTCTATATAAACAACCAGTTCTTCACGTGAAGGTATCGTTTCGTCCGTCTTCTCCATCATTACCAGTTTTTAAGGTTAGGTTTACGGCGATGGGAAGCGAGCATGGCTTCGTTCTCTTCCTCGAAAGTTTGCGGAGCCGGATTCTTTTGGGAGGATTCCAACCATTTGTCCAGTTCATCCCGGTAAATGTATAGATGTTTCCCTTGCTTGATGACTGGAATATCATCTTTTTTGACCTTGTAATAAAAGGTCGATAACGGCATTTTGAGATAGGCGCAAGCTTCCTGCACGGTCATGGGGACGTGCGTGTTTTCTTTGGCTTCATGCTGCTTGGACAGTTTTTCAGTCAGCAGATTTTCCATGCTTGCTATCCGGTCGCAAAGTTCGCCGACTACTGCCGGCAAGTCATTGAATGTAAGTTGGTCTGTTTTCATATTATAACTTTTTAATCGTTTAACATGCTGCGAACCAACCCAATGAAGCTTTGCAGAACAATACAGACCGGATTAATTATTTCATCTGCATACGTTTTTTGTTACGACTCATCGTTATCTGTTTCCAAATGGAAGCGATAGTCTCCCTTTTCAGGTACATTAATTGGAATCTGACTTGCTACCTGATCCCGCAAATTAAGTCTGAGATATTCATGACTCGCGTTTTCAAGTTCATATGGAAATGATTCTTTGATAAAGATGGCTCTTTTCGCCAATGGTACTCTCAATCGTTCACCTACATTCCACGCCAGATGACGAAGTCCCGGTGACCGTAGCGGATTGTCAATATTGGAACGAATCGGTTTGTAGAACTCCGGCTGATCACAAGCCATGTACTCAATGTTGGAAATGAGAGTAGCTATAGCCTCTTTGGAGAGATAGGGGGCAGTCTTGATGGTTACATATTCCCGAATCGCATCCATAACCTTTACTTGCCTTTTCAATTCTTTCTCTTTGAGTTCTTCCAGAATGGAATCATACTTTTCCAAATGAGATTCATTGGAACAATCGGGAACGACAGGCTCTTGATTTGACTGTGGGGATGGAGAATACTCCTGTTCAGAAGAATCCGCCGGTTGTTCGGTAGAGAGTATTTCGGCAATACAAACAGGCTCTGTGGTGCTCTCTGATTCTATAACAGGGGAGGATTGTTCACCAAAAGAGAAGTGGATGGGATTTTTCGTCAGCCAATTATAGAAAAATTTCTGCAGGACTCCACACAATATGATGGACATCGCCAGTCCGAGAATTACAGGAGTTGTTATGCGCATGATGTTGATGTCATGGCAAAGGGTAAAATAAGTGGCTGTGGCCGCAAAAATGATAACGGATAGCGCAAGGATAAAACTTATTTTCTTAGTCCGGATTTGTTCTGTATTTGTCATCTTCTATCACTATTTGGAATTACTGTACGCCAAAGTTATGTGCGTTATTCCAGATACTGATAAATAATGAGTTATAATCGTCCGATTTTACACAAAAATTACGGATATAGTCCGATTTTTCGCTCAAAATCAAACTATATCCGCTAAAACAGGTGGTCAAATGCCTGTCAGTCTTTCCGCATCAGGGTGATTTTCTTGCTGGCTTCACGCTTATTGCTGTCCACTACTTTCATGTACCTTTGGGTTGTGGTTATACTCTTGTGGGCCATCATGCTTTGTATGGTGCGGATGTCCGTTCCGGCAGCCGCTTGCAGCGTAGCAAATGTTCTACGATAGGAGTGGAATGTAATCTTCTTGGTGATTCCAGCCGAACGGATCCACCCTTTCATGTAGGTCTGGGTCCAGCAGCGCTGTAATCCATTGAATACCAAACCTTTCTTCTCGGAACTGTAACCAATCAATCCCAATGCTTCTTCACTGATGGGAATGATGTCTTCCGCTTTGTTCTTTTGCGTAATGATATGTACACATTTTCCTCCGGCTGAGTAGTCTACAATATCTTCCCAACATAAGGCAAGAATATCACTGATACGTAAACTGGTCATGCACGAAAACAACGATGCTATTTTCAGAATGGGCTTCTTGCACGGTGTTTCAGCCAGTTTATATAGTTCTTCTACAGACAGATATTCTTTGACCACATCCTCCGTTTCAATCTTATCCAAGAAATCATTGACGTTGGTCTTTATCATTCCATTACGGTAGAGAATTTTCAGGAATCCCCTGAAAGTAGACCAATATCCTGATGCGGAGTTCCGTGTGATGGGTCCATTGCGCCTCAGCTTTTTGGCACTCAGCAAGTATTCCCGAAATTTGTTACATAGGTCAATGTCAATCTCCTCAAAGGTACATTTGCCATGTACGAAGTTTCTGAAATGGAGATAGACGAACTCCCATTTCTGGTCATGCTTACGGAGCTGTTTGCGATAATACTCCAAGAAATCGGCTTTGAGTTTGTACCTGTCGAAGAAATCATACCGTTCATTCACCACAGATTCAAACCTGCGGCAACGGATGGCTTCGGCTTTCTCGGTCATTACCTCGTTGAAGTTCTGTTCACGCTTGTTTCTCGGATTGGCATATACGTAAATACCAAGCGACTCATGGCGGATAACTTTCATTGTCTCTTTGTCTCGATAACCCGGATAATAATCCAAGTAGAAAGACAGCATCCTGTTCTTTAAAGGACGTGTCCTTAATGTTACGGTTTTACACTCATGCATAATACATATTTTTATGGTTGTTATTAACTTGTCGGCAAATCTCTGTAATGTAACCATGCAGAAATCCTTCATCAGGGATTAATTTTGGAATAATTTACGGAAGTCTATAATTGGTTACTTACGGACACCCATTACCTTGTCAAACTCCACTTTCAGGAACCTGACGAACCGTCCGTTCTTCTCACGATTAATCTGATGGAATTGCAGAATACCATAGACCGAATCACGAGAGAGTTTGAATTTCTCCATAGCCTCCTTGACGGTGTAGTATTCCGTCTTACTCTCCTGTTCGGAACTTTTCGAGAGGTCGAAATGAAGTTTGGAGTAGAATATCTGCCCATGCTCCTTCTTGGAGGGAATGTTGTTCCTATACACTTGTGAACGGATGGCGACACGTGTCATGCCGTACTTCTCCTGAATTTCTTCTGGTGTGTACCATTCGGTAAGGTCGGAATCTACCTCGTATTTGGCAAAGGCGGCATCGATATGTTTCTTGCTGTAATAGTTGAACTGGCGTATTCTCACTTTCGGCACTTTATGTTGCCGTGTGTAAGTCCACACCCATTTGGCGTTGACTTTGTATTTGTCTGCAATCTCTTCGGCTGTGTAATACTCGGAGATGTTGAAGTCCTCTTTGGGCACGACACGCTCGTAAGGTTTGGTTTTCATCATCAGTTCGATGTCAGCACGACAAATAAGCGACTTCTTACCACTGATGCGTGAAGCACGAAGTTTGGATTCCTTTACCAATTTATATATGTACTGTCTGGTTACGCCCATTAACTTTGCTGCTTGGGCAAAAGAGAAGAAATCCTGTCCCTCGGCGGCTTGCCGAGGTTGCAATAATTCTTGCGACCGTTTCAACTGTCGCTTACGTTCCCGAATGCGTTCCTTGTAGCCAAGATTGGAACATTGGTGGCTACAATAACAAGTCGTTGTTTTCTGTGCGATGAATGGTTTTCCACACCATTGACAAATCCTTTTTACTTCCATATTTTCGCTCTATTTTCTGCCATTTTCCATGAATTTTAATTTCCCTTTTTGTCTACACATGTAAACCATTGTCAACACACGTCAACTAATGCGTCACTGTGACATTCGGGCTAACCGTGAATTTCTGTCGCGGTAGAAATAGGATAGAAAAATATGGATAAAAACCGTTATCTCCAAATACGAACTGGAAAGTGTTAAAATAGAAAAGTCGCTGATATACAGCGACTTTATTCTAAATAATTATAGTTGGTTACGGTTGTTTACAAGCCATCATTTGCCGATGCAGTATGTGTACATCATTGATTATCAATAGTATAGCGCTCTAAAAGATACAACCAGCAGGTTGACAAGTATCTGAGAATGTGTAAGTTAGTGATTTTTAGCACCATTCTCGGCTTGTACCTCCATTTTGGAAAGTAAAAGTAAGTGTAATTTCTTGAATATCAAAATGTGCGGTACAAAAACTTGTGAAAAATGCCGTTTTTTGATGAGAAAAGGTACAAAAATGGCTCTGAAACCGGTGGGACATTATGATTATTTTGCGAAGTATTCAGTCTTTAACCAATAGGTATAAATCGGGTCTTGGAATGAGATTGCATCTGCCTTATTATTCAATGTAACATTCTTGATAAGGGCAGCCTTTGAACAGGATATTGAGGTCGTTGAAGCGATTTGATAGCGATGCATCACTTCGGTCGAACTGATGGTCTTTGCTACGGCTATAAGGGCTTTGAGATAGTTCAATTACTGTGTGGTCAGTGTTTCGGTGATTGTTACAAACAACAGCCTTATGTGGCAGCGGTCGCTATTTCTTAAGATTGTTTAAGTAGTAATAATTTGAACAGAAAAGGAAGTTTCATTTCTTTTATTGTTCAAATTCTTGCTATATTTGCAGTATGGATAGACAATTAACAGAAATAGGAACTATTCCTGTAACGACTTCAATCATCGAATCGTTATACCCGGAACTTAAGTCTGCGAATAAAAAAGTGACCTGGCTTGAGAAGCAAGGATTTATCATCAGACTGAAGCGGGGACTTTATGTGGCTAACCCCAAACATTCAGGAAAGACCCTATCGAGTGAGTTGATAGCCAATCATCTCTATACACCTTCGTATATTTCAATGTCTACTGCACTACGATATTAT
>ULRQ01004980.1_pt1 | contig 21176 bp, 16 predicted proteins | sample 1955491 | NCBI WGS metagenome assembly ULRQ01 (sample SAMEA4835684, study PRJEB28245) | human gut metagenome | biome: gut microbiome; material: fecal sample | place: Denmark | collected 2008 | reverse complement strand
CCGAAACATCACTGCAATTATCAAAAACAAGTTAATAGAATTATAATGTAAAACGTAATCACAATTAATCCTTGATACTTGATAGATTAAAAACACTCAGAAAATCAAAAACTTCGATTCAACGGGAGGGGCAAGCCCGCTCCCCTACAAACTCATCAAACACAAAAAATCCGCCATTTGAAATAAACAGCGGATTCTTTATATTCAATTCTCAGCAATCGTTAATCAGCAATCATTAAAATAGTGTCCGTAGTAAAGCAATAATGTTTTAACAGCACCCACAGCATATCACTGTAACCGCTTTTATTGATTATTGCTTTGTGTAACCCCGCCGTTCCACTATCTTGAGCAAATCGTCATCATTTCAAAAGGCGGAACTTGAAGCGGCACATTGCCACAGGCGGAATTGTCAGCGGCGACCCACCGCAAAAAGCGGTCACAGCAACCCACCGTGACCGCCACATATCAAATTACCACTTTGTGTAACCCCGCCGTTCCACTATCTTGAGCAAATCGTCATCATTTCAAAAGGCGGAACTTGAAGCGGCACATTGCCGCCTTACTTCAAGATAGGTGCAAATCTGATACGGATATTCGGCATCTTCGTGATAGTCGAATAAGTGTTCAGCATCCAGTCCTCACTGCCGTCATTTACGTTCTCACCGCTTGCAGGAGGCGCAAATATCTTGAGCGTCATATCAGCTTCACCGTCAAGAGGCTTTTCAAAGAACGCCGACATGAAATCTATCGTCTTTGCGTGAGGTGCCTTGTAGAACCACTTGCCGTTTATCTCCATCATAAGATTAAGATCTGCGTCCTCGTCCTCAAATGTGATTTCGCAGAATGTGGGGTTCTTTTCAAAGTGCAGAGGTATCTCGATACCCTCAGCGTCCTCAGAACCGCCCCAACGTAATTTTACAGGGAACTGTGCGTCACCCTCGCTTTTCATTTCGGGATAGAAATACTCATCGTGAATAATTTCCTTGTAGGTCTGCATTACCGGCTGCTCAATACCGCAGTCAGCATTGTTCGGATCCTCAATTTCAAGTCCCAGTCTGCCTCTGTCACGGAACTGATAGAATGTAAAGCCGTTGAACCAGCCCTGATCCTTGTCGTTCTTGAGCATATCGCAGAATTCCTTTACCATTTCAGCCTGCTCGTAAGGTCCCGTTACATCGCCGTCAGCGTTGAATTCGCTCATTACCATAGGCTTCTTTACTCCGCCGCAAAGCTCTCTGTAGCGCTTTTCCGACAGCTTAGTAAGATTATATGTATCCGCTACCTTGCTTCTGCCGAAAGAGTTTCCGCCCTCGTCCGCTACGTCAAAAGGCCAGCCCCAGTGAAGAGCCATGTACTTGTCAACAGACCATATATCCGTTGCTCTTACAGCGTCGGCAAATTCCTTCTCCATCTCGATTTCTCCGCCCTTTTCGGGATGCTCCACACCGCCGATACAGAGAATAGTCTGTACGTTGGGCGCATACTTCTTTATTACTTCACGGGCGTGGATATAGAAATCAGCCACCTGCTGATAGGTCGCACGCTTTGTAAACGAGAACCAGTTACCTGTAGCCTCGTGGTTGATTCTCAGCTGCATACGGCCGAATGTCGAAAGCTCCTTGCCTATCTGTTCAAGATGCTCGTCCGTAACATTCGGATCTATCGTCATTGTAAGTATAACGTCCTGTCCGTGACGTCTTACATCACGCATACAGGTGAAAGGCTCGTCGTCGGTTGTTCCGCCGATACCGCCCTTATATGTAAAATAGTCGTCATAGGGATAATCCCACTGGAATGTGATTTCCTTGTCCTTGAAAGCGTTTCTCGCTCTTGCAGGCCATGTTTCGTCAAGCGGATAATAGCAATACATAAGGCTTACCGCTCTGTGAGGTCTGCCCAGCTTGTTCAGGATATAATCCTGGTTTACATACTCTCCTCTTTCACTTCCGTCGCCAAGGTCAACCGCACATTTAGCAGGACCCATGTGGATCTTCTTGATCTCGCTCATGTTAATAAACTCCTTACACAACTTTTTTCAGAAATACTGATTTTTAAGACTTATCCGTCCTTTCCGGTAATTCGTTCGTCTGCCGCTATGCACCGCTCACAGACAGCTTACCGGAATAATTTTGTGAAAACCTGCGTTTTCACCGAATAATTTGAGTATATCATAAAATGAAAACGATTTCAAGGCTTTACAAAAAAATTTTTTTGGTATATAATAAAGCAGTATTGCAAAATTGAAAGGAACGGTAACCTATGTTAGAATATGATGAACTCAAAGTTGAGTTCGAGGGCTATGAGCCTGAGCTTAAAGAGCTTGCCGGCGCACTTGACCTTGATAATCTCAAAGCAGAAATAGTAAAGCTCGAAGAACAGAGCGCACAGCCTGATTTCTGGAACGATGTAGAAAATTCTCAGAAAATTTCTCAGAAAATAGGCGAAGATAAGAATATAGTACAGAGCTACGAAAAGCTCCGTGAAAGCTATGACGATGTAATGACAATGCTCGAGCTTGCTCAGGAAGAAGATGACGAATCTATGCTTCCCGAGATACAGGAGCTTGCAAAGCATTTCAGAACAGAGCTTGAATCGCAGAAGCTCGCTACCCTTCTCTCAGGCGAATTTGACCATAATAATGCGATTCTCACATTCCACGCAGGTGCAGGCGGTACAGAGGCTCAGGACTGGGTCGAGATGCTTTACCGTATGTACAATCACTGGGCAGAACAGCACGGTATGAAGGTAACCGTACTCGACTACCTTGACGGTGAAGAAGCAGGCATAAAGAGCGCCAGCATACTGGTTGAGGGCAGAAACGCTTACGGCTATCTGAAGAGCGAAAACGGCGTACACAGACTTGTCCGTGTATCTCCCTTTGACAGCTCCGGACGCCGCCACACCAGCTTTGCTTCCGTTGAAGTAATGCCTGAAATCAATGAAGATATTGACATTGAGATAAGCGAAGACGAGATTAAGATGGACGTTTACCGTGCAAGCGGTGCAGGCGGTCAGAAGGTCAACAAGACATCCTCCGCTGTTCGTATCACGCATATCCCCACAGGCATCGTGTGCGCCTGCCAGACAGAGCGTTCACAGCATCAGAACAGAGAATACGCTATGCGTATGCTGAAGTCAAAGCTGCTTGAGATCAAGGAAAGAGAACACCTCGACAAGATTTCCGACATCAAGGGCGAACAGCTTCAGATCGCATGGGGCGCACAGATACGCTCCTATGTATTCATGCCCTACACAATGGTAAAGGATCACCGCACAGGCTACGAAATGGGCAACATCGGCGCAGTTATGGACGGCGACCTTGACGGCTTTATAAACGCTTATTTAAAGGCACTCAGCTTAGGACAGATATAATGAAAAAGAACGACATCGTTGAAATTGAGATAACGGCTCTTTCAAGCGAATGTTCCGGTATAGGCAAGAAGGACGGCATGGTTATTTTCGTGCCGTTTTCTGCTATAGGGGACAAGCTTGAAGTAAAGATACTGAAAGTAAACAAAACCTACTGCTACGGCAAGATAGAGAGGATCATCACCCCCTCTCCCGACAGGGTCACTCCCGACTGCCCCGTTTACGCTAAGTGTGGCGGATGTTCTCTGCGGCATATTAGCTACGAGGCTCAGCTCAGAGCCAAAGAGCAGTTCGTAAAGGACGCTTTTACCAGAATAGGCGGTCTTTCGCCCGAATTTTTGCCGATAATCCGCAACACCAATATAAACGGCTACCGCAACAAGCTACAGATACCCATAGGCACCGATAAGGACGGAAATCTTATCGCAGGCTTCTATGCCTTCCACTCGCACAGAATCGTTCCTTGCGAAAAGTGCCTTTTACAGCCCGACATTTTTTCGAAAATCACCGCCGACTTTCTGAAAATTTCTACCGGGCTTAATCTGACCGCTTACGATGAAACTACGCACAAAGGTATATTACGTCATCTATATTTAAGGAAAGGCTATTACAGCGGAGAAATATGTCTTTGTATAGTAGTAGCAAAAAATGTTCCGGAAATTAAAATTCTCTCGGACAGACTTCTTGAAAAATATCCTGAGATAGTAAGTTCTGTAATCAATGTAAATAACAGGGATACTAACGTAATTTTAGGCGATGAAGAGATAGTATTGACATCAAAAAACTACATTTGTGACATCATGTGCAAAATCGCCGTAAACATAGCTCCGAAGGCGTTTTATCAGGTTAATACTCCCTGTGCGGAACAGCTTTATTCATCAGCCTGTGATTTTGCGGAGCCGAAGGGCAAAACGGTGCTTGATTTGTACTGCGGAGCAGGCACGATCGGGCTTTCCATGGCACGCACGGCAAAGAAGATAATCGGCGTCGAGATAGTCCCCGAGGCAATCGAAAACGCAAAGCAGAACGCCCTCGCAAACGGCATAACAAACTGCGAGTTCATCTGTGCCGATGCCGCCGAAGCCGCACGGATACTGCATTCACGCAGCCTCCGCCCCGACGTGATAATGGTCGACCCTCCCCGCAAGGGCTGCGGCAGGGAAGCCTGCGAGCAGATAGCCGCCTTCTCCGCCCCCCGCATCGTCATGGTCTCCTGCAACGCCGCCACCGCCGCCCGTGACTGCGCATATTTTGCGGAGCTCGGCTACTCCACCGACAAGTGCGTAGCAGTCGATATGTTCAGTGGTACGAACCATGTGGAGACTATTGTGTTGCTACAAAGGAAAAACTCGTAGAAATCCTTAATTTTAGGCACTTTGCGAAGCATTTTGTGTTTATGTCTGAGGGTAAAAAAATGCGAAATAAGAGCCTGAAAAATTACTTTGACGTTTCTGTGGTGGTAGATATCGGGTGTGGGAACACAAACGGAAATTAAAGGTTTTTTGGACTTCACTTATCTATGTAGCGTCCACCCTGCCAATGTAATGCAGACGACAGCCATTAGAAAATGAATAGCGGATAGGCGTATCATTAGAAATAGTGGTACGCTTATTTTTTTGCCCCTTTTGTACCTTTGAGCTATTTTCCTACCTTATATATAATGAAGCCAAGAAAGGATGGTGCTGAATATGAGAGAGAAGAAAACCCATTTATATCTGGATAGCCAAGAAAGAAGTCTGTTGCTGCATAGCCTTGTTGAATTAAAAAATCAGCTTATACAGCAAGGCAGATATGCGGATTGTGTGGATGAGCTGATTATCAAAGTTATGAGCGCACCGATAAAAAAGCTGAAAGTACAGTGTAATTGAGGGAGAGGATAATGGACGGTACGGAATTAAAAGAACTGTTTAAGATAAGCATAGATAGAATAAGGGAAAAAACTATCTATGAACTGCTTGAAGCAGATAAAGATTATCAGGCGGATATTGAAAAGGAAGGGATTGCAGAAACGAAATATCTCCAACTGGATTTAACAGATAGACAAAGAAAGGTCTGCGACTGTCTGCTTTCATGCAGGGATAAGCAGAATACAGAGTATGCCGCCTACGCATATATCGCAGGACTGTATGATGCTTTCCGTATTATGGCGGTATTATTTCCTGATAAATGGGATATGGATGAGATATGGGAGCTGCCTGCTTTACAAAAGGACAACTGAATAAAGAAAATTTTACATAGCCGATTGGTATCACAGCCAGTCGGTTTTTTACGTTTTAAAGGACGTTACATAGCCACTCTGACAAGGTGGCTAAATTTATGAGAAAGGAGGACGCTACTATGTCAAATTGCAAAGTGATTGCTCTGACGAACCAGAAAGGCGGCGTCGGCAAGACTACAACAGCGGTCAATCTGGGGATTAGCTTGATAAAACAAGGTAAGACGGTATTGCTTGTCGATGCCGATGCACAGGCAAATCTCACAATGGCGTTGGGATATACAAAACCCGACAGCCTGCCGAACACCCTTTCCGATGTGATGTACGACATCATAGAGGGAAAATCTGCGGATGTTCCAAGCAGTATCCTGCATACCGATGAGGGTGTTGATTTACTTCCCTCTTGCGTGGAATTAGCAGGTGTAGAAACGACTTTGATTGATACAAGAAATCGGGAGAGTGTTTTGAAAGCCTGTATCAGTAAAATCAAAAAGAATTACGACTATGTTCTGATTGATTGTATGCCTGCGCTCGGTATGCTGACGATTAACGGATTGGCGGCGGCAGACAGCGTGATTATCCCGAATCAGCCGCACTACTTTTCCATTAAAGGTCTGGAGCAGTTGCTGCGCTCTGTATCAAAGGTAAAGCGGCAAATCAACCCTAATCTGCGGATTGACGGTATTCTGATGACGATGGTAATGCCCCGTACAAAAATTACGCAGACGGTAATCTCAACCGTGAAAAATGCCTATGGTCGCAATATCAGGATATTTGATACGCAGATACCATTTTCTATCCGTGCGGTGGAAGCCACCGCAGAGGGTAAGAGCATTTTTGCCTATGACAAAAGCGGCAAGGTCGCCGCTGCTTATGAGCAGTTTGGAAAGGAGGTGGCAGAGCTTGGCGAGAAGCAGAGGAAACAAAATCGAGCTGACCGCTTACGATGACCTGTTCCAGACGGACGAAAGCCGTGAAGAAGCAAAGCTAAGTAAGATACGGGATATTCCCCTGTCTGAAATTGACGAGTTTCCAGACCATCCATTCAAGGTTCTCATGGACGGGGATATGGAGCAGCTTGTCGATAGCATTAAGCGAAACGGCGTAATGACGCCTGCTACTGTTCGTTTCAAAGAGGACGGGCGGTATGAGCTTATCAGCGGTCACAGGAGAAAGAAGGCTTGTGAGCTTGCAGGATTGGAAACGCTGAAATGCGAGGTCAAGGAGCTGACCCGTGACGAAGCGATTATTGTCATGGTGGAGAGCAACTTGCAGAGGTCAGTCATTCTGCCGAGTGAAAAAGCCTTTGCCTACAAAATGCGGCTTGAAGCGATGAAGCGACAAGCAGGCAGACCCCCGAAAGAAAATGCGTCGCCATTGGCGACTAATTTATCAAAAGGACGGTCTGATACTGAATTAGGCGAACTTGTTGGAGAAAGTAAAGACCAAATCCGTCGCTATATCCGTCTGACCGAACTTGTACCCGAAATCCTGCAAATGGTAGATGACAGGCAGATTGCTTTCCGCCCTGCGGTGGAAATTTCCTATCTATCCGAAGAACAGCAATACACCCTGCTTGAAGCCATGCAGTACAATGACGCTACTCCGTCACTGGCGCAGGCGATTAAGATGAAAAAGTTTAACCAAGACGGAAAACTCACAGACGAGGTTATCCAGAGCATTATGGAGGAGGAAAAGCCAAACCAGAAGGAAAAGCCCGCTTTCCGTGATGAACGGATAACCAAGCTCATACCAAAGTCTGTTCCCAGAGGCAGGGAAACAGATTTTGTGGTAAAGGCGTTAGAGTTTTACAACCGCCATTTACAGCGGAATAAAGCTCACGAACGGTAAGCCACACATTAAGGGCGAGGTCTGTCCATTGGGGGATAGCCACATTTTTTTGCTCCCCCTCTCCACACCTCACCCCCTGATTACTGCCAGTAACTATCCGAAAAAAGAAACATTATAAGCTGCCGATAGTGGGCGGCTTTTTTCGGTCAGTCAGGCAAGAGTTATTTAGATTACAGGAGGTATTTATGAAAATCCCTAAATTATTTAAAAAGGCTGCGGCTCTATTGATGGCTGCGGTGACGGCATTTTCGGTCATGCCCGCAACAACGGCATTTGCCGCAGGCGACATCGGCACAATCAGCTTTACCCACACTTATGACAGGAACGGGAATGCCATACGATACAATTCCAGTGATGTATTCAACGGATATACCGCAGGCGGCGCAGGAAAGTACCACTACCGTATGTATGTGGACGGCGATACTGCGTTTTGTATTCAGCCAGGGGTTCCTTTAAAGACAGGAAATACGCTGAAGAAAAATTCATCGGAAACATGGAACGCCCTTTCCGCTAACCAGAAAAAGGCGGTAGGGCTTGCCCTGCTCTATGGGTATCAGGGTAACAGAGGTAACCTGTCTGGAAGCGATGATGAAAAATGGGTTGCCACTCAGACGCTTGTGTGGGAGTTTGTTACGGGATGCAGGGAAGCCACAGGCTCTTACAGGCAGACAAGCAAGAAGATTTACAATGTCAATTTTGGTTCAAATTATCCCAACAGCGGCTCAGTGGAGGTTTATAACCAGATTGTTTCTTTGATAAGTAAGCACAATACCATACCGAGCTTTATGTCAGGCGGTGCGGGCGATATTACAAAGGAGCTTGTTTATAAGGACGGGAAATACAGTATGACGCTTACGGATAAAAATAATGTTCTTTCCGAATATTCCTTTACAAGCTCCGACGCCAACGTATCCGTTTCAAAAAATGGGAATAAGCTGACCATCAGTTCTGCAAAGGCGGTTAACGGTTCTGTCCGTATCACGGCAACGAGGAACAATGTGCCGACAGTCAGCAGCAGCGCAAAGATAATTGCTTACGGCGACCCGAATTTACAGGATGTGGTAACGGGTGTGGAGAACGCTGACAGCGTAAAGGCATATATCAATGTGGAAACGCCCACAGGTACGATTGCCCTGAAAAAGACTTCCGAGGACGGTGTTGTGGCGGGGATTTCCTTCCACATCAAGGGCGATGGCTTTGACAAGACCGTAAAGACTGATGAAAACGGCAACATTACCGTGGAGGGCTTATTCCCTGCGACCTACACGATTACAGAGCAGTCCATTGACCGCTATGAGCCGCAGCAGACCCAGACGGTCACGCTCATCGGGGGAAAGACGACGACGGTCAATTTCAATAATACTTTAAAACGTGGCAGTCTGGAGGTGGTTAAGACTTCCGAGGATAATCTGGTGGAGGGTGTGAAATTCCACCTTTACGGAACTTCTCTCAGTGGTTTGCCTGTTGACGAGTATGCTGTAACGGACGAAAAAGGCGTGGCAAGGTTTGAAAATGTCCTTATCAGCGGCAACACCCCGTATGTGCTTGAGGAGGTGGATACGGCAGACCGCTATGTCGTTCCCGAAAGCCAGACCGCCCCGATTGAATGGAACAAGGTCACAAACCGCAGCTTTTCCAATATCTTAAAGAAATTCAATGTGACCGTAACGAAATCCGATGCAGAAACAGGAACGGCACAGGGCGACGCTTCCCTTGCAGGTGCGGTTTACGGCATTTACAAAGGGGAAGAACTCATTGACACCTATACCACAGACGAGAATGGTCAGTTTACGACCAAGTATTATGTTTGCGGCGATGACTGGAGCATCCGTGAAATCAGTCCGTCCGAGGGCTATCTGCTTGATGAAACCATCCACTATGTAGGGGCGGAGCCAGAACTTTATACAGTGGAATACAATTCTACAAAAAATGATGTAAACGAGCAGGTCATCAAGGGAAATATCGCCATCATCAAGCATACCGATAATGGAGACACCCAGATTGAAACACCCGAAGAAGGCGCAGTATTTGAGGTATTCCTAAAATCTGCAGGCAGCTATGAAAACGCAAAAGAAACGGAGAGGGATATGCTGACCTGTGACGAAGACGGCTTTGCACAGACAAAGGATATGCCTTACGGCATTTATACCGTGAAGCAGACTTCTGGATGGGAGGGGCGTGAACTGATGAAGCCTTTTGATGTATTCATCAACAAGGATGGTCAGACCTACCGCTATCTTATCAATAACGCTAATTTTGAGAGCTATATCAAAATCGTGAAAAAAGATGCGGAAACGGGTAAGACCATTCCGTATGCAGGTGCAGGATTCCAGATTTATGACCCGAACGGCGAACTTGTAACAATGACCTACACTTATCCAGAAGTGACGACGATTGATACTTTCTACACTACGGCGGACGGCGAACTTATCACACCGCAGGCGTTGGAATACGGCAAGGGTTATTCTCTTGTTGAGGTGCAAGCCCCTTATGGTTATGTGTTAGATTCCAAGCCTGTCTATTTTGATGTGGCGCAGGAAAACTCCGAGGAAGAAAGCGGAATTACCTTGATTGAGGTCGTGCGTGAGAATATGGCGCAGAAAGGTACGATTACCGTTTCCAAGTCTGGGGAGGTGTTCAGCTCCGTATCTGAGAACAACGGTCTGTATCAGCCTGTTTATGATGTCAGCGGTCTTGAGGGTGCGGTTTATGAAATTACCGCAGCCGAGGATATTTACACTCTGGATGGTACACTGAGAGCCGAAAAAGGCGAGGTCGTAGATACCGTTACCACAGGTGCGGACGGTACGGCAAAATCCAAAGAGCTGTATCTGGGGAAATATGAGGTCAGGGAAATCAAAGCGCCGTCTGGAATGGTGCTGAATGGGGAATCCCACGCTGTCGAGCTTGTGTATGCAGGTCAGGAGGTGTCTGTGACCGAAACCGCAACAAGCTTTTACAATGAAAGACAGCATGTGGAAATTGACCTGAAAAAGAGCCTTGGTGTGGATAAAGAGTACGGTATCGGCAACAATGGGGAAATCTTTGATGTAACCTTTGGCTTGTATGCCGCAGAGGATTTGACTGCCGCAGACGGTACGGTACTCCCTGCCGACGGTCTGATTGAGATTCTCTCTCTTGACGAGAATGGCTATGGCAAAGCGGCAGCCGATTTACCGTTTGGCAGCTATTATGTCAGGGAAGTCGCTACGAACTCGGCATATATCGTCAGCAACCAGAAATATCCCGTAATTTTTGAATATGCAGGACAGGATACCGCAACTGTCCACATCACAGCGAATGACGGCGAAGCGATTAAAAATAAAATCATCTACGGTTCTGTCAGCGGTAAGAAATCTGATGAGGACGGCAAGGCATTAGGCGGCGCAGTCATCGGTATCTTTAAAACAGGGACAGAGGAATTTACAAAGGAAAATGCTATCCAGACTACCACATCGAAAGATGACGGTAGTTTTTCTTTTGCCAAAGTGCCGTATGGAACTTGGGTTATCCGTGAGATTGAAAGCCCGAAAGGTTTTGTACTCTCCAAAGAAGAAATCCCTGTAACTATCGGCAGGGCAGAGGAAGTTGTGGAAATCGAGCTTGTCAACTACTTCATTAAGGGAAATATCGAGCTGACTAAGGCGGATAAGGATTATCCAGACAATAAGCTCTCAGGAGCTGTCTTTGAAGTATTTGCCGATACCAACGGGAACGGCGAGTTTGATAAGGAGGATGAGCTGCTTGGCGAAATGACCGAGCTTGACGGTGGTATCTATCAGATGAAAGAGCTTCGTTACGGGAAATATTTTGTCCGTGAAAAGAAAGCCCCAGAAGGATTTGTTTTAGACGGGAATGTTTATCCCGTATCCATTGAGGAAAACGGCAAGACCTGTGTGGTGGAAAATGAAGTGGGCAAAGGCTTCTTGAACGAAGTGCAGAAAGGCAGCCTTAAAATCGTTAAGACTTCCTCTGACGGTAAGGTGGAGGGCTTCTCTTTCCGTGTCATTGGAAACAATGGCTACGACCAGACCTTTACCACCGATAAAAACGGAGAAATCTTTATTGAGGGATTGCGTATCGGGGAATATACCGTATCGGAGGTCAGCGATAAGGCGTCCTCAGGATATGTCCTGCCTGCCGACCAGAAAGTAACGGTCAGGACGGGAGAAAGCGTGACCGTAACCATGCACAATGAGCTGCGTGACACCCCGAAAACAGGCGACGACTTCAACCCTGACTTCTGGGGAGGACTTGCGGCAGCGTGTGCGATTGGTGCAGGTATTCTCGGCGTGGCTGCCTATAAGGGCAGAAAAAAGAAAAAGGAGGACTAAAGGATGGATGTGAAAACAATTATCGCCATTGTGCTTGTCGTGTTTATCGGCGGTGCGGCACTCTGGCTGAATATCCGCAATAAAAAGAATAAGTAACCCATGAAGTCTTGGGAACAGAGGGCGATTTATGTCGGGGAACCCCACGAAGTCATATGGACTTCGTGGGGAAAGGAGGAGCAACGGAATGAACGAGCTTTGCTGCTTGTGGCGAAGCGAGTGATATGAAGTTTGCGACGACGTGCCGCCCTCTTTCCATTTCTGGAGGAAGATATGCGAAATTTAAAAACCATTGAAAAGAAAGTCAAAGCTATTCTGGAAAAGGATAAAGACGCCAGAAACGACGATATGGTGTTGTACCTTGCCCTTTGTAATGCCTGCTTAAAAGATGCGGGGGCGATGCCCCTTGCGGAGATAATGACACAGCATAAATATCTCGGTTTGCCGAGCTATGAGAGTGTCAGCAGGACACGCCGCAAGTTACAGGCGAAGCATCCAGAACTGGCGGGAAGCCGCCCTGCACAGAAGCGGCGGGCGACTGGAGAAAAGGCATATCGGAAGTATGCCAAAGAATGAGAGGTGCTTATGGAAAATGAGAAACGCTCGAATCAGGGCTATGAAATCATAGAGAGCTGTACTGTCGGGAGTACGGAACTTGTCATCGGTCACAACCCGAAAGCCGTAAATCCTTATGTGTGTTGGTATTGTAAGGGCGGCGACAATTATTTCTGGGGAACTTACTGCAATACGATAGAAGCGGCAAGGGAAAATCTCAGTGAGAGATACCAAAGGGAGTGCCGTATGCCCTATAACAATCTCCCTGTCCCGAAACAGAAAACTGGTGATGACCGTGAACGGTAGGAAAGCCGCCGTTGGCGGCGAGAAAAAATATGACTGTATGACCTGCCCTTATCCCCGATACAGGTGCGGTCACATCATTTTCTGCGATGTGTGTATGCAGAAGATTTTAAAGGAAAAGAAAAAGCAGAGAAAGGAGCAGCCAAGTGAGTGAAGAAAAAAGAATATTTTGTGATTATACCGTGGAACAGAGTATTTTTGTAGGCAGCAAGGAGGTGCTGTTGGGCGTTGACGAGCAGCATACACAGGAGCATCGGTTTATGGTCTGCTACTGTTCCTATGATAATCCGTTAGGAATCCCGTGGGCGGCGGATGCTGTTGGTACGGATGATTATCTGGAAGCCATGCAGGTATTTCTTGACCGAGCGCAGGCACAGGCAGAGCTTGTGCGAAAGGAACAGGAACAGTACCGTTTTGATAAAACGCCGTTTACCGTTGCTGACTGTATCCCAGACGACAGGGGGAAAAACATTGTCGGTAAGGTTGTGGTCATCAATGCAGAGCCGAAAAGATACGAATATCAGCACGCCGCCTATCAGCTCATACTGGCGGACGGCGGGAACGGTGCAGTTGGCGGCAGAGGTCAGGCGGTGTTTGGTATTTGTCTTGCTACGGGAGAACGTCACAGATGGGAAAGGTACGATGTTCTGGGAGAAATCAAGCCAGAGAAAATGCCCCAATGGGCGAAGGAAGCCCTTATAAAAATCAAGGCACAGGAAAAAGAGAAAAAACAAAGAAACAGGGAGGAACGCTGATATGGAAATGCGACCTTTACTGCCCGAAGAACAGAAATACACCTATGCCGCAAGTACGCAGCTTGAGGGGCAGACTGGCAGCATCGGGCATCTGCGTGGAGATTTTGCCGACTCAGGCTATGGCTTTTACACGACTTGGTTTGATACCAGAGCGCAGTGGAAAACGGAAGAATTTAAGACGGAACTGGACGAGGTTATCAACGTATTGCGGGAAGATAAGGGACTTTTGCATAACCGTTATGATATGAAGGCTCTTGCAAGGCGTTATCCTGAGAGTGCTTTTCAGGGGAATTATTGTATGGAATATGGGTTTCGGGCAGATACAGAGAAACACGCTTTTCTGTTCCGATGCAATCCCACAAGGGGCGACTATAACTTTTACTGTTACTGCTATGTAAAGGAATGGCTTGACAGGCATATCGGGAATGCCCAAAAAGGCATCCGCTTTATCGACTCTAATTATAGAGAACTATTCCGTATCCCAGACGGCGGGAAAATCGTCATCCACTATGCGTGGGGAGAAAAGATGGAACGCTCCTGCCGTTTTATTGACGAGTACCATACGGAGATTGGGAATGACCTTTATCATATCTGCCAATTTGCCGAGCTGATGGAGAGAAATGGACACACCTATGAACCGAAACCCGCAGAGCCGCCCCAAAAGGCGGCAAAGCATAAAGATTATGAACGATAAGGAGGAGTTTGGATATGGCAGTGAACCAGAAAGCAATCAAAGTCATCAACAAGATTCTGGACGCAGGCTTTACCGATGAAAAAGCGATTGCTGCTATGACGATGGACGATATTCTTTCTTTACAGGGGGTTACGGTGGCGGATATTGCACTTATCAACGACCTGCAAAAGAGTATTAAAGCAAATAAGGTTATTTCCTTTTTAGGCGGGGGTGGGGAATGAGTACGGAGCTTATTAACCGTATCACTGTGAAGAAAGACGGTGTATATGTATCTTCCCACAGCTCCAATGACGCAGCTCCGTTCCACTCATGGAGATGTGAGGGGCTGTCAGAAATTTACGCTGCTGAAGGTCGGTCAGGGCTTGACCGAGAAATTATCCGTATGCTTTATGAATACGCACAACTTCGTGGCTCCCATAAGAGCCTCGCCCGTTATCGCTATGCGATGAATTTCCCCGAAGCCCGTGCAATTTACCAGAAATATATAGACCTGATAAATGAACGCTATGAAAGTCTGGGGGAAGCGGATAAAAAGAGTGTATGGTATCAGCCTACCGAGCAGGCAGAAGCATACCGCATTTATGAACGTGAGATGCGGGATAGGATGTATGGAGAAATTTCCGCAAGGTGCGGCGAGTATGACAGAAAGCATAAAAAACGAGATTTAGAACGATAGGAGGTGCAGGAAAATGGCTGCGAAGTATCAGCTAATCACAGAGCTGTATCAGCGGACAGGCAGGGCGGTCACGAAAAACCCGCAGGCGTGGCAGGGCTTTTTAGCCTCTGCCTGCCGAAATTATAAATGCCGCTTTGACGAACAGATTTTGATTTACGCCCAACGACCCGATGCGGTTGCCGTGGCAAGGCTTGAAACTTGGAATAAGCGGTTTAAGCGTTGGGTCAATAAAGACAGCAAGGGGATTGCCGTCTTTGATATGAAAGGGCGCAGGAACACACTCAAATATTACTTTGATGTGTCGGATACCCACGAAGGCTACTATGGCAGCCAACCCGTTCCGATATGGCAGATGAGCGAGCGATACGAGCAGGCAGTTACGGAACGGCTTTTGGACAGGTTTGGCGAGGTGGGAAATGGCGGGCTTGCCGATGTGCTTATGGAAACGGCAAAAAACGCTGTGGAGGATAATTTGCAGGACTATACCACACAGCTTAAAGATTGTATCAAGGACAGTTTCTTAGAGGAACTGGATGACTTGAATATCGAAGTCATGTATAAGCGGCTTGCCGTAAACAGCGTAGCCTTCATGCTGATGAGCCGATGTGGGATAGAAGCACAAGCCCATTTTGAGCGTGAGGACTTTGCGGATATTATCAATTTTAATACGCCGCAGACCTTGAACGCTATCGGTATTGCCACAAGCGATATTGCGGAGATGGCGTTAAGGGAAATCTCTTTTTCCATACGAAATGTGCAAATGGCGGAAAAAGCACAAAAACGCACCTTTGCACAGCAACCTGCAAACCGCTATGATGTAGGCAGAGAACAACCCGAAAGGAGCGAAGATAATGAGCGAAATCACTTACACGAAACAGGGAGATTATCTTATTCCCGACCTCACATTACCGACGGAGCCAGATATTCCGCTTGGCAGATACGCTATGATGCACAGGGATTATCTGGAACAGTACAAGAGAGTGACCTATCTCAACCTGCTGACAACAGGCAGGCTGAACGAACATCTGCACCAGACAGAGCAGGCGGCGTTACAGAGGTTAGAGCTTCTGACGAAGCAGCTTTTAAGGGAACAGGGCGTGACGGAGGAGCTGAAAGAGAAGGCTCCGATGCAGTGGGTAGGTCTGATGAACAATATCCGCAGCCAAGCGGAGGAAGTCATCCTGAGCGAACTGATTTACAACTGACATCCAAAGAATCCGAGCCACAGCCTGCTGAAGAAAAAAGCAGCGTTGCCACCGAGGAAGAAGTTACAGCCAATCTTCCTACCGTAGAGGAACAGATAGAAATGATAGCAGAAGCAGAGGACGAAAAATCCTCTGCTTTTTCCGTTTCTCAGGAAGATATTGACGCTGTTCTTGTGGAAGGGAGAAGCTTTCAGGGCGGCAAGTACCGCATTTATCGTCAGTTTCAGAAACGGGAGGATAAAAAAAGCAATATCCAATTTTTGAAAGAAGAATACGGCACAGGGAGCAGCACATTTTATTTTCCAGATGGGAATAAAGGGCATTGGTGGCATGACACAAAGGGGATTTCCATAGATAAGCAGGGGATTTCACTGGAGCATGACCTCGTACTCAAATGGTCGCAGGTGGAAAAACGGCTGCGTGAGCTTATCAGGGACAACCGTTATCTAAATACCAAAGAGAAAGACCATTATGCTGATTTTTTGGAAAGCATCAAAGCTCCGCAGTATGAAATCGACACCCAGAGAAAGTTGGAAAGGCAGAGATTTATTGAAAGCAAACGGGAGCTGCCGCCTGCCGACAAACGGGATACCCTCTCTTTGCGGCTCTCCGACTTTCTCCACGACTTGGATGGCTATGAGAAAGGCTTGCTTTCAGAGGTTGGGCGTACTGATTTTGCGGATATGACCGCCGTGGAGATGGAAGCAGAACTTGCCAATCCTGCCGCTGTGCAGCAGCTTGCCGATTTTTTGAAATCCGTGCAGGCTAAAACCGCTGACACTTACAGCCGCAGCAATGCTTATCGCTTTTCTCAGGAACTGATGGAACTGCACCCGATACATTACCTTTTTCACGAGGAGGATGTGGTGTATATCGGGGCGGATAAATACGAAATTGCCGCTTTTAATGAAAATGCGGTATCCCTGCGGAATGTGGAGTTCCCATTGTTTGGTAAAGAGTTCAGCCGAGCCGACTTTGAAGAAAAGCTGAAAGAAAATCCTGCCAACGACCATTTAAAGGTTATCATTACCGAGAGCCAGAAAACAGAAATACCGTCCGAAAAGCAGGAGGATAGTATCTCACTTTCCATTGGCTTTTCTGAACATCCTGCCTTTTATGACAGGGAAATGAATGACCGCTATACCGATTTGAGCTTTGCTTTGGGAAACAGGCTGCTTGGCGTTCTGGACGAAAAGCAGCATCGGGAACGGGAGAACGAGGACAATCATGTCGGGTGGTATCATAAGACTGATTTTCAGATTTCCGCTGTTATCGGTGGCGAAGATTTCCACTATGAAGGAAGGTTTGACATTGGCGATGGCGAGGGCAACCTTATCTCCCATATCAAAAACTTTTACGAATACTCTCTGTCCCCGAACTGCCCGTTTATTCCCGAATGGAAGAAACAGGGCGAGGATTACTATCGTGAGAAGATAGAAAGCCTGAAAAGAGGGCGGGATGTGTTTATCCCCTATCTGGAACAGCACACCGAGCTGACGAAAGAGGATGAAACGCTCCTTGCCGAGATTATGGCAACGGCGGACGAGTGGTTTAAAGTACCCGAAGAAAAAGAACCATACGAAGATAAGCCACGCTTTACCGTGGAGCAGACTTCCGATGCTTTTGACGAGCCGTTTATCATTCGTGATAACAATTTTGTTTCCGATACACAGGGCGGCAGGTATTACGCTATTGACGGTATCTATCAGACTTTTAACAGCGAGAAAGAAGCACAGGAAGTTGCTGACAGGCTCAATGAAGATACCCCGATTATCCGTAACGAGCAGGCGGCAAATTCTGTTATAGGTGGCATTGTTCCAATGGATGACGGCGATTACCGTGTGATTGAGGTTGTCGGCACAGGCATTGACGATGAAGTACACCTTGAAAGTATAACCGACCCAACAAAGCACACCGTTGATACCTTTGGATATGCCGATTATATGGTAAGCGGATATGATGTGAACGGCAAGGAAATCACGATTGATAACCGCCGCTATCTCATTGAAAGTGTTAATAAAATCAGCGGCGATGTTTCTATGCGTGACATCACATTCCAGAACAATGCAGGCTTCCCAATTAACCGTGTGGAGAAAATCGGCTATGTCCGCAGGCTTTTGGAGCAGGCAGAAAAACAACCCGAAACGGATATGTTGGCAACCACAGAAACCGTAGCGGAATATCCTGCCGTGGAAAACGGTCTGCCGTATGACATTACCATTCAGAAGATACAGTTTGATGAGCCAGAGAAAAAGCGGATAGACGAAGCCCCTGCCGTTATCGCTGAACGCAATAACTACCGCATTACCAAAGATACGCTTGGCATTGGCGGGGCAAAAGAAAAGTTTAGGGCAAATATGGCGGCGGTCAACCTTTTGCACGACCTTGAAATTGAAAACCGTCTTGCCACACCTGAAGAACAGGAAATCCTTGCAGGGTATGTCGGCTGGGGCGGTCTGTCTATGGCGTTTGACGAGAACAATGCGGCATGGGCAAATGAATTTAGGGAGCTGTATGCCACCCTCTCCCCAGAGGAATACCGTGCGGCAATGGAATCCACGCTGACCGCCTTTTATACGCCGCCCGTTGTCATCAAGGCAATGTATGAAGCCCTTGACCGTCTGGGATTTACGCAGGGCAATCTTTTGGAGCCGTCCTGCGGCACAGGCAACTTTTTCGGGCTTCTCCCCGACAGCATGGCAGGCTCAAAGCTCTACGGTGTGGAGATTGACCCGTTGACGGGAGAGATAGCGAAGCAGCTCTACCAAAAAGCCAATATCGCTGTGGAGGGCTTTGAGGACACGAAGCTGCCAGATAATCACTTTGATGTGGTACTTGGCAATGTACCGTTTGGCGAGTTTAAGGTGGAGGATAGCCGCTACAACGCCCAGAAATTCCTTATCCATGATTACTTTTTCGCAAAGGCTCTGGATAAGGTACGCACGGGCGGCATTGTGATGTTTGTCACTTCCAAAGGAACAATGGATAAGGCAAATCCAGAGGTCAGGAAGTATATCGCCCAGAGAGCCGAGCTTTTGGGAGCTGTCCGCCTGCCAGATAATACGTTCCGAGCCAACGCAGGTACAGAGGTCACGAGCGATATTCTCATTTTGCAGAAGCGTGACCGATTGATTGATACAGAACCAGATTGGGTACACCTTGATACCGACGAGAACGGTGTTACGATGAACCGCTATTTTGTGCAGCATCCAGAAATGATTATGGGCGATATGGTAATGGAAAGCACACGTTTCGGCAAGATGGATGCTGCCTGTAAAGCGAAAAAGGATATTCCTCTTGCCGAGCTGCTGAAGGTCGCCATGCAGCGGATAAACGGCGGGATACCAGAACATGAAACCGAGATAGACGAAATCTCTGATGAACAGGAAGCCTCTATTCCTGCCGACCCCAATGTACGGAATTTTTCTTATGCTCTGGTAGATGGTCAGATTTATTTTCGGGAGAATGACCGTATGACCCCTGCCACGCTGTCCATGACAGCGAAAAACCGTGTGAAAGGGCTACTTGAAATCAGGGATTGTGTGCGGAGGCTGATAGACTACCAGACGAATGATTGCCCAGATGAATTGATAAGTACAGAGCAGGAAAACCTTAACCGTTTGTACGATGCGTTTACAAAGGAATATGGTCTTATCAACAACCGAGGGAATTATCTTGCTTTTGCGTCGGATGAGAGTTACTTCCTCTTATGCTCTTTAGAGGTGCTTGACGATGAGGGGAACTTTAAACGCAAGGCGGATATGTTCTACAAACGGACAATAAAGCCCAATCGGGAAGTGACTTCTGTTGAAACAGCGAGCGAAGCCCTTGCCTTATCTATCGGAGAAAAAGCCCGTGTGGATTTACCGTATATGGCGCAGCTTACGGGCAAGCCGCAGGAGGAAATCGCAGAGGAGCTAAGGGGCGTCATCTTCCGTGTGCCAAACTCAGAGCCTGCAAGGTATGTGACGGCAGATGAATATCTGTCGGGAGATGTGCGGGAAAAGCTGAAAATCGCAGAGATAGCGGCAAAGTCTGACCCTGCCCTCTCCTTAAATGTAGATGCCTTAAAGCAGGTCATCCCAAAGGATTTGAGTGCGGCGGAAATCTCTGTCCGTTTAGGAACGACATGGATACCAGAAACCGATATACAGCAGTTTGTCATGGAGCTTCTAACGCCGTCGAGCTATGCCGCAGGCAGGATAAAGGTACGATATACCCCATACAACGGGGACTGGTTTATTGAGAATAAGACCTCTGATTTTGGGAATGTCAAGGCGGAAAGCACCTACGGCACAAAGAGGGCAAGCGCCTATCGGATTATAGAGGATACGCTGAATCTCAAAGATACCCGTGTATTCGATTATCTTTATGATGAGAATGGCAATAAGAAAGCGGTACTGAACCAGAAAGAAACAATGGCGGCACAGGCAAAGCAGGAGGTTATCAAGCAGGCGTTTCAGGATTGGATATGGAAAGACCCAGAACGCAGAAACCGCCTTGTGCGGCATTATAATGATACCTTTAACAGCAAACGCCCCCGTGAGTATGACGGACGGCATATCACGTTTGGCGGAATTTCCCCAGAGATTACGTTAAGACCCCATCAGGTCAATGCCATTGCCCATATCCTCTATGGCGGCAACACGCTCCTTGCCCATAAGGTAGGGGCGGGCAAGACCTTTGAAATGGTCGCAGCCGCACAGGAGAGCAAGCGGTTAGGCTTATGCCAGAAATCTATGTTTGTTGTGCCAAATCATCTGGTCGGGCAGTGGGCGTCCGAGTATCTGCGGCTTTATCCGAGTGCCAATATCCTCGTAACCACCAAGCAGGATTTTGAAACCGCCAACCGCAAAAAGTTCTGCGGCAGGATTGCCACAGGCGATTATGATGCGGTCATCATCGGTCATTCTCAGTTTGAGAAAATCCAGATGAGCGTGGAACGCCAGAGGGAGCAGCTTCAAAGGCAGCTTGACGATATAGAGAGGGGAATAGAAGAAGTACAGAAATCCCGCGGCGAGCAGTTTACAGTCAAGCAGCTTATGAAAACGAGGAAAGGGATTGAAGCCAAGTTAAAAAAGCTCAATGATACGAAAAGAAAGGATACGGTCATAGACTTTGAACAGTTAGGCGTGGACAGGCTTTTTATTGATGAGAGCCATTTTTACAAGAATTGTGCGAAACGTTGTCGCATAAGGTAAGTCTGATGAACTTACCGAAAC